>Ga0308171_1000391_pt1 | contig 100616 bp, 85 predicted proteins | sample PhyGR1_FD_202135 | JGI IMG/M metagenome (GOLD analysis project Ga0308171, IMG submission 202135) | Phyllosphere microbial communities from UC Gill Tract Community Farm, Albany, California, United States - DLSLSG.R1 | ecosystem: Host-associated > Plants > Phyllosphere > Unclassified | place...
CTTTTCTTAATCCTGGTAACTTTGAAATAGGAGATAAACTCTTTCACTTCATCTTCGGTAAGCGATATTTTTTTACTGATGTGATCGATGAGCGGCTGAAATGAATCCATATTTATTTCGAATTTACAGGACTAATATAAGGCTTTTAGTTTTGGTATCTTTATAATGACATGCTTTTCCGAAGTGCAAGAAATATTGATGGCCGAGGTTTAGATACCGAAGAAATTCGACCAACCAAGCTTTTTATTTAGATAAAAGCCCAACAATCTGTTTGCTCATTTCTACGGCTACGGGTCTATGTGAAGCTTATAATACTACAATCGCAATAGATACATTTAGTTTTGGAATGAAAATAAGGTCTGTTTAATCCACTCCGTGATTGTAGCCTAAAAGTCCTGCATACTTAACTTTGCGAATCCCAAGACAATATTTGATCTCGAGATTGGGTGGCACATCGGCAGTCATTTGGGATAAAACACTTTTATTTTTAATGATTTTAGTATTGAAAAGTTCTTGGAAAAACAAGGCCATTTCTTGAACATTTGTTACAATTCCGCCACCACCTAATAAATCCCATGAAGGATCGGAAAGTAATCAGTAAAAAACAGACTAAAAACCTGTTTAAACTCTTTTCTAAAAAAGTTTAAACGGGTTTAATATTAACTTCAATTAGGTTAGCTCAATCACAGAGGGAATAAAAACACTTTATTCCTCCTTTCATTATTATTTTATGATACCAACTGATCTGCACTGGAATTTTGTTTTAATGCAAGAGCGATCCTCTTACCCGCAGTATCGCAGAAATCAAGTCCGGAATAATCGGGGTTCAGACCTGCAATGAAGGGAACGGACATGATAAATAGGCTGTCTGTTGCTTCACCATAATAATCCAGCGCCTGGAAATTGTCATTGATGTTGAGACCATTTACCCTCAGATAAAAATAATCGGGTTCCAATTTCAGAATATTGTCATTCCCTTTTTTTAGGGCAACTTCTGCTTCATTTTTATCTCTAAATTTTAAGTAGCCTGAACTTATGCTTCCTGCTGAACGGAGACCTTCAAAAGGAATCTCATTAAATTGAATGGGCTGCTGACCGATAGCATCGATATATAATTTAAAGTATTCGGATTTTTTGTTTCCACTGGTATCGGTATAATGATAGATGATGCCTTGTTTTTCATCGGGTTGTATATAACTTTGCTCATCCACACTGGTGAGTGTTATTATTCCCGCATTGTATAATGCAATAATTTCCTTGTAAGAAGATTGCGGAAGAGAGGCAATGATAACTGAAATAAGCGGAAGGAGTGTTTTTCGCATTCTCAGCATATCTTCTGCTGAAAAATGTTTTGCCGGATAATTAATGGCATAGCTGAAAGCTGAAAGTGTTTCTTTCCAAGCAATTGTTTGGTGTCTTTCTATAGATTTCTGAGCTTCATAATATTCTGCTTTAAATAATTCGAAGCTGTCTAATTCGTTCCTTATACTCAACATTTTTTCTACAAACTGCTCAATAGTGAGATCTTTTATTTCATGATAAAATTTCTCGTTTTTTTTCTGAAGCGGTTTTTTAAAATTACGTTCGAAGATGTAATCGAGATCTACAAAACCACCATTTTTTTGTTTGTATTCAAAAATTTCTTCTTGCGACATGATCCATCCTTCTGAATAGGGACTTCCCTCAGAGTGAAATCTTAGGGCAGGCAAATAACTGTTCTTTGAAAAAAGAGTCATCGAAAAATTTTCACTCGTCTCTTTCAAGGTATAGATCAGTTCATTGTTTTTTTCTGCAAAACTTCCGTTGAGCCTCGCCAGCGTTTTTACGGCATCAATGGCCGTCAATGAAGTTCCACGAATGGCAACCGGATAATCTGTTGGATTTGTGAACTTCGAAGGTGGATAGGGTGAATCATACCAGCCTTTTACTTTTTCCTCATGATTTTTTGGCCAGTGATGTCCTGTGCAGATAATGGTTTTTGAGCACTTTATTTTCTCTCCGCTCTCGGTAATGATGACGAAAATATCGTCTTTCTTACGAATATTCGTCACAGCAGTTTCTTTATACACTTTTACAGTAATGCCAAGCTTTATTGCCTGACTCAGTAAAATATTGAATTGTTCTTCAAGATAATTTCCCAGAAGAAGTCTTGGCATGACCTTAAAAGCATTAATATTTCCTTCATACATAAAGTGTGTTTCATCCTCATCAGGTTTACGTTGTAAATATGATAAAAAAGTTTCTGGTAACTCAGGAAGTTCGTTGGCAGAGACGTTGGCTACATGTTCAATATTAGCCCCTCTTTTACTGTAAGGCATTCCTGCTCCAAGTCTGTTGCTTTTTTCGAATATAAAAAGTTTATCAGGAAATACCTGCTCGGAGATCAAATGTTTAATTAGGAACAAAGCAGCCGGTCCTCCTCCGATAATAGCGATGCTGTCGATTTTTTTCATGTAATGAATATTTTGTGATGTGAAACTAAATCAAATGCCTATTTTGTTCATCTCATTTAGTCTACCTCACAATTTGCAATAAGTATGCCTGTTTACTGAAAAAGAAATTACCTCTTCAAAAACAATCTAAAGATATTAATTAGCTTATAATAGAAAGTTCTTCAACCAATAATTTTACTTGAAGAGGTCTTTTTTTCTTGTCAACATCAAGTCCATTATATAATCCTGTTTTTACGATAACCATCTTCTTGTCAGGAATAATTATGATAAACTGTCCCAGAAACCCGTAGAAGAAGCGGTATTTTATTTCGCTTTCGTCATCAGCCCATACAGTGAAACAGAAGGCATCATTTGCCTTTGTTGGAGTAAGCATTCTTTTACAATAGCTTTCATTGATAAGCTGTTTACCCTCCCAATAACCATTCTGTAAGATGAGTTGTCCTATTTTTGCAAAATCTCTGGGGGTTGCGTGAATACAGCAAAAAGCTTTTTCCATTCCTTTTTCGTCGGTACTCCATTTAGCAGGATGCTCCATTCCAAGATGCTTCCAGATTTTATCGGATAGGTAAGTGGCAAGATCATTATGGATCGCTTTCTTTAAAGCCAACCCCAAAAGCTGTGCGGCGGCACTTTGGTATTCGTATTTTTCTCCGGGCATTTCTTTAAAATCAACCTCGGCAAGTTGTGCGGTAAGATCGTCTGTGAAGTACTGTTTAGAATTTTCCTCAAAAGGATGACGGTATTCTTCATTCCAATCCAATCCTGCCTGCATCGTCATTAAATGTCGAAAGGTCAGATATTTTCCGTAACGATTCTCAGAATATTCAGGAAGTACAGTCGATACGAGTTGGTCTTCGGAACTTAAATAACCGTCGTCGATAGCGCATCCTACAAGAATTGACAGGATACCTTTTGCCATGGAAAATGAATTCGTAAGAGAAGAAGAAGTATGGTTTTTCCAATATTCTTCATGTAACAGCTTCCCATCACGAATAATAAGCAGAGAAGATGTTCTGGTTTTTTTTAGGTCATTGATAATTGTTTCTGATAGGGTATCCCTATTATAAGCAATGTCTTTTTCCCAGGGTTTGGGTTTAAAATTAGAAACTAAACGGGATGGAAATTTTTCTTCGTCATCAGTAGAAGGGGTTGCAGGACCTTTTTTTAAATTGAGGGCAGCCGCTTTAAAAATATATTCGTATCCAGAAAGATAAATAGCAGCAACTATTGCTGATGTTCCTACTGTAAGTGCCGTTAATATCTTTTTCATATCATGTTATGATTGCCAATCTTTGATTAATATAAAACTAAATAAAAATTTCAACTCTTTGGTATGATGTCAACACTTAAAAAGCATTAATCAAATTTTAAAATTAACATATTAATAGCAAACGATATTCACCATCATTTTCTCTTGGTGCCCGATGAACACAAGGTAAAACTTTCTGTGTAGGATGATCGACCGCCAGACGCCAAAGATGACCTAATCCTAAGTTAACAGGTTTTGCATTGGGTTTGGGTTGGTAATGTAAATCGAAAAAATATTCTTTTAAAAATCCTTCAAATTCTATTTCAGGACCGTCATGTAATGCCCTCAGCTTTTCCCTGATTTCAGGAATTAAAATTTTTTGTGTGACCTGGTCATTGGGGAGAATATCACTTGCAGCACCATGATAAGTACATAAAAAAGTATCCGTTCCAACTGGTGAACGGTCGACATGGTATGAATAAACATCGGTAGAAATGAAATCAAACTCATTGTCTCGGTCGTAATTTTTGAGTAAATTAAGGGACGGTGAAGCCCCGAAATCAGTTAGTAACTGTAAATCATTTAAGATAATTTCCCGTGCCATATTACCTTTTTCTGATAGTTCCAGAGCTAACAGATCTTCAATATAAACTTCTGTAATATTCTCTTTTAATTGAAGTTGTGATACAATTTCTTCAAAATCCCCGGCCAGATTTCTCTCCCAGCATATGGCGTTCTTTGTGCTTTGAAAAGCAGTATTAATGAGGTCATAAAAGGTAGAAACTACTTCAATTTGATTGCTTTCAGAAAATTTACCATTCATATTTACAAATGCCAGATTAGTGATTAGTTGCAAAATTAATGAACAAATATCATTCTTTTAATTTATTAAAACTTTTATTTCAGCATTGTTGTGATTGTTGCCTGATAATCTATTGCAAAAATCACATTAGAAAAAATCTAATGTGATAGTCATCATCATAAATTTGTGTCTTAGGATCTTTTGCCTGATAAACGATCTACAAAGTCAAACTCTGCAGGTCAAATTAAATAAACTACTAACTAATTAATATTTTAAATTTTTTTGAAACTCTAAATAATTTTGAATGAAAATAAAGATCATTGCAAATTGGAAGAGATAATTTTAAGTATTTGAAAGCGCATTATTGGTGCTAATTCCAACCTGGGAAAATAGTTGGTAATAAACCTCTTTTATGGTTAAGAGAAATAATTTGTTTTTCATGGTTTTTATTAGTTAAATAGTTTTCATTTTCTTATTCCAAATATATTCGATTTATTCTTGATTGAAAGAATAAAGTTTGTAATATAAATATTACAAAGCTGTAGTATTTTAATTACAAAAAAGATTGTTCTAAAAAATAATAAGCGTTTTGTGAATTATGTAATATGTTGTTTTTTTATTGTGAATAATTTAATAAAATTAATCATTGTTTTTAATATTTTTTATGATTTTATTTATTTAACATAATTTGTAATAGATAATTTAAAATAAATATTTATTAAAATGTAATAGGAATTTGACACCTCTATAGAATAAATTCTACAAACTTGTAATATATTTGCTACAATAAAAACTAACAATCGAGATTAATGAGGTTATTTTCCATCCTTTTTATGCTCTATTCACTAATGTTTCATGGGCAACATTACACCTCTCAACGATATGGGATGAATGAAGGGTTACCTCAAAATAGCATCAAAGACATCATCAAAGATAAGTACGGTTTTCTCTGGATGGCAACGGATAATGGTGTTTTAAGATATGATGGAAAAAATTTTCTATTATTTAATGATTTTAAAGTAAAAAATGTAAGTTTTAAAGATTTTTTGCGTAATGGGAATAATGATTTTATTTCATTTAATAATAATAATGAAAATAGTATTCTAATTTCACGTCGAGACGTAAAAGTTTTGCCTTCTGAGGGTGCATTCAAAAATTATACAATATTTAACAATAATGTCTACAAAAAATTCTATAAAAACAGTTTCGATTATTATTTCTATCCAGAGGTTTATGGCTATTTCATAGAAACAGATTCAGGAATATATTTTTTTAGGGATAAAAAAATTATTTATAAGGATAAAAAGGGATTTGAAAAAACAATAACTTCAAATTTTAAGGTAAAGAATCTAAGGAATGTTTTTGAACATGATGGTATTGTTTATATAGCTGATGTTCAAAATAAAAAAATAATCACTCTCAACAAGGGATTGGAATCTTATCTGGATGGCGCATCCTTATATAATGATCCTAAATCTAAAATATATTGGCATCAAGGAAATAAACAGGTTTTTATAATCAATAATGGGAGTATTTATCTGAGTAGAGTAGTGAAGGGCATTCCTACACTTACTTTTCTTATAGAATATAAAGAAATTGAAAAGGAATTTTTGTACTGTATGTTTTATGATGAAGAGAATCAAAAATTATACTTTGGAAATGTGGTGAAAGGTCTCAATGTCATTAATCTCTCTCATTTTTATATTCCGAAAAAAAACATTCCTTTTACTGGTGAGGTTACTTACGATGCGCTTCCATTTTCTTCAAATTCAATAGTTGCCAGAGATGGCTTTGAATATTCCAGAGGTAAAGTGAAGCATATTTTTTCAAACAGTTCCACTTACGACAGACGCTTTCTTGTCTACGATAATTCAAATAATCTTTTGTATGTGAAATTTAATAAAATACAAAGGAGATCAAAAGCTTCACAGTATAAAAAAAATGATTCTATAGATTTTCCTGAGAAAAATGTTCAGAGCATTTTTAAAGGAAAGAGAAACTTTATGATTGGTTTAGGTGATTTGAAGTTTAAAAATTATTTTCTGTATGTATTTCCCGACGCTCGATTTAAAACTCCTGATAACATTTTCAAATTTACGGATAACAGTATTAATTTCGTTAAAGAATACACAGATGATCTTCTGTATGTAGGAACCAGCGAAGGGATATATCTTTTGTCTTTATCTAAGAAAAAAGTAATAAAACATTTTGCAAAAGATTTAATTATTAAAGAAATTCAGAAGTTAGATGATGGAACATTTTGGTTCACCACCTATAACAATGGTATTTACTTTCTTAAAAATACGGAAATCATTAAAATGCCATATGATAAAACAGGGGAAATTGCTAATGCTCATCATATGTTGGAAGATTCTGGCGGTTCTCTGTGGATTTCATCTAACAACGGACTTTTCAAAGTTTCTAAAAAAATGCTTTTGAATTATGTTAAAGACAGAAATTCTAAAGTTACTTATTACCGATATACAACAGACGACGGCTTTCTGAATAATGAATTTAACGGAAGCGCCAATCCTTCGGGAAATATTCTTGAAAACGGAGATTTTGTATTTCCATCTATGGAAGGTTTTGTGTTTTTCAAGCCGAAAGAAATTAGAACCCATTATCCAAAGCCGAACCAGATATTTATTGAAAGAGCTAAAAACGGTAAAAATACTATTAGTTTTAAAGATACACTTCGATTAAGGAGTGATTATAAAGATGTAGAGATTTATTTTGATATTCCTTACTACCACAATATTGAAAATATTTATGTCGGTACTAAGCTTGAAAATGGAGAAAACAGCAAGTGGGAAGATGCTAAAAGCGACCGAAAATATATATTAAGCCATGTTTCTCCCGGTAATTATACTCTTAGTGTAAGATTTTTAACTTCCGAAAACGGAGATTTTGCCTATAAAAAGATTTTTATTGAAATTGAACCTTTCTTTTATGAGACGATGTGGTTTAAAACTTTGGGAGTTCTTTTAGTAATTATTTTGATCCTCCTTGTCATTCAGATGCGGACTAATTTTCTTAAAAGAACAGTTAAAACATTAAAAACAAACCTCAACAGCAGAAACCAACAATTGAAAGAAACTGCTGATAATCTTGAGATGGCAAAAAATAAATTCAAAAACGAATCTGAATATCAGCAGAAAATGATGGAAAGCATCAGTCATGATATTACAACTCCTGTAAAATTTATTACTCTATTATCTCAGAAACTTACGGAAGTGGAGGATCCGCTGTCTCAGAAGAAATATTTCGACGGACTCTATAAAGCATCCGAACAGTTATATAAATTCACGTTAGGTCTAAAAGGATATAGCGAATTGTACAAAGAAGAGAAGATTGTAGAGGAAGAAGAGTATTATTTGCACGAAATTATAGAAACTAAAAGGCTTCTTTTTGAACCGATAGCGACAAATAATGATACCACAATAAAGAATCTTTGTGACCCTGAATTAAAAATAAAAGCTAATAAAAAAATACTTTCAACAATTTTACATAATCTTATCGACAATGCGGTGAAATATACCCAGTCAGGAGAAATCCTGATAAAAGTCGATGAAGAAAATGATAAAATAGAAATTGGTATTTTTGATACCGGAAAAGGAATGTCTCAAAGACAGCTTGAATATTATTCTGAGGTTTGTGAAAAAATAGAAACTGAAAATTTTGTATTTAAAAATTATGGTTTGGGATTACACATGGTGATCCAACTGAGCCAAAAAATTAATGCAAAAATCAGTTTTCAGACTCATAAACCTACAGGAACAATTGTAAAAATTTTCTTAAAAACCACAAATAATGAATAAAAAAATTTTAATTGCCGATGATCATTTTGTAGTGAGATTCGGAACTGCAATCGTTTTAGAAAACCATTTTAAAAACATTGTAATCGATTACGCTGAAAGCTATGATGAAGTAGAATCTAAACTTAAATCTGAAAAATTCGATCTCATCATTCTTGATATCGATATGGAAGGAAGCCTTTTCAAATATATGGTTAAAGAACTGAAAAAAATTCAGCGGGATGTAATGATTTTGGTATTTTCTTCTTCAGACGAATCTGAGGCCGTCGATTATATTCGTGAGGGAGCAGAAGGTTATCTGAATAAATTGGGGAGTGAAAAAAATATCATTAAAGCCGTAAAAGCTATTTTTGAAGACGGATATTATTATTCTCCCAAGTTGGCTTATGAGCTTGCCAGCAGCTCTTCTAAAAAACAAGTAAGAGATATTTTATCGGAAAGAGAATTTCAGGTTTTTAAACTTTTATCGGAAGGCAATGGAAATCTTGAAATTGCCAACATTCTGAATATTCACATAGCAACTGCCAGCACATATAAAAGAAGAGTTTTCACAAAGCTGAATGTATCTAATCTCGTTGATCTTCTGAAAGATTACCGTAATTAGAATCTTTAATGATGTATAAATACCAGATCTGCAAAATCTGATTGCTAATTATAAAGATACTTACAAAAAATAAATATCTTCAGTTTAAAAATGTTCTAAATCTATTTTTAGAATGGTTATGGTATTGACTTTTTATTAATTTTTTAAAATGATCTGCCAGGTAACTACTCCTGACAGATCCAGGGATGAATAAAAACAATTATTAACTAAGTGTCTGTATGTTTTGCGACCTCAGTGTTTTAAAACTTTAATGCAAAAGTATACAACTTGATTTGTTTTTCTACTGTAAAACCTGTCATATAAATATTATAGAGTTGTAATATTTATATGACAGGTTTTTATTACAAAGTAATTATAAATAGAATATTTTTGAAATCGCTTTTTTAAATTTTTGATAATATCATTACGTGATTTCGATGTTGATTATTTATCTGTTCTTTAAATAATTAATGATACCCATCACATCATCCTTACCAAATCCTTCGTTATGAGCTTCCTGGTAGGTTTCAATTAATATCTGCGATAAAGGAAAATCTGCACCTGCATTTTTAGCTAATAAAATATCTTTCAACATAAGATCTAATGCGAATGCCGGTTTGTAATTATCTTCAGTTAAGAGTGGTGTTTTTACTTTTGTGGCGCCGCTTCCGCTTGCACTTTCATTGATGATTTCAAGCATATCTTTACGATCTATTCCCAGTTTATCGGAAAGTAAAATCGTTTCTGCCAATCCCTGATAAATGATAGAAATGAAATAATTAACCGACAGTTTAGCTGCAATTCCTTTTCCGTTTTCGCCCAGATGTTTAATCTGTTTTCCTAATTTTTCAAGATAGGGAAGTGCTCTTTTCAAGTCTTTTTCTTCTGCTCCTGCCATAATAATTAGAGTTCCGTCAGCAGCGGGTTTTGTGCTTCCTGCAACAGGAGCGTCAATAAAAGAAGCTTCTTTTATCTTAACAGCATTGGCAATTTTGGTACTTTGTTCGGGAGAGATAGTGCTCATATCGACGAATAGTTTTTCGGCGATATTTAGAGTAAAAACTTCTTCATAGACGGATTTAACAGCATCATCGTTTGTAAGCATTGTGAAGATGATATCACTGTTTTCTACCAATTCTGAAACATTATCGTAAACTGTTGATTTTTCTTTAAAATCTTCCGCTTTATCAATACTTCGGTTGTAAACGGATAGTTGAAATCCTGCTTTTTCGAGATTCTTTGCCATCGGATGTCCCATATTTCCGAGACCAATAAATCCTATTTTTTCTTCGTTCATTTTTTTATTGATTATTGATAGTAATTAAAAATGATTAACCAATTCGTTAATGGCTTCAAGTTCTTCTGTTGAAAGGTTTATCTCCATAGCTTTTGCATTCTGAACCGCTTGTTCTGCATTTCTGGCTCCGGCTAAAGCAATGGTAATTCCCGGTCTTTCGATTGTCCATCGTAAAACCAATTGTCCCAGAGTTGCATTGTGTTTATCTGCAATCGGTTTGATTTTGTTTAAAAGTGTATTTGTTCTTTCAATGAATTCAGGCTGAAAATGTTTGTGACTTGCTCTGTGATCACCATCCTGAAATGTATAGTCAGAAGTGATCTTTCCAGTTAATAAACCTCTTTCCAAAGGGCTATATGCTAAAATAGATTTGTGATTTTCAATGCAGTAAGGAACAGTTTTTTGTTCAATTCCACGATTCACCATACTGAATGGAATCTGATTAGAAACTAATTTGATTGTTTTCTCAGCTTCTGCCATTTGCTCGGCATCATAATTACAAACTCCTGCAAAACGAACTTTTCCCTGTTCGATTAATCTTGAAACTGCTTCAAAAGTTTCATCAATCGGAGTAGTAAGATCCGGCCAGTGAATTTGGTACAAATCAATATAGTCTGTTCCTAATCTTTTCAAACTTTGCTCACATTCGTAAATAATGCTGTCTTTACCAGCGTATTTATAAACATCAATATCTTCTCCATCATTATTTTTGCTGTGCATGGCGAGATTTCCTTTAGCGAGATCCCATCGCATTCCAAATTTTGTCAAAATCTGAACTTTATCACGTGAAATTCCTTTAATTGCTTCACCTACAATTTCTTCACTTGTTCCCTGTCCGTAAATAGGAGCGGTGTCAATAGAAGTTACCCCTACATCGTAAGATGCTTTTATGGCTTCAATAGCGTCATTTCTGTCTGTACTTCCCCACATCCAGCCACCGGCTGCCCATGCTCCAAATGTAATTGCCGAAACTTCTAATTCACTGTTTCCTAATCTATATTCCATAATTTATTTTGTAAATGTTTTTTTTTTTTTTCAGTATTGAGTATTATTTTCTGAAATTACTTCGTTTATTTTCAACCTATTTTACATCAAAAATTTAACCATATATTGTTTTATTACATATAAAAAACAGTTAATTTAAAGTAACATATTAGTTTATGCATTTATCCTAAAATTATAAAATCTGCACACTTTCCTTAATACTGTTCATCACAAAAATACTTTTCGTCTGCCCAATGCCTTCGATTTCGGATAATTTGTTGACGAAAAACTCATGGAATTCATCCATATTGGGAGCAAGAATTTTCAGCATAAAATCAAAATCTCCGCTTATGTTGTAGAATTCTACGACTTCTTTTAATTTGCTGACTTCTTCAATAAATTTTCCGGCAGTTTTTTTATTGTGAACATTCAGAGCGATCATACAGATTACCATCATGCCTTTATTCACCTTTTTACGGTCGACAACGGTTGTGTATTCTTTAATAATTCCAAGTTTTTCCATTCGTTTTATCCTTTCGTGTGTAGGTGTTGGGCTCAGATTGATTCTCGTTGCAATATCGCGTATGCTCAACTTAGAATCTTTCTGAAGTAGTCGCAAAATGGAAAGATCTTTTTCGTCGGGAATGTAATTTTCTGTTGCCATTTGTTCTGTTTTTGAAAGTTTAATTTTTAATAAGAGAATAATTGTTCTTTATTTTATTAATTAATATGAATATTGTTCCAAATTTAATGAGTAATTTTTACAAATGTTCTATAAATTTTAATTTTGCAGTATAATTAAAATTTATGGATAGGAGAAATTTGATATTAATTGTAGCATCGGTGGGAACATTTGTAGAGGCTTTGGATATTGCCATCATTGATCTGACGATTCCTTCTATTCAAAAGCAATTTACTATTGGAGCAGAAACAGTTCAGTGGTTACAGACATTATATGTGTTGTTTTTCGGAGGTTTTCTGATTATTGGCGGAAAACTTTCAGATCAGATCGGACGCAAAAAAATGTTCCTTTTAGGTTCACTTATTTTTATGTTGACCTCTTTGGGCGCTGGGTTGGCAACAACTTTTGAATCTTTAGCTGTATTTCGTGCTTTGCAGGGATTGGGAGCTGCATTTATCATGCCCTCTGCGATGTCGATTGTTACCCATACTTTTCAAAAGGATCAGGAGAGAAACCGTGCAATCGGGATTTTCAGTTCATTTGCAGCGATTGGTTCAGGAAGCGGGCTTTCACTAGGCGGAATTATTAGTACCTATCTTAGCTGGCATTGGGTTTTCCTGATTAATGTTCCTATTCTTTTAGTAACACTTATTGTTGCCTATCAATATTTACCAAAAGATGAAATCTCTGAAAAATCACAAAAGACCGACATCACGTCAGGAATTTTATTGGTATTAGGATTATTAAGTTTAACCTACGGAACGCACGAATTAATTCATATTAAAGAGCAAACCTTCATGGTAGTAGCATCATTTATTTTGGCTGTTTTACTTTTAACATCAGTATTTTACAGATTAAAATCAATGTCAAAACCTTTGATTGATTTACAATTATTTCAACATCGGTCATTAGTGATTTCCAACTTTGCTTTTGTATTGTTGGGTGCATTTTTTATCGGATTTTTATTCTTAATTTCTTTAATGCTACAGAAAGATATGGGGCAATCGGCAGCTTCAGCGGGATTATTATTGGTTCCGTTCAGCATAATGTCTGCTTTGGTGGCGAAATTTGTTTTACCTCATATTTCTAAAAGGCTAAAATCTGCTCAGATGGGTATTTTGGGCTGGATTTTTATGTTGTCGGGAGCTGTTTCGCTATTAATTTCAGTGTATATCGGGCATCCTTTAACCTTAGTTTTAATTGGATCGGCCTGTATTTCTGGAATTGGGATGACGTTTTGCTTTACCGCTTTATCCGTTTTGGGAATTCAGGATGCTAAAGCTTCTGATTATGGTGTCGCTTCAAGTCTTGGGTCTACAAGTTACTTTTTAGGAGCCGGAATTGGATTGTCTTTTATGACTTTAATAAGCCAGATTTTCCCGTCAAAATTTGCAGTTGGAAATTTAAGTTTAATCATTTTAATAGGATACGCCGTATTTGCATTAGCCATGTTATTATGGTTTATCGTTAAAAATTTAAAGTCAAAACAGGCAGAAATAATTGTTTCATAATATTAAAGAAATTTATATAAAGTCAATATTTAAAGGAATCGATATCTAATTTGTTGGTTCTTTTTTTATTTTAGCACCATGAAAATACAAATCATCAGCGATCTGCATCGGGAATTCGGAAGTACAGATTTGTTTTTTGACAATGCAGATGTTGTGGTGTTGGCAGGAGATGTGCATCTTGGAACGAAGGGAATTGAATGGATTAAAACTAAAATTACCAATAAATCGGTAATCTATGTGTTGGGAAATCATGAATATTACAAAGGTTCTTATCCTAAAACACTGAATAAAATAAAAGAGGGTGCAAAAGACTCTAATGTTTTTGTGCTGGAAGATTCTTTCGTTGATATTGACGGAATCCGTTTTCATGGAGCGACGTTGTGGACGGATTTTTCAATTTTCGGAGATCCCAGATATTACGGATTTGTCTGCCAGAACGGAATGAACGACTATAAACAGATAAGACGTGATCCTTCTTATTCAAAGATGAGATCAATTGATATATTTAAAATTCATCAGTTTTCAAGATCCTGGTTAAAGGAAAGTCTGGAAAATTCTCAAGGCTTAAAAAACATTGTTGTTACGCATCATGCGCCAAGTCTCCGTTCGGTTCCTGATCATTTTAAAGAAGATCCGCTGGCTTCAGCGTACGCTTCCGATTTTGAAGATTTTATTTTAGAATATCAGCCATTATATTGGATTCACGGACATATTCATACCCCAAAAAGATACAAAATAGGAGAAACGGAAATCATCTGCAACCCGCATGGTTATATTGATGAAAAGCATAATGGATACGATAAAGAATTAATTATTGAGATTTAAATGACAAAAAAATAATAAAATTAATTTTTACGAAATCTATAAAGTAAAATAAAACCTTTTACGTCTAAGGATGTAACAGGTTTTTTTTAGCACAAAATATTATGGAGAATACAGACATTAAAGATGGCATTATCCTTATTCCCGATTTCAGTGGGTTTACGGAATTTGTATTCAATACTAAACTTTATACAGGAGAATATATTGTAAGACAACTACTTTCTACACTTATTGATTTGAATGATGAGTATTTTGAGATCTCAGAAATAGAAGGCGATGCCATTTTATTTTACCGATATGATGAGAAACCATCGTACCAAAAAATATCAAAAATGATGAGGAATATGCAGAGTGCGTTCACCCGTAAAGTTAAAGAATTGAGTACATCATTAAGCACAGTGATCGATTTATCATTAAAATTTATCGTTCATTACGGCAAATTTTCGCAATACAAGATCGGAAATTTCAAGAAATTATACGGAAAAACAATTGTGGAAGCACATCAGATGTTGAAAAACGGACTGGCAGAAAATCCGTCATACGTTTTGTTCAGCAATTCTTTTCTGGAAAACAGTCGGAACAATGAGAATGATTTTAATTCAGAGAAAAAACATCATCCGGAAGTTGGTGTGATTCATTATTTTGAAAATTAAAGAAACGATTATATTTTGGTATTTGTAATTATATGGTGAAGCCTACTTATACAAATTACAGATAATTTTAACATTAATTTACTTCTATTTCTGAAAAGGCAGGAGAAATTAATGCAAATCATCTTTCCAAGCCAACAACGGAATAATCAGTTTAGAAAATAAAAATGCCCGAATAAAATTCGGGCATTTCGTTTTAGAAATATAAGTAAGATTACTTCAAAGTAAACTTCACTTTTGTTTTAATGGCATCAGAAGAATTTCCGATTTGTGCTTCAAAATCTCCTGGTTCGGCTACCCAGTCATGTTTCTGAGCATCGAAATAACTTAACGCTGTTTTATCAATTGTGAACGTTACTTCTTTTTCTTCACCTGGATTTAAAAATACTTTTTCAAAACCTTTCAATTCTTTTGTAGGTCTTTCTACAGACGATTTTAGATCAGAAATATAAAGTTGAGCAACTTCTGCTCCTGCTTTTTTTCCTGTATTTTTCACTGAAACAGTAAACGTAATTTTATCGTCCTGAGACATCGTTGTTTTATCCGCTTTAGCTTTTCCGAATGCAAAAGTCGTATAGCTCAACCCGTGTCCGAAACTGAATAACGGCTTAATTTTTTTCGTATCATGCCATCTGTAGCCCACAAAAATTCCTTCGTTATAGGTAATATTGATCGGGTTCTTCTGATCTTTTCCTTTTCCTGCTGCCAGTTCGTCTTTTTGTCCGGGATATTCTCCCAATTGATGAGCAGCATTATCTTCCAGTTTCACGGGGAAAGTGAACGGCAATTTTCCTGATGGATTTGCGTCTCCTGCTAGAATAGAAGCGATAGAATTTCCAGCTTCAGAACCTAAATACCAAGATTGTAAAACCGTTGGAACCTCTTTGATCCAAGGCATTGCCACTGCATTTCCTGATACCAAAACAACCGCAAGATTTTTATTCGCTTTTGCCAAGGTAGCAATCACTTGATCCTGATTGTAAGGCAATCCGTAGCTTTTTCTGTCGTTTCCTTCACTGTCCTGAAAATCAGATTTGTTTAAACCTCCAACGAAAATTACATAATCAGATTTTTTTGCCAATTCCACGGCTTCATTTAATAATTCTTCTGCAGAACGGGTTTCTTTCAGATCTTGTCCAGATTGAACCCCGTTGTATTCTCCACCAATGTCTCCTACATACCCTCTTGCATATTGTACATCGGACTGTTTCCCGAATCTTGCTTTAATTCCGTCTAAAGGAAGCGTTTCGTATTTTACTTTTAATGATGAAGAACCACCGCCAACAGTCATGATTTTAATAGCATTCTCACCAATTACAGCAATTTTTTTAGCTTTATTTATATCAATAGGAAGTATATTTCCCTGGTTTTTCAACAAAACGATTCCTTCTTCACCAATTTCTTTAGCAACAGCTTTATGCTCTTCAGAAGCGATATTTCCAAATGGCTTATTTCTGTTCATTGTTGTTTTGTAAGCTAAATTTAAAAGTCTTGAAACTTTATCATCGAGCTCTTTTGTTCCCACTTTTCCTGATTTAATTAAATCTAAATAAGGTTTTGCCAAATAATAATTGTCATATGCATTCTTTGTTCCTGCCGAAAGTCCGTTGGTCCAGCTTCCGAATTCTAAGTCTAATCCGTTGTGGATGGCTTGTTCGGTATTGTTTACAGCGCCCCAGTCGGAAACGACAACACCTTTGTATTTCCATTCACCTTTCAAAATATCATTCAAAAGATATTGATTCTGACTTGCATACTGACCTTTGTACATATCGTAAGCTCCCATGATTGTCCATGAATCTGCTTCGGTTACTGCAGCTTTGAATGGCGGAAGATAAATTTCATACAACGTTCTGTCATCTACTTTTACATTGCTTGTATGACGAAACATTTCCTGATTGTTCAATGCAAAATGTTTCACAGAAGTTGCTACACCGTTTGATTGAACGCCTTTGATGTAAGGAACGACCATTTTAGATGTTAAATAAGGATCTTCACCCATGTATTCGAAGTTTCTTCCGTTCAGTGGAGTTCTGTAAATATTGACTCCAGGTCCCAAAAGAATATCCTTTTTTCTGTAACGGGCTTCCTCACCCAAAGCTTTTCCATAATTCCATGACATTTTTTTGTTCCAGGTTGCGGAAAGAGCTGTTAGTGCAGGATAAGCAATAATAGAGTCGTTTGTCCAACCCGCCTGATCCCATTCGTCCCATTTTACTTCTGAACGAACGCCGTGAGGACCATCTGTCGTCCAGAATTCAGGAATTCCCAATCTTGGAACGCCCGGCGAACTGAATTTTGACTGTGCATGAAGCATCGCCACCTTTTCTTCCAGCGTCATTCTGGAAAGTGCATCTTTCACACGCAGTTCCACAGGTTTTGATTCATCTAAATAAACGGGTAGAGTAGTATTTTGAGCCATATACGAAGCAGAAATAAGAGTAAATAAACTTACAATGGCGGTTTTCTTAAACATAAAAAGCCTTTTTATTGATTGGTAACAAAAATAGCAAAAATATTTATTATCTCAAATTGAGAAAATGTAAAATTTAAATAAATGGTTATTTCTAACCAATAGATTCAAAAGAAAAAAGACATCATTTCAAATGGTTTGAAACAATGCCTAAATAAATAATAAATAGAATCTTTTAAAATGTAAATTATAAATGCTTAATAAGTCAATTTTTCCATAATGCTGTAAAATTCACCATTGACCCATTCACTTGACAAATCAATTCCAGCCTTTCACAGCGCCACCTTTGAAAATTTCTTCGGCTTTTTTCACAACTTCATCAGATTGATAAGCCTTTAAAAAGTTCTTTACTTTTTCATCATTTTTATTATCCTCTCTTGAAACCACTACATTCACGTAAGGTGAATCTTTATCTTCTTTGAAAATTCCCTGTTTTTCAGCATCCAATCCTGCTTGTGCTGCAAAATTATTATTGATGATGGCAATTACCACTTCTTTATCATCCAATACTCTTGGCAATTGCGGAGCTTCGATTTCAAGGATTTTTAACTGTTTCGGATTATCAGCAATGTCGGTCACTTTGGGTAATAGACCAATTCCGTCTTTTAATCTTAATAATCCGTTTTTTTGTAATAAAAGCAATGAACGTCCGCCATTTGTCGGATCATTTGGGATAACAATTGTGCTTCCGTTTTTAAGTTCACTGATATTCTTAATCTTTTTTGAATATGCAACAATCGGATAGACAAAAGTATTTCCGACAACTGCGAGTTTGTAACCTCTCTGTTTCGACTGCTCATTCAAATAAGGAACGTGCTGAAAAGCATTGGCATCAATATCTCCGTTATTCAAAGCCTCGTTTGGAACGACATAATCATTGAAAGAAACCAGTTCAACGTCAAGATTATATTTTTCTTTTGCCACTTTTTTGGCAGTTTCTGCAATTTCCTGTTCCGGTCCGGAAGTGATGCCGACTTTAATATAGTTCGGATTTTCTTTTTTTGATGAATTACAGGCGGTGAATACTAATAAACCAGCCGTTAACAAACCTAAAATCTTTATTTTTTTCATTGTAAATTATTTTCTTAAAAAATGGCGAAAAAGCAAAAAGGTTACATTTTAAAATTCTTTAATACATAAAATATGGCTTTATTCCTTTTTGCTGTTCTTTTCGCCGAATCGATGGCTGAAAATTTTCATACCACCACACTATTTCACATTATAATTATATTTTGAAGTGTTCATACACTAAAACATTCTAACTTTCACACGCTCCAGCCTAAACTATCGATGATCAAATCTCTTCGCCAATCTGTCCCCCGAAAACTGAATAATAAAAACGATCGCAACCAGTAATCCCAAAACCAAATTCATAATCACCGCATCATAACCGATATAGCCGTATTGATACCCAATTTGTCCCAGTCCACCTGCTCCGACAGCGCCACCCATTGCAGAATATCCGACCAAAGTGATCAGAGTAATTGTTGCATTATTAATTAATGAAGGAAGTGCCTCCGGTAATAAAACTTTTCTGATAATCTGAAACGGACTTGCTCCCAATGCTCTTGCAGTTTCAATCAGTCCGTAAGGAACTTCCATTAAACTGTTTTCAACTAATCTTGCAATAAAAGGTGCTGCACCGATGCTCAACGGAACTAAAGCTGCATTCATTCCGATCGATGTTCCGACCAGACTTCTTGTAAAAGGAATCATCCAGACAATTAAAATAATAAAAGGAATGGAACGAAAAATATTAACCAAAACAGATAAGATCCTGTTATATATTACATTTTCCAAAAGCTGACCTTTTCTTGTGAAAAACAATAAAATTCCGACAGGCAAACCCAAAATAAATCCAAAAAATCCTGACACGAATGTCATATAAACTGTTTCCCAAATTCCCTTCGACAAAAGAGAAATTACCGTATCACTAAGCATATCCTCTTACTGTATTTTGAATTTTATTCTGATTGAAATAATAGATAGCCTGCTGGTTTTCCTCCTCTTCACCCTGAAGTTGCAGCAATAATTTTCCAAAATTGGAATCGCCTAAATATTCAACATCGGCTTTTAAAAGCTTGTAAGGAATTTTATATTTGTCATAGACTATTGAAAGTAATTCTTCAACAGAAATATGTTCATCGATTTCAACTTCAACCAACGGAAATAATCCATCTTGTGGTTCTTTTTGTAGTTTTTTATTCAGTTCCTGTGGTATATTCATAACACCAGATTTTAAAAATTGTTTGATAATAGGATTCTCTTTGTTGGAGACAATTTCGCTTAAAGTTCCTTTAATTAATAGTTTTCCCTTGTCGATCACCGCAACGTGGTTGCAGACGGTTTTGATGACTTCCATTTCGTGAGTAATCAGCAAAATGGTAATTCCCAATCTTTGGTTTATATCTCTCAATAACTGTAAAATCGATTGAGTGGTTGCTGGATCGAGCGCACTTGTCGCTTCATCACAAAGCAGGAGATAAGGATCATTTGTCAAAGCTCTTGCGATTGCAGCCCTTTGTTTTTGTCCGCCCGAAAGACTTTTAGGGTAATCATTGGCTTTTTCTTCCAGCCCTACGATTTTTAATAATTCATTAACCTTTTTATTGATTTCAGTTTTGTTTATGCTGTCTAATTCCAATGGAAGCGCAATATTTTCAAAAACCGTTCTTGAAGAAAGAAGATTGAAATGCTGGAAAATCATTCCGATTTTTTTTCTTTCGCTGGCTAATTGTTTGGAATTTAATTTCGTGAAATCTTTTCCGTTAATAATAATTTCACCGTTGTCAGGTTTTTCAAGAAGATTCACCGTTCGGATCAAAGTACTTTTCCCTGCTCCTGAAAATCCGATGATTCCGACAATATCACCTTTTTCGATATTTAGACTTACATCGTCAAGTGCTTTGAAAGACTGTTTTTTCTGATGAAAGGTTTTTGAAATATTCTTTATTTCTATCATTATTTTGAAATTCTGTTAATAAAAAAGGCTCTACCGAGTGGTAAAGCCTTTATAAATATGTCATAATAAAAGTAAGGTCAACCACAGCAGGAACTAAATACAGGCATACAGCAATACATCATCATGGTATTGATGGTATGTTTTCTCATAGAGTTGTATGTAAATTCTGTTTTCATTTTATTTTATGTCCTGAATACGTTTGCAAATATAAAGCATAAATTTTTATTAGTCCACTAAAAAAGTAGACTTTTTATGTATTGTTTTTAAAATGGATGTTTAAGTATTTGATTTTTATATGATTAATTTTTAAAAAAAATCAAGAAATGAGCTCAAACAAAGCTGGAATCGAGATTAGGATTACAGTGGGTTTTACAAAATTTTACCTTAAGGTTATTTTTAATGCGAAAACATTATTTATTAAACTAGTTAAATGTACAAGATTCTCAATCGCCATACATTTGTCATATCAAAATTAAACAAACAGACAAAATGGAAAATAGAATATTAGGACTGCACCATATCACAGCGATCGCAGACAATGCAAAAAGAAATTTAGATTTTTATACTCAGGTTTTAGGCGTAAGATTAGTAAAGAAAACCGTAAACTTTGACGATCCGGGAACGTATCACTTTTATTTCGGAAACGAAGAAGGAACGCCGGGAACGATCTTAACTTTCTTTCCTTGGGAAGGAATTGGTAAAGGTACAAACGGTTCAGGTTTGGCAACACACATCGGATATTCCGTTCCAAAAGGAAGCTTGGAATTCTGGAAAAACAGATTACAGCAATTTAATATTAACTTTCAGGAAGGAGAAATTTTTGGTGAAAAATTAATTTCATTCAATGATCCTGATGGTCTACAATTGCAGTTCATTGAATCATCAACGCCGGACGACAGAAAAGTTTGGACAACCGATGATATTAAAGATGAAAATGCTCTGAAAGGTTTCCACAATATTACGTTAACGTTGAAGAAAGCAGATCCGACAATTAAAGTTTTAACGGATATTTTCGGTTATGATTTGCAAAAACAGGAAGGCGAAAGATACCGCTTTGCAACCGATGCGATTGAAACTGCAAATTTGGTTGATATTATTGAAAACGATAAAATCGTAGCAGGAAGAAATGCAGCGGGAACTAATCACCACGTAGCATTCAGGGTAAAAGATGAAAACGTTTTAATGGAATTCCGTGAAAAAGTAATGTCAGCAGGATTAAGTATCACTCCGAAAATCGACAGAGATTATTTCTACTCATTGTATTTCCGTGAACCGGGCGGCGTTTTATTTGAAATTGCTACCGATAATCCTGGATTTACTGTTGATGAACCCTTGAATGAATTGGGAACAAACTTAAAACTTCCAAAACAACACGAAGGATTGCGTGAAAAAATCGAAGAAGTTTTACCGAAATTATCATAGGGTATTACTCAATTTTCAGAAAGTTTATAAATTTAAATAATCAATTAAAAATCAAAACAATGGAAACTACAAAAGTAATTTTAGGAAACGCAAGAGGAGAAATTCAACTTTTCTCAGACGATAAAAAAGCAGGAAAAATGGATATTTCTGTCATCAAAGACAAATTAACCGTTTACCACACCGAAGTTGATGAAGAATATGCAGGAAAAGGTTTTGCTAAGATATTACTGGAAAAACTGGTTTCTTATGCGAGAGAAAACGATTTGAAAATTGTACCGTTGTGTCCTTATGTTCATGCACAATTCAAACGTAATCCGGAAGAATATAAGGATGTTTGGTTTAAAGAAGAAGCTTAATTAGCTGAAAACTAAATACCAAAAACTATCAGCAATTAACCCAATACCAACAACCAAAAATGTCATTAATAACAGGACTTCACCACGTAACCGCCATCACTGGCGATGCACAGGAAAATATAGATTTTTACACCGGAGTTTTAGGGCTTCGATTGGTAAAGAAAACCGTCAATTTTGATTATTCAGATGTATATCACTTTTATTTCGGGGATGAATTTGGAACTCCGGGAACCATTATGACGACTTTTCCATATGGAAAAGGTTTGGTAAATGGACGACATGGAAAAGGTATGCTGAATACAACCGCTTTTTCAGTATCTATGGATGCACTGGATTACTGGACGAACCGCCTGGAGCAGTTTAATATTCCTTTCAAGCAACCTCAGCAAAGATTTTCGGGTGAAGCTTTTATTTATTTGGAAGATTTTGATGGATTGGGATTAGAGTTGGTTTTTAATGATAAAGACGATAGAAAAGGGTATTATAACGGATTTATTCCAAAAGATTATGCCATCAAAGGAATTCATCATGTTGAAATCTGGTTGGATGCTTATGAAAGAACGGCTGCTTTGTTGACGACTCAGATGGATCACAAATTAATTGCCGAAAGTTCTGACAGAATGCGACTCGGTGTAGAAGATGCTCCGGGAAAATATGTCGATTTGCTGTGCACACCAAATGCCTTAAAAGGATTGGCGGGAAGAGGAACAGTTCACCACGTCGCTTTTGCAACACCAAATGCCGAAACTCAGCTTGAAATGGTTGAAAAATTAAACAAATTCGGCTTGGAATATACAGAAGTGAAAGACAGGAAATATTTCACTTCAGTATATTTCAAAGAACCGGGCGGTGTTTTGTTTGAAATTGCAACTTCAGGTCCAGGTTTCGATATCGATGAGGAATTGGCATCTTTAGGCGAAAGTTTAAGTTTACCATCACAATTTGAAGAAAAGAGGGAACATTTGGATGAAGTTCTTTCAGAAATTAACTATCCAACAGAAAAATACAGATAAATAATGAGTCATATTTTAGATATAAAAACAGGAGGGAAATCATTGAATGAAGCCGAAGAGACATTAATCATGATTCACGGGCGTGGAGGAAGTGCACAGGATATTTTGAGCTTATCACAGCATTTAAATGTACAGGATTATGCATTATTAGCACCACAGGCAACAAATGGAAGCTGGTATCCCTTTTCGTTCATCGCTCCGGTTGAGCAAAACGAACCGTGGTTGTCGTCCGCCATTGAAACAATTGGTAAAACTGTTCAAACTGCTTTAGATGCAGGAATTAAAGTAGAAAATATTTACTTTTTCGGATTCTCTCAGGGTGCCTGTCTTACTTTGGAATTTTTAGCTCGAAATGCTCAGAAGTTCGGTGGAGCAACTGCTATTATTGGTGGGGTGATCGGTGAAAAAATCAATCGTGAAAATTATAAAGGCGATTTTGCCCAAACTCCAATTTTTTTAGGAACAAGCAATCCGGATTTTCATGTTCCGGTGGAAAGAGTATATGCGACAGCGAATATTTTAAAGGAAATGAATGCTGATGTTACCGAAAAAGTATATGCAAATTTCGGACATTCCATTAATCAGGAAGAAATTGAACTGGCGAATTCGATTGTTTTTAAATAATAATTTATAGCCACGAATCTACTAATAATTTATTTGTGAATTCGTGGCAAAAAAATAAAGGTATAATGAAGATCACAAAAATATTCAGTGACGAAAATGGCGAATCTCATTTCGAAGATGTAGAAATTCCTTTGATTGCCCAAGGTGAAATAGGATTTCTGTCAGAAGATATTAACGTCAAAAAATTGCAGTTCAGAAAAGTGTCTGCCAATTACGATTACGATTTTCATCATGCTCCACAGAAACAATATATTGTATTATTGGATGGCGGTGTCGAGATCGAAACTTCATTAGGGGAAATCAGACAGTTTCAAGCCGGAGAAATTCTCTTAGTCGAAGATACTTCAGGAAAAGGTCACAAAACCAAAAATCTTGAAAAGAGAGAACGTACTTCAATTTTCATTCATTTATAGAATAAAGAATTAATCTACATAGGAAGCTGAAGCGTTAAGAAAATCAATTTTGTGAACGTTAAAAAAATTCTACTGTTTGAAGCGCAAGACAAATTTAGAATCGAAGAACTCATTACAAATTCGCGCAAGTTTTAGAATTTTTAGAGAATAAAATTTATTTTTAGCATTCAGATTCCAAGTCTTGACTTTTTGTTTCTTTTGTGTCAAGACAAAAGAAAAATATAAACTATGCACGAACAACTACTTTTAATATTAGGATTATTACTCATCGTCATGATGTTGGTCATGCTGGCGCAACGCATTAAAATCGCTTACCCCATATTTTTGGTATTGGCGGGATTGGGAATCAGTTTAATTCCGGGAGTTCCCGTTTTAAAGCTCGATCCTGAAATTATATTTTTAATTTTTTTGCCACCGTTATTGTACGATGCCGCTTGGTACACCTCGTGGAATGCCTTTTGGAAGTGGAAAAGAACCATTGGATTAATGGCTTTTGGATTGGTATTTTTAACATCTATTGTCGTGGCATTTGCCTCACAAGCTTTGATACCGGGATTCACATTGGCAATGGGATTTTTGTTGGGAGGAATTGTTTCACCGCCGGATGCTGTTGCAGCAACAACTGTTTTAAAGGGATTAAAAGTTCCGAAAAGAACCATTACCATGCTGGAAGGCGAGAGTCTAATTAACGATGCATCATCATTAATTGTTTTCAGATTTGCTCTGGCGGCTGTGATGACCGGAGTTTTCTCAATGCAGGAAGCAACGGGGCAATTTTTTCTGGTGGCAGGAATGGGAATTGTCGTAGGAATTGTTGGAGCTCATATTTTTTATCTTATTCATAAATTTTTGCCCACCACGCCGGCGATAGATGCAGCGTTAACCGTAATGACGCCCTATATTTTATTCTTAGTGGCAGAACATTTTCACTTTTCGGGGGTGATGGCAGTAGTCAGCGGTGGCTTATTTATGTCTTTTCGTTCGCATGAAATTTTCAAAACCGGAACAACGAGAGTGAACATGACAGGGGTGTGGAACACATTAATTTTTGTGATGAATGCCTTAGTCTTCGTATTAATAGGACTTGCACTTCCTGATATTATCGACGGTTTGGGCGAAACATCATTAATGGATGGAATTAAATATGGCTTAATAATCAGTTTAATTGTTATTCTTGTTCGTTTGTTATGGATTTATCCGGTGGCGCATATTCCTAGATGGCTGAGTAAAAGAATACGCAAAGACCCAAGTCCGGGATGGAAAAACCCCTTAATTATCGGTTGGGCAGGGATGCGTGGTGTCGTTTCATTGGCAACAGCACTTTCGATTCCGGTAATGATGAATGAGGAATCAGCCTTTCCGCACAGAAATTTAATTATTTTTATTACGTTTATTGTGATTTTTGTAACGTTGGTTTTTCAGGGGTTGACGCTTCCTTTGATAATTAAATTAACCAAAATTGGAGAAATAGATAATATTTTACCGTCTCACGAACAGCAGGCAGGAATTCAGATCAGACTGGATAATCTGGCAATTAACAGATTGAATGAAAAGTATACATCAGATTTACAAAGCAACAGTTTGGTTGAAAATTTGAAACATAGTATTGAAAATGATATTAAATTGAATAAAAGTCATTTAAATTCTTTAGAAATGTGCTCCAACAGGCAGGATGACCTCAAAGAATATCATAAAATTATGCTTGATATTTTTGCAATGCAGAGGAAAGAATTATTTACAATGAAAAGAGAAAAACATTTCTCAGACGATGAAATAAGGAAAGCAGAATCTCAATTAGACTTAAACGAACTAAAGATTACGGGCAACAAATATCTGTAATGTCAATAAAATCACAACTTAAAAATAAAACAAAATGAACACATTAAATTTCTTAGTTATAGGAAAAAATCAGGAAATATTAGACACGTTAAAAAGAATCATCGAAAACAACGAAGGCTGGAACGCCGAAATCAAAAATGATGAAAATGGCTGTTATGATTATATCAAAGAAAATCAGGTAGATATTGTACTGCTGAGTTCAGGATTGGAGGAAGAGTTTGAAAAAGAAATTAAAGTTTTCTGCGAGAATTTAGATAAAGAAGTAAAGGTTATTGACCATTACGGAGGAGGAAGTGGATTATTAAAGAACGAAGTTTACGCACTTTTCCCTAATTTGCAGCCTTAAACTGCAATCTATGTCTGACAATATCATTGAAAATGTAACACGATTTATCAACCTCAGCGAAAAAGAAGAAAAATTTTTCACGGATTCTTTAACGTTTCAGACCTTTCCAAAAAAAACGGTTCTGTTGAGAGAAGGCGAAATCTGCCAGTTTGAGGGCTATATCCAAAAAGGTTGTGTAAGAGTATATTATCTCGATGATAATGGTTTTGAAGTCACGATCTTATTCGCTATCGAAGACTGGTGGATCAGTGATATTGCATCATTTCAGGATCAGAAATCGTCCCGATTGTACATCGAAACACTTGAAGATTCAGAAATTTATATGCTGAATCCTACTACAAAAGAAAAATTATTAACCGAAATTCCAAAGTTCGAAAGAGTTTTCAGAATGCTGGTACAAAGAAATCTTTCGACATTGCAAAACCGTTTGGTCAATACCATTTCCAAAGCAGCATCCGACCGATATTTAGAATTTGTAAAAGTATATCCATCCATTCCGCAAAGAGTTCCGCAATATTACATTGCCTCTTATCTTGGTGTGTCCAAAGAATTCGTAAGCACGATCCGAAAACGCCTTGCTTCCAAAGAAAAATAAATTCCCAAAAAGAAAACATACACAAAATTCCCCTCCATCGGAGGGGTGGCGAAAATTCAGAGAATTTTTGTCGGGTGGTTTATTAGCATTAAAAACTACCGCGTCTTTTTGTTTCACAAAAATCCATCCCTTCGGAGAAGGGGAACTTCTTCACACAACAAAGTGACCTCGGAAAATGAAGCGTTAATAAAAATGTTTTTTAGCGGAAGTTTCCAAGTCTTGAATTTTTGGTTCTTTTGTTTCAAGACAAAAGGACGTAATTATTTTTAATAAAAAAAATAATTTATTAAACTAGTTAAATGCACATCAATTCCAATCTTCCGAAATTTGTCCTATCAAAACAAATAAATAACAAATAGATATGGACAGAAAAGATTTTTTAAAGAAAGGATTATTGGGAACAGGAATGTTTGTTGCATCTGCTTCATTGGGCAATACCATGAAAAATGATATCGACGAAATCGAACCATTAGAACCCATCGGATACAATCATTTACCTAATACAGATTCAAAAATTAAAGATAATTCTGTAATCCACAAAGCAGATTCAAGAGGGAAGGCAGATCACGGCTGGCTGGTGAGTAATCATACCTTCAGTTTTGCCAATTATCACAATCCCGAAAGAATGCACTTTGGCGTATTGAGAGTTTTAAACGACGATAAAGTAGAGGGAGGTAGAGGTTTCGGAACGCATCCTCACGACAATATGGAAATTATCAGCATTCCGTTGGAGGGGGATCTGGAGCATAAAGACAGCATGGGGAATTATGCCATCATTAGAAGTGGAGATATTCAGGTGATGAGCGCCGGAACAGGAATTATGCACAGCGAATTCAACAAAAATCAGGATAGTTTAGTCAAGTTTTTGCAAATCTGGGTGTATCCGAATAAAAGAAACGTTACGCCAAGATATGATCAGATCACGCTCGACAAAACAAAAAGTAAAAACAGATTTCAGCAGATCCTTTCCCCAAATGCCGACGATGAAGGGGTTTGGATTCATCAGGACGCATGGTTTCACTTAGGAAATTTTGAAAATACTACAGAAACCAATTATCAGATCATGAAAAAAGGAAATGGGGTTTATGCATTTATTTTGAAAGGAAGCGCAGAAATCGAAGGACAGCAATTAGAGACCAGAGACGGTTTCGGAGTTTGGGATATTGCAGATCTAAATATCAAAACAACCGCAGACAACACGGAAATTCTTCTCATGGAAGTTCCTATGACGATGTAATAAATTAAGTTAGTAAATGAAACTTGTTTCATTAATATTGTTGGTGAGCTCTCTTTTTTAAGGGAGCTTTTTTTAATTCGTGAGTTCTAGTGGATTTGCATATTTGAGATTTTCTTCCCTCTGTTTTTCCATTTGTCTTAGTATTTCCTGCCCTTTTGTAATAGTTGTTTCATAGCTTGCAAGTACCCCGGCAAAATTAGCCTGAACATTTCTTTGGGCCTGTTTCAATTTCGCTTTTGTCGTTTCTGTAGCTCCTGTATATCGACTTTTCTTGATATTAACTAATTTTCCTTTCAGTTTAAAACTTGGAATAGATTTTACCAATTCAAAATCATAATCTCCCTTATCGTCTGTTATTTTAATAATTAATCCAGGTAATCCGCTGAATTTCATTGGGCCATACGGAAATGGAATATCCGGAGAGTACCAGGCAATCCAGTTTCTTCCTTTAAAAGTGACTTCTGCTTTTTTACAATTAATTGTATTGATAAGTTTTGTTTCATCCACTAGCTTCCAGTCTTTTATTATGGGTTCTTTATAAGTAAGTAATGACATAAAAGCTGAATCGAAATACTGTATATTTTCAGACGATTGAATAATAGTAAAGTTTTGATTAGTTCTAGGAATTTCTGTTCGTGCTTTCCAACCAAGAGTTGTACTCCCATTAGGATTATTTGTTATTGTACCGGAAACTGCCATTACAGAATCTGCCTTTAGCGATATTGTATTTGCAAAGAATGCACGATTATCAGTTATCTGTAATACGAAGAATCCTTCGAATCTGTTATCATTTCGTGTGTCGAATTTCGCTTTTAATCTATAAGTAAACTCACCACGTAATGTATCCGCTTTATTTGATTGAGCACAGAGTGACAAATTATAAAATAAAACTAATAATTGGACGATTTTTTTACAATAATACATAAGAATTATTTTAATTATAAAATAGCACTTATAGTGGAAAATATTACACTATAAGTGCTAAACTTATTTTAATTTCCGGCTAAACTGGTACTAGAGCCATTATGAGTAGGTGGTGGACAATTAATTGTTTCGACCTTTTCAAACCACTCCTGAGCCTGTTGTGGTGTCCAATCCTGAGTAGTTGTTGCAGTTATACCACAAGAAGTTTCAGCATACCAAACTTTTGGCAATTTTCCTCCTGTCACTTCTCTAAGATCATTTCTAGATAATTTTTTAAAGTTTTTCATTTGTTTAAAATTATAAATTTTCATTTGAATCTCAAGTTTAGACACATTGATTACGCTTTGGTGTTCACTTGCAAGTGTATTTAATCATTTTTCTTTTGCATTGTACACTACAAAATACTATACGTTTAAATTATTTTTATTCCCAAGCTAATCAATTATTGAAACAAAAAAAGCGTGGAACTATATCTATTGTTAGAGTAGGTACTGGTATACCTGAGAAACGAATAGAATAGCCCACGCCGAAGCGTGAGCACTGCTACTCTTGTTTCTCTTAAAATTACCAGTTTTACTCTAACAAGAAAGCTAATGCTTTATATTTTAAATGATATATTAATATCTATTTCTGTTGCAATGTTATATATTTTTTTTCACAAATAAAAGAGTTTTAGAAAGCTTTCAAGAAATAATTCTTATATGTTAATTACTCTTCAATAATACCTTTAAAAAAAACTAATAAAATTATTTCTATGTTAATATTTTTAATTTATTAGCTCTAAAAGATAATAACAATTGCGGTATAAAATCATATTCTCGTTATGTAAATTTATATTCTTGTGATGTTAAGTCGTATTCCAACGCCTTTAATTGTAATTTAAGAACCAGCATTTATAATTTGAACGCCTGCTGAAAATAAATATGAAATTATCAACATCACATAAGTTATACATTATTTAATATACACTTTTCTCTCCTTAAAAGTCAATATAATCTAAGGATGTATCATCTACATTTTCAATCATCAACGATCAACCATCCACAAATTAGCAAAATCCAAAAAAAATCCCGATTTTTGCAACCCTTTCCATAATTCCGAGATTCATGAAACTTTGTATTGCCGAAAAACCCAGTGTTGCCAGAGATATTGCCAAAGTATTGGGCGCTACCATGCCGAAACAGGGCTATATGGAAGGAAACGGCTATTGTGTGACATGGACTTTCGGACATCTCTGTACCCTCAAGGAACCTCACGACTACGGTCCGCAATATAAATCCTGGAATCTCTTTTTGCTGCCGATCATTCCCAATAATTTTGGAATCAAGTTAATTCCCAACAAAGGCGTTGAAAATCAGTTTAAAGTCATTGAAAGATTGGTTGGAGAATGTGATGAGGTTATTAATTGTGGTGATGCCGGGCAGGAAGGAGAATTAATTCAGAGATGGGTGCTTCAGAAAGCAAAATGCAACAAACCCGTTCAGCGGTTGTGGATTTCATCCCTTACCGAAGAAGCCATTAAAGAAGGTTTCCAGAAATTAAAACCTGCAGAGGATTACAAAAATCTGTATCTCGCAGGAAATGCAAGAGCCATCGGCGATTGGTTATTGGGAATCAATGCTACCAGATTATTCACGAAAAAGTTTGGCGGAAACAAAGCCGTTCTTTCCATCGGAAGAGTGCAGACCCCGACGTTGGCGATGCTGGTGCAGCGTCAGAAAGAGATCGATGCTTTTAACACCGAAGAATATTGGGAACTCAAAACGAAATACCGTGATGTTATTTTCAACGCTGCGATTGATCGTTTAAAAACATTAGACAGGGCTGAAAAAGGATTGGAATATCTTAAAGTAAATCCTTTTGAGATCGTTTCTTTTGAAATTAAAGAAGGTAAAGAAAAAAATCCGAGACTTTTTGATTTGACCGGACTTCAGGTAGAAGCCAATAAGAAATACGGATATTCTGCGGACAATACATTAAAGTATATTCAAAGTCTTTACGAGAAAAAGCACGTCACCTATCCTCGTGTGGATACAACGTATCTATCTGAAAGTTTATACCCTAAAATAGATGGAATTCTTCGCAAAATGCATTTTTATCAGGATTTGATTGCACCTTTATTAGAAGCGCCGATTCCTAAGTCGAAAGCTGTGTTTGATGATGCAAAAGTGACTGATCACCATGCTATTATTCCCACCGAAATTCCGCCTTCTCAGAATTTAACACGAGAAGAAAAACTGATTTATGATCTTGTTGCCAAACGTTTTATCGCAGTTTTTTATCCTGAATGTAAGATTTCAAATACTTTGGTGGAAGGAAAAGTAGGAACAATTCCTTTCAAAACAAGCGGACGACAGGTGCTGGAACCGGGTTGGAGAGCCGTTTATGCCAAAGAGCCAAAAGAAGAATCCACGGATAAAGAAAAAGACAAGGAAGAAGAACAGACCATTCCTGAATTTACTGTTGGAGAAACCGGACCGCACGATCCCATGATTCATCAGGGAAAAACCTCTCCGCCAAAACCTTACACCGAAGCAACTTTGCTGAGAGCAATGGAAACCGCAGGAAGACAGGTGGAAGACGAAGAACTTCGTGAATTATTAAAAAACAACGGAATCGGAAGACCTTCAACCCGTGCCAATATTATCGAAACGCTTTTCAAGCGAAATTACATTGAAAAGAAAAGAAAAAACCTGATTGCCACCCAAACCGGAATTCAATTGATTGATACCATTGAAGACGAGTTGTTGAAAAGTCCCGAACTGACTGGAGAATGGGAATCTAAGCTTCGTAAAATAGAAAGCGGCGACTATGAAGCCAATCAGTTCAAAGAAGAATTGATTCAAATGGTAACCGAACTTACCAAAAAAGTGGTGTACGGAAAGGCAAAAGCAATTACGTTGCAGGAAGAGGAAAAAGTTGCAGATAAAGAAAAGAAAAAGCGCGAACCGGCTGTGAAAAAAGAACTTCAGGCTTGGGAAGAAACCAAATGCCCAAAGTGTAAAGACCATCATTTAATGAAAGGAAAAACGGCTGTCGGCTGTTCTGATTTTAAAAATTGCGGTTTTAAAGTTTCGTTTGAAATCTTTAGCAAAAAGCTGTCAGACAAACAATTAATGGATTTGGTGTTGAAATCAAAAACTTCAAAATTGAAAGGATTTAGCACACATCCTGAAAGTGTAACGGAAGGTATTTTATCTTTTGATGATCAGTTTAATGTAATTATTATTTAATTTATAAAGACATCTTCAGCGTAATAAAAAAGTAGAAACGGAATAAACTGTTTCTACTTTTTTATTTAATCATTAATGAGTTGCGTTAAAGAAATTCAGCATATTTTCAAGAGCATTTTCGGAATGCATCAATTCGCAATTATCAAGAGATTCTTTGGCAACAATTGCGGCTCTTTTTCGCATCTGGACTTCATAAACTGAAATGGCTTCCTGTAAAGTTTCGTATTGATTGGAGGTTAAACATTCACTCAATTCCAAAGCATCAAGCATTGCCATATTAACACCTTCTCCCGCAAACGGAGGCATTACGTGGGCGGCGTCCCCAATCATTGTTACATTAGATTGTGTTTCCCAGGTCTGATCCAAAGGAATACAGTAAATAGGGCGCGGAATAAAAGGTGTTTCCGAGCTTTCAAACAATTCAAGCCAAACGTTGTTCCATTCAGGATAAGTGGTTTTAAACCAGCTTAGCATTTGATTTTTATCACTGAAATCTAAACCACTTGTTGTTGCCCAATTTTCAGCCGTTCTAAAACTTGCGTAAAAGCCGATGTCGCCGTTTCCTTTTTGCCCCATCAGAAGATTTTGATTGTTTCCAAATGCCATTATTTTACCACCTTTTAGTAAAGCATTGACTTTTGGAGCGGTTTCTTTTGCATTCAGAATATTACCTTCAAGCATTGTGATTCCGGTGTAGAAAGCTTTACTGTCAGTAATATAAGGACGGATTTTTGAGTTGGCACCATCACAGGCAATCACAATATCTGCATAAACTGTTGTATTGTTTTTGAAATGCAAAAGCCATCCTTCATGATGTTTTTCCATTGAAACAAAATGGCTGTCCCAAACTACAGTTTCCGGCTGTAAAGATTCCAGTAAAATTTTACGTAAAGTACCACGGTCTATTTCCGGGCGGAAATGCTTGTGTCCGAAATTTTCTTCAGATTTTGATTCATGATCGCTGAAAAATATTTCCGCATTTTCATTCATTATCAGTTCTCTGTCGGCACCGATAAGATAATTTTGTTTGAAGTCTTCCAGTAAATCTGCCTTACGAATTGCCACTAATCCAGAATTATCATGAAGATCAAGAGGCGATCCCTGAACCCGTGCGTTTTTATCAATATCTCTTTCAAATACTTTTACATCAGCACCTTTTAACTGTAATAATCTTGCCAATGTTAATCCACCCGGACCTCCGCCAACAATGGCAACTGATTTATTTTTTATAAGCATAATTTTAAATTTATGCTGCAAAATTAGGAGGTATGATACACCAAAAATTGTAAAAATCGGTCGTTTTGATTTTTAAACAGTTCTTTAGGCGAAACTCCGGAAAGTTTTTTGATTTCTTTTATAAAGTGAGACTGGTCGGTAAAATTAAGCTGTGGAAAAAGATTTCCATCTTTGATATGATGAAGAGAAGCCTGAAAACGCAGGATTTTACAGTAATATTTTAACGAAATTCCCAATTGTTTATTGAAATAGCGATTGATTTGGCGTTCGTTCCAAAAGATTTGTTCTGAAAGCTCTTTAACATTGATTTCTCCATGCGTTGCAAAAATAAGTTCAAACAATTTTCTTTTTCTTTCATCAATTTTTTCAGGTAATAATGATGTGATTTTTTCTGAAGCTTTTTTACAGAATTCATCAAAATCATTCAGATCATCAATGCTGAAATTCCAAAAATTATCGGGCAATTCTTTTCCGCCGTCTACAAATTCTGCAATAGACTGATGAAGAATATATTCCAACGCAAGCGGATTAAAACTAATCGCAAAAAAAGTGGAATATTCAGTTTTAGGCATTGGTTTAGGTTTAGTTTCCAAGCCCATTAACACAATTTGGAACTGATTATCGGTAGTTTTGCAGAAAAGCAAATCAATTTTTCCATTGGGAATAATCACTCCTTCTTTAAATGTCTCCAGATTTTGCAGCGAAGAATAACCATACACAAAATCGGCAAGTGATTTTTCTGGTTTAATGAATTGATATATCAAATCGTTGCTCATGTTTTTTTAATCTGTTCAGATAGACGAATTTACTGTTTCTTATTTTTATGAGTTAATAGTAAGTGAAAATTTTCACGATCTTCAAGGTTGTATTACATTTGTTTTAAATTAAAATAATGTCTCCAGAAAAAAAACAATTGATCACCGACAGTTTCAACCGTTCTGAAACTTTACAATTTTACAAAGCAGAATTACTGGAAGTCGAAACCGATTTTATTTCTATGAAAATTCCCAAAATGGATTTAATGACCAGAAAAGCGGGAATGTTCAACGGTGCAATGATCGCTTCTTTGGTGGATGTTTCTTCGGGATACGCAGCGGTAAGTCATTATGAAGAAGATTGCTATGTGGTGACGGTTGAATTGAAAGTCAATTATCTGAGACCGGCAATCGGTGATGCTTTGGTTTCAAAATCATATGTCATAAAAGGGGGTGCAAAAATCTCTGTTATAAGAACAGAAATTTATACAATCGATAAAAACGGAAAATCTGAAAGTCATGTTGCGACTTCATTGGTAACGATGATGAAGATTAAATAAATGTGGTAGATTAAATGGAATAAGTTTTGCTCAGTAACCCCATAAACATTAAATACTATGAACCTAATTATCCGACTTCTTATAACAGCCATTGTTGCTTATCTTTTAACTAAAATTCTACCAGGAGTACATTTTGACGGTTTTTCAACTGCCATCATTTTTGCCATTGTTTTAGGTATTTTAAATATTTTTGTAAAGCCTATTTTGAATCTTTTCGGATTGCCTTTAACAATTATTACTTTGGGGTTATTTGCATTGGTTATCAATGCGATTATCATCCTGATAGCGGATTATTTCATCGACAGTATGAAAGTCGACGGTTTCCTCTGGGCATTTATTTTCAGTATTTTGCTCTCAGTAATTACTTCTCTCGCCAACTCGATGTTTGCAGATAAAGATTAGTTATAAAGTTAAATTTATATATTATTAACTCGTCAGTCGTTATGATTGACGAGTTTTATTCGCATATTATTATTATTATTATTATTATTATTATTATTATTATTTGAATTGAATTTTGACGATTTTATTACTTCTTCTTTAGATCATTTTATTTTAAAATATTACCTTTGAAAATCTTTGAACCCACTGAAATAATGATCAGAATTGGTTTTATCTCAGTTTAAATATTAACATATGAAACTTAAGTACAGTCTGCTGGCTTTGGCAGCTCCGCTTTTAATGAATGCACAACAAGTAATGACGCCTGAAATCTTATGGACTTTGAAAAAAGTTGGAGTACAGGCAGTTTCGCCAGATCAGTCTTCGCTTATTTATAAAGTGGGACAAACGGATCTTAAAACAGAAAAAACAAAAAGTGAGAATTATTTCTTAAACGTTCTCAATAATCAGTCCACTAAAATAGATTTTGGTAAAAAATCTCTTATTCAATGGGATAAAAACGGAATTTACGCTCAGGAAGGAGACAAAATTTCCCTTTCCAAAGACAGCGGAAAAACTTGGACAGAATTTTATACAATCGGTGAAGTTGACAATATTGTAATTTCTCCAGACGGTAAAAAAATAGCGTTCAGCAAGCAGGTTTTGGTAGAAAAAGTAATGGGAAAAGATAAATTTTCCGATACTCCAAAAACGACTGCACAGGTTTATACAGACTTGAATCACAGACACTGGGATTATTTTAATGAAGGAAAATACAACCATGTTTTTGTGGTAAATACTTCAGCTGCTGTTGATTCTGCTAAAGATTTGCTGGAGGGTAAAATGTGGGATTCTCCTCAAAGACCTTTCGGTGGAGCGGAAGATTTTATTTTCAGCCCAGATTCTGCACAACTTCTATACGTTACAAAACCGAAAAGTGGCGCAGCATATTCAACAAGTACCAACACTGATATTTTTGCATACGATTTAGCATCAGGAACAACAAAAAACTTAACTGAATCTAATAAAGGATATGATGTAAATCCAAAATTCAGTCCGGATGGAAAGTCTTTGGTTTGGCAAAGTATGGCGAGAGACGGTTATGAAGCGGATAAAAATGATGTGAAAATCATGGATTGGAAATCCGGGAAAATTTCAAACCTTACAAGCAGTTGGGATGAAAGTGTTTCAGGAGATGTTTTCTGGGGTGGAGATTCGAAAACTATATATTTTACGGCAGCTTTCAGAGGGACGAAGCAACTATTTTCTTTAGATCCTAAAAATGCTAAAGTTCAGCAAATTACAAGAGGTGATTTTGATATTAATGAAATTTTTGCAGATCAGAAAAGTTCATTATTGGTTTCAAAAACAGATATCAATCATGCTTCAGAAATATTTTCAGTTAACCTTAAAAACGGAGATTTAAAGCAAATTACTGATGCTAATAAAGAGACTTATGCAAAATTAGCGCAGGGAAAATCCGAGTTGAAAATGGTAAAAACTTCAGACGGAAAAGAAATGGGAGTATGGTTCCATTACCCGCCAAACTTCGATCCGAATAAGAAATATCCAACGTTGGTATATTGCCAGGGTGGCCCTCAATCTGCATTAACACAGTTTTTCAGTGTAAGATGGAATTTCGCTTTAATGGCAGCGAATGGCTATATTATCGTTGCACCAAACCGTCGAGGAATGCCGGGCTGGGGAACAAAATGGAACGAAGAAATCTCAAGAGACTGGGGTGGACAACCGATGAAAGATTATTTGGCAGCAACCGATTTTGCAAAAACTTTACCATATGTTGATGGTGATAGAGTAGCGGCTGTTGGAGCAAGTTATGGCGGTTACAGCGTATTTATGTTAGCTGGAATTCATGAAAACAGATTCAAAACGTTTATTGCTCACGACGGATTATTTGATATGAAATCATGGTATTTAACGACGGAAGAACTTTGGTTTGCCAACTGGGATTTGGGTTCTCCATGGGAAAAGCCACTTCCAAAAGCATACACAGAATTTAATCCAAGTAATTTTGTTGATAAATGGAATAAACCGATCATGATCGTTCAGGGCGGAATCGATTTTAGAGTTCCTTACGAACAAGGGCAGGAAGCTTTCCAGGCAGCAAAATTAAGGGGGTTGAAATCTAAATTAGTGTATTTCCCGAACGAAAATCACTGGGTGCTTCATCCACAAAACGGTTTGGTGTGGCAGAGAGAATTCTTTGACTGGCTGAAAGAAACATTGTAAATTTTAATCTCGAAATTCCCCTCCTTTGGAGGAGTGGTGGAAATTCAGAATGAATTTTTGACGGGGTGGTCAATAGTATCATTAAAAATATTGAAACGGGCTTTATAGTCCGTTTTTTGTTTATGAAAAATTAAATAAATTTGAATCATGCAAAACAGAATATCCTCATTTCCTCCAATTATTGATGAAAATTCTAAAATCATAATTTTAGGTTCAATTCCGGGAGTAAAATCTTTAGAAAAACAGCAATACTACGGTCATCCTCAAAACAAATTCTGGAAAATTATTTTTGAATTATTTGAAGAAGAATTTACAGACAATTATAATTACAGAATTCAGATTTTAAAGCAAAATCATATCGCACTTTGGGATGTCATTGATTCTTGCGAAAGAAAAGGAAGCTTAGATTCTGAAATTAAAAATGAAGAAGCCAATCAGATTGAAGAACTTTTGGAAAATTATCCTAATATTAAAGCCATCTTTTGCAATGGTGGAAAATCGTATAAAAATCTACAGAAAATCTTAGGAAAAAATTATAAAATTCCTGTATTTTTACTGCCTTCTACAAGTCCGCTTCATACAGTTTCTTTTGAAAAAAAATTAGAGGAATGGAAGAAGATAAAAATGCATTTATGAAAAAACTAATATCGTTATTCTTATTTTTTGCTTTTGTTAATCTATTTTCTCAGGAATATCATTTTGATTATTCAATAGAAAGTCAAATAAACAGAATCAAACCAAATAAGGAAAATACCATATCTACATCATTTTATGATTCTAAAAATAAAATCAGCTTAAACTTAACTAGATATAATGAAAAGCTAAGAGCGATAATCTATGACGAACAGAAGAAATTGAGGCATTCTTTTAAAGTAACGGAAGCTAAAGGTTTCGTAACTTTCGAATATACCCATACAAATGACTTTAGTAAGGAGAAAAAAGGACATCGTGATAATGAAGATATTTTGGAAGTTAATCAGATAGATTCCTTACAGTATCAAATTACTGCATTTAAAAATGAAAAGAAGACGAAAAAAAGATTTACGGCATTAGTGACGTTGGAACACTCAAAATTTGATTATTTGGAAATACACGTTGATCATGCTAAATGTGATGAAATGATGGAGAAAGTAAGAAAGTTTTTGAACCCAAACTTTATCTATAGTGTTAAAAAGATTAGTTTAAATTATCATTCCACAGGATATTCTTATGATGATTTATTAAAAATTCAGAATGTTGATTTTTCTCTGAGGGTTCCGGATAAATTAATAATAAAAGAATTTGATTTTTTAGGGGAATTTCAATAATCCATTCCCCTGAAAATTATGTGTCATTTACTTTTCAATTCTATAAACCTCTTCATACGGCTGAATTAATACCCAACCACTTCCTGAGAATTTCATTTGGAATTCTTCGCCGCTTCCTCTTCCAATTAAGCTTTTGAAAGAGACATTAGTTTTAAGTTCAGGACTTAAATTCCCGGACCATGCAACCGTTGCATTAGGATCTGTAAAAACCGGACTGTCTGGAGTTACCAATAATGTTAAAGGCTCGCCGTGAGTAGTCATTGCAATATGTCCCGTTCCTGAAAGTTTTACCTGAAAAAGTCCGCCAGACATTACGCCTGCGATGCTTTTTAACATGGTGATATCACTTTTAATACTTTGCTCATGAGCCAAAACATCGTTCCCGTTTACACAAACAGATTCGTTATTTAAGTAAAGGATACGAACTTTTTTCCCTTCATCAGCAACATATAATTTCCCGGTTCCTTCCGCTTTCATCAGTTTTGCGCCCTCTCCGCTGATTGCTTTTTTAAGAAGATTTCCTAAACCACCGGCCAGCATTCCCTGTCTTTCAAAATTGATATTTCCAACATAACCCACCATACTTCCTGTTTTTGTCCAGACCGATTGATTATTCAAGTTGATTTCTAAAAGTGCAGGTTTTTCCAGTTCGAAATAATCTCTTTCTTGTGGATTTTCTTTTGTTTCATTCACAAAAGATTCGATTGAATATTTACTCATAGTTTATGATTTTTTGCATCGCCAAAATACGAATTTTTACCGTTGCAAATTACCGTGATATCACGGTTTTTTATTTCATTGTAAATAATACTTGACAAACGGGTATCGAATGTCGTATATTTGCACTCCGCAAATTACATCTCGTAATTTCAATAAATTTTTAAACCGTAATTTAAAAAATGAAAACATCAGATTTTAATTTTGATCTTCCTGAAGAATTATTGGCAGAACATCCTTCTGAGCATAGAGACGAAGCCAAATTAATGGTTCTTGACCGTAAAAATCAGACTATTGAGCATAAATTATTCAAAGACGTCGTTGATTATTTCGAAGAGAAAGATCTATTCATCTTTAACAATACGAAAGTTTTTCCTGCAAGATTGTATGGAAATAAAGAAAAAACAGGAGCTAAAATTGAAGTTTTCTTGTTGAGAGAGCTTGATAAAGAAACTCGTGTTTGGGATGTTTTGGTAGATCCGGCAAGAAAAATAAGAATTGGTAACAAATTATTTTTCACTGAAGATGAATCTTTGGTTGCTGAGGTTATCGATAACACTACTTCAAGAGGAAGAACATTGAGATTTTTATTCGACGGTTCTTACGAAGAATTCAGATCTAAATTAAAAGAATTAGGAGAAACGCCACTTCCAAAATATATCAAAAGAGATGTTGAACCGGAAGATGCTGAAAGATATCAGACGATTTATGCAAAAATAGAAGGTGCTGTTGCGGCTCCTACGGCTGGTCTTCACTTCTCAAAACATTTGATGAAGAGATTGGAAATTAAAGGAATCGATTTTGCCGAAGTTACGCTTCACGTTGGTTTGGGAACTTTCAACCCAATTGAAGTTGAGGATCTTTCTAAGCATAAAATGGAGTCTGAAGAGATCTTCATTGATGAGAAAAATGCGGATATTATTAATAATGCTGTTGATAATCACAGAAGAGTTTGTGCTGTAGGAACGACGACAATGAGAACGCTTGAAACTTCGGTTTCTTCTAATAAGAAAATTTCTGCATTCCACGGTTGGACGAATAAATTTATTTATCCTCCTCACGATTTCGGAGTTGCTAACTGTATGATTACTAATTTCCACACACCAAAATCAACATTATTAATGATGATTGCAGCGTTTGCGGGGAAAGATTTCATTATGCAGGCTTATGAAGAAGCGGTAAAAGAGAAATACAAATTCTACTCTTACGGAGATGCAATGTTAATTTTGTAAAAAGATATTAGGTAGAAGGTTGCAGGTAGTAGTTATCTGCAACCTGAAATCTGCCACCTATTACCAACTAATGAAAGATATTCGTACTTTATCACTAGACCAGCTCAAAGAATACTTTGTGACTTTGGGAGAAAAGCCGTTTCGTGCGAAACAGGTGTATGACTGGTTGTGGAGTAAAAATCTTCACTCGATTGATGAAATGACGAATCTTTCGAAAACTCTTCGTGACAGAATTTCCGAAGAATATACCATTAATCCTGTTTCTGTTGATCAGCTTCAAAAGAGTACAGATGGAACTATCAAAAACGGTGTAAAATTACACGACGGCTTATTGGTAGAATCAGTATTAATTCCTACAGAAACGAGAACAACGGCTTGTGTTTCCTCACAGGTTGGATGTTCGCTAAACTGCGAATTCTGCGCAACGGCAAGACTCAAAAGAATGAGAAATCTTGAAGTTGCTGAAATCGTGGATCAGGTTGCTTTAATTGACAGCCAAAGCAAAATGTATTTCAACAGACCGCTTACCAACATTGTTTTTATGGGAATGGGGGAGCCGATGATGAACTATAAAAATGTAGTGGAAGCGATCAGAAAAATCACTCAGCCGGAAGGGTTGGGAATGTCTCCGAGGAGAATTACCGTTTCTACATCCGGAATTCCAAAGATGATTAAAATGTTGGCTGATGATGAGTTGCGTGTGAAATTGGCGTTGTCGCTTCACTCTGCAATAGAATCTAAGCGTAACGAAATCATGCCATTCTCCGATAAATTTCCATTAACGGATATTACGGAAGCACTGCAATATTGGTACAAAAAAACAGGTTCTGTGGTCACTTTTGAATATTGTGTCTGGAAAGATATTAATGATGGCGATGAAGATATTAAAGCTTTAATCAAATATTGTAAACAAATTCCTTCCAAGGTCAATTTAATTCAATATAACCCAATTGGTGACGGAAAATATGACCAATGTAACAAACAGGCAGAGGAAAATTATGTTCGTCAGCTTGAAAATGCAGGCATTACTGTGATGATCCGTAAAAGCAGGGGCGGAGATATTGATGCTGCTTGCGGACAGCTTGCCAACAAAACGGTTGATTAAAATTTCATTAAAAAAATAAAAACTTTTTCTTAACAGTTTCTTAAAATCCTACATTTGTACAAAACAAGTAGCAATGACGGATTACTTTTTGGGCGAAAACGGACTAGAAAATGTATATTCATGGTCGATTCCGATCCTTGCTGTCTTTATTTTAGCTGAATTGATTTACAGTCACGTTTCCGAAGCTAAACTTTATAATAGAAAAGATGTTGTAACGAGCATTTATCTTGCTTTGATGAATTTCGGATTAGATCTTATGATGAAAGTTTTCGCAATGGGTGTGATGTTTTTCTTTTACAATCACCGGCTTTTTTCATGGGAATTTACGATTTGGTATTGGTTAATTTGCTTTATCATAACTGATTTTGCTTATTATGTTTTACATTATGTTGATCATCATTCCAGAGCATTTTGGGCAGTACACATTACGCATCACAATTCAGAATATTTTAACCTGACGACGGGTTTCAGAAGTCCTGTTCTGCAGCCTTTATACAGATATTTGTACTTTTCTCCACTGGCTTTTTTAGGATTTAATCCCTGGCATATCATGACGGTGTATGCAATTGCTCAGGTGTACGGAACTTGGGTTCATACGCAGACTGTAAAAAGTATGGGAATCTTGGAGTATATATTGGTTACGCCCTCTCATCACCGCGTCCATCATGCCTGCAACATTAAGTATTTGGACAGAAATATGGGAATGTGCTTAATTATATGGGATAAAATTTTCGGAACTTTCGAAAAAGAAGATCCAAATGTTCCTGTCAAATACGGAATTTATCCAAAAATGCCCGACAATAAACCGGATACTGTTCTTTTGTACGAATGGAGAAAGATTTGGAAAGATATTAGGCAGCCGGATTTAAAATTTTCAGACAGAATCAATTATATTTTCAATTCTCCGGGATGGCGACATGACGGAACGGGAAAAACGGTAAGGCAATATCAAAAAGATTATTGGGCAAAGAAAACAAGAAAAAAAGATCAGATTCAAAAAAAATCTGCATAGTTTTCATTTAAAATCTCTAAAAATAAATTTTTATTTTTACCGGATGAAAAAGCTTTTCCTATTTCTTACTATAATAATTTCCGGCCAATCATTTTCTCAGCAGAAGGAAGTTTTTAAAGTTAAAAAGTACAGAGTCAATTATCTAGATGAAAAAATTAAGGAAACTTCCGGGTTAAGTTTAATGAATGGAAAATTATATACATTCAACGACAGCGGAAATTCGCCTGAGCTTTTTGAATTGGATAAAACAACTGGGGAAATTGTAAATGTGCTAAAAGTTAATGGTAAAAATAAAGACTGGGAAGCGCTTACAAATGACGGAAAGAATTTCTACATCGGAGATTTCGGAAATAACGGAGGAACGAGGCGAGACTTGGAAATCTACAAAATTCCTTTTCAAGCAAATTCGTTAAAAAATGATTCTGTTAAAATAATTTCCTTTGAATATCCTAATCAGGAAGAATTTATTCCAAAATATACTTTGACAGATTTCGATGCTGAAGCGATGGTTTATTTGAATGGGAAAATTCATCTTTTCACAAAAGAATGGTCTTCAAAAATGATAACCCATTATATCATTAATCCTGAAAATTCGGAAAAGCAAAAAGCAGAGCAAATTGAAACTTTTAAAACAAATTATGTTGTAACTGACGCTTATTATTTTGATAAAAAACTATATTTAATAGGGTATACAAAGAAAACAGGAGTTTTTTTAACTGTTTTTAATGAGTCTGAACCGGGAATCTTTTTTCAAGAAAATCCGATTCGATATTATTTGGGAAGTGCCTTGTCAATTGGTCAGATTGAAGGTATTGCGGTTGATGAAACAGGTATTTACATTTCCGGAGAAAAGTTTCATTCTCCGTTGGGAGGTGAGAAACAGAGCCTTTATTTTATTCCTAAAGATAAACTCAAACATTAATTTCCTTTAAAATTGACTGAAAAAAATTATCTTTGTGATCATTAATAATTATTTATCCATCATTCGAAGATTGTGGCGAATACTGTAGAAGAAATCAAACGACCCATCAATGAAGAAATGAAACTTTTCGAGCAAAAGTTTTATGAATCGATGCAGAGTAAAGTACCTTTATTAGATAAAGTCACTCGTTTTATCGTTACCACAAAAGGAAAGCAGATGCGCCCAATGTTTGTGTTTCTTTGTGCCAAATTGATTGGTGATGTCAATGAAAAAACCTATCGTGGAGCTTCCATGATTGAGCTGATTCACACAGCGACTTTGGTGCATGATGATGTGGTGGATGAAAGTTTTAAACGTCGTAATTTCTTTTCAATCAATGCGTTGTGGAAGAATAAGATTGCAGTTTTAGTAGGCGATTTCTTATTGTCGAAAGCGGTTTTGCTTTCTACCGATCATAAAGATTACGATTTATTAGCGGTTATTTCCAGAACCATCAGAGAAATGTCTGAAGGTGAACTTCTTCAGTTGGAGAAAGCCAGAAAACTGGATATTACGGAAGATGTTTATTATGAAATTATCCGTCAGAAAACAGCTACGTTGATTGCGGCCTGTTGTGAAATCGGAGCGTTGTCCAACGATGCTGATGAAGATTTGGCGAAAAAAATGATGCAGTTCGGAACGTATACGGGAATGGCTTTTCAAATTAAAGACGATCTTTTTGATTATCTGAGTTCGAACGTAATCGGGAAACCGGTGGGAATTGATATTAAAGAGCAAAAAATGACATTGCCTTTGATTCATACCCTAGAAATTGCCAACGAGAAAGATAAAAAATACTATTTTAATACGATTAAGCGTTATAATAATGACCAGAAGCGCGTAAAAGAGTTAATTAATTTCGTTAAAACTTCAGGTGGGTTAGAGTATGCAATTAGAATAATGAAAGATTTCCAACAAAAAGCAAAAGATATTCTTAACGAATTTCCTGATTCTGAGGCGAAAAAATCTTTACTAATTATGTTGGATTATGTAATTGAAAGAAAATTTTAAATTAAATAACTTTAATCGTTACAATAATAACGGCTAATACAATACAAAATAAAGCGATTAAAAATAAATAATCCGCAATACTCTCAAATCTGTTTATACGCTTTTCGCGCGTTGATCTTATTGCCATAAACGAGAAGAAGCAACTGAAGGCAAAAAACAAACAGGCAATTCCTGCAAACTCGTCCAGATATGTGCTGTGACTCATTTTAGTGATTTTCAGAGAAGTGATAATTACCAATGAAAAACCTAAAAGATTACTCGATGCATTCAGGATATGGGTTGATTTTTTTTCCATCATTTACAAATTTATTCTAAGATAAACACAATTTCTTTTATTATCAAATTTTTAAAAAAGATTATTAAAAATTAAAATTAATTTAAAAAGTGTATATTAGCAAAATACTTCAACATAAATAATATTTAATATTTGGCTATGCAGACAACCTATATTGAAACTCAGCAAATTTCCTTTCAAGATTTTAAAAATCAGATACTTGAAGATTATAAATTAGGAAGAATTTCTCGTGAAATGTCTTATTTGGGCAGAAGAGAAGTTTTAACGGGAAAAGCTAAGTTTGGTATTTTTGGGGATGGTAAAGAGCTTCCCCAGTTGGCTATGGCGAAAGTGTTCAAAAATGGAGACTTCCGTTCGGGATATTACAGAGATCAGACTTTTGCATTAGCGATAGATGCTTTATCAGTTGGCAGTTTCTTTGCTCAGTTATACGCAGATACAAGCGTTGAAAGAGAACCTGCATCCGCCGGAAGACAGATGAACGGGCACTTTGCAACAAGAAGTTTAAATGAAGATGGAAGCTGGAAAGATCTGACGGCACAAAAAAATATTTCTTCGGATATTTCTCCTACTGCCGGACAGATGCCAAGATTATTGGGATTGGCTCAGGCTTCTAAAGTATATAAAACAGTACAATTCGAAGGTTCTGAAAAATTTTCCAACAACGGTAATGAGATCGCTTTTGGAACAATTGGTGACGCTTCTACAGCGGAAGGTCATTTCTGGGAAACGTTGAATGCAGCCTGTGCGCTTCAGGTTCCGATGATTGTTTCGATCTGGGATGATGGTTACGGAATTTCTGTTCCTACCATGAAACAGAGAGCAAAAGCAGATATCGCTGAAATGTTGAGCGGTTTCCAGAGAAAAGAAGGAGAATTTCAAGGTTGTGAAATCATTCAGGTAAAAGCTTGGGATTATCCTGCTTTGTTGGATGCTTATGCCAGAGCCGAACAGTTTGCAAGGGTTGAAAGTGTACCGGTTGTAGTTCATGTGATTGAAGTTACCCAGCCTCAAGGTCACTCGACATCAGGTTCTCATGAAAGATATAAGAATGAGGAGCGTCTGGCTTGGGAATCTCAGTTTGATGGATTATCAAAATTCAGAGAATGGATTTTAGACTATTCAATCGAAATTGATGGTAAGGAAGAAGTTTTAGCAACTACAGAAGAATTAGATTCAATTGATGAAGAAGCTAAAAAAACGGTAAAAGCTGGACAAAAACAAGCTTGGGAAAGCTATCAGAAAACAATCACGGATTTAATTACTTCAATATTGCCTTTAGTTGAAAATATTAAGGGACAAAATACTGAAATTGAGAATTATATTAATCATTTCAATAAATTAGTTTCAAAAGCTAAGAAAGACGTTTTCCATTTAACAAGAAAAGCATTGTTAGCAACGAGAGGAACAAATTCTGCAGAGAGAAACCAACTAATGCAGAAATATAATGAGATTTTTGAGGTTGAAAAAGACAATTATTCTTCTCATTTGTATTCTCAATCTCAGTGGAAAGCTGAAAATGTACAGGAAATCAAACCAATTTTCTCAGATAGTTCCGAAGATGTGGACGGAAGAGTAGTGGTAAGAAATAATTTCGATAAAATTTTTGAAAAATATCCTCAAACTTTGGTCTTTGGTGAAGATGCAGGAAATATCGGTGACGTAAACCAAGGGCTTGAAGGAATGCAGGAAAAATACGGTGACGTTCGTGTTGCCGATACAGGAATCCGTGAAGCTACGATCCTCGGACAAGGTATCGGAATGGCGATGAGAGGACTAAGACCAATCGCCGAAATCCAATATTTAGATTATATTTTGTACTGTTTACAGGGAATGAGCGATGATTTGGCAACGGTTCAGTACAGAACAAAAGGCGGTCAGAAAGCTCCTGTAATTATCAGAACGAGAGGTCACAGATTAGAAGGTGTTTGGCATTCAGGTTCGCCGATGGCCGGAATTTTAAACCTTTCAAAAGGGATTTTGGTATTAGTTCCAAGAAACTTAACAAAGGCTGCCGGATTCTATAATACCATGCTTCAAAGCGACGATCCAGCCGTGATTGTTGAATGTCTGAACGGATATAGGTTAAAAGAAAAACAACCTGATAACTTAGGTGAATTCACTGTTCCTGTCGGAAAAATAGAGGTGACAAAAGAGGGAAAAGACGTGACGTTGGTAACGTACGGTTCGACCTGGAGAATTGTAATGGAAGCAGCAGAAGAATTGGAAAAATTGGGGATTTCTTCGGAAATTATTGACGTTCAGTCATTAATTCCATTTGATTTAACTCACGAAATTGCTGAATCTGTGAAGAAAACCAACAGATTAGTTGTAATCGACGAAGATGTGGAAGGTGGAACTTCGGCGTTTATTCTTCAACAGATTTTAGAGAAACAGAAAGCGTTTAGATTCTTGGATTCTGATCCGTTGACAATTGCTGCAAACGATCACAGACCGGCTTATGCAAGTGACGGAGATTATTTCAGCAAGCCATCTTCCGATGATATGGTTGAAAGAATCTACGCACTATTTAATGAAACAAATCCTCAGAAATATCCTGCGATATTTTAATTGAGATTTAGATAAATTTTGAAACCGCTTTCTTTTTGGGAGTGGTTTTTTGCTAAATTAAAACTACAAGAAGTACAATTTGGAATTATATATTGTAAATTTGTTTATATTAAACACAAATATTAATTGATTTATATTAAGATGAAAATTACATTTATATTTTTATTCATAGTAAATTTTTGTTTAGCGCAGCAATTTACTTTATTATCTAAAAGTTTGAGTATAATTAAATATGATCCTAAGACAGAGAAGACTTTAGGACCAGTAGCAGAAAGTGATGAATTAAATATGATTGAAATAACAAAAGATCTTTCTCTAATAACGATAACAAATCTTGATAGTTCCAATAAACCATTATTATCTAAAAAATTTAAAATTCAAAATCATGAAATAAGTGGTGATAGTGGTTTGATTAAGTTAATTACTGAAACAGAATCAAAAAATATACATTTATTTTCATTATTTATAAGTAAAAACTTATTAATTGAAAAAGTTGAATATGCAGATGAAGCATATTTATTAGTTTATAAGATTTTTAGTAAGAAAGATTTATGAAAAGACAATTAATATTTAATAAATTTATTTGATAACAACAGCCTTTTTCATCTTCTTCTCTTCCAAAAGACTTTTACAGTCTTTCTCTTTCTCAGAATCATACACATGATATTTCGTTTCCCATTCCTCAAGCAAATATAAAATCGGCAATAATGCCAATCCTTTTTCCGTCAGCGAATATTCAACCCTTGGAGGAAGTTCTTTAAACTCTTCACGAATCACCAAACCGTCAGCCTGCATTTCTTTCAACTGATCTGTCAGAACTTTTCTTGAGATCACATTAATTCGTACAGCAAGTTCTCCAAAACGTAATTTTCGGTCTTGGATTACCAATACGATAATCGGTTTCCATTTACTTCCCAGAGCAGACATTGCTTTGCCTAGAGGGCAGCTGTATTTCATCAATTCACTTTTTACCATGCGTTACTTTTACGTTACTAATGTAAGTTACTGCGAAGTTACCACTTTTTTTTATTTGTAAGATACAAATATGAACTATTATTAGTTACTTTGTGTAACAAATATAATTTACATTTTTAAAAATGAGTACAGAATCACTATTCAATCCTTTTAAATATAAGAATTTAGAGCTTAAAAATAGAATCGTCATGGCTCCCATGACCAGAGCACAATCTGATAACGGAGTTCCAACCCAACATATTGCAGATTATTATGCCAGAAGAGCTGAAGCAGAAGTAGGTTTAATTATTTCTGAAGGAACTGTAATCAACAGACCAGGTTCAAAAAATATGCAGAATATCCCTGATTTTTATGGAAATGAAGCATTGAACGGATGGAAAAACGTAATCGATGCTGTACATGAAAATGGTGGAAAAATGGGACCTCAAATCTGGCACGTAGGAGATACAAGAAGTTCGGCAGATTATCCGTTGGTGGATATGGAAAAGGCTTCTACCATGACGTTGGAAGATATTCAGGATACAATTGCTCAGTTTGCGGCTTCTGCAAAATCTGCGAAAGATTTAGGATTCGATGTATTGGAAATTCACGGTGCGCACGGTTATTTAATCGACCAGTTTTTCTGGGAAGTTACCAATACAAGAACTGATGAATACGGCGGAAAAACGTTGAAAGAAAGGAGCAAATTTGCGGTTGATATTGTAAAAGCAATGAGAGCTGCGGTTGGTGAAGATTTCACTATTATCATCCGTCTTTCTCAATGGAAACAACAAGATTATACAGCTAAATTGGCAAATACTCCGGAAGAAATGGAAGAGTGGTTATTACCGTTAAAAGAAGCGGGAGTTGATATTTTCCACTGTTCGCAAAGACGTTTCTGGGAAGCTGAATTTGAAGGTTCAGACTTAAATTTTGCAGGTTGGGCTAAGAAAATCACAGGTCAGCCAACCATTACCGTAGGTTCTGTAGGGTTGGAAGGAGATTTTATGGCAGCATTCGCTGGACAGGGGACTGAAAAAGCAGATTTATCGGAACTAACAAGAAGACTGGAAAGAGGAGATTTCGATTTAGTTGCTGTTGGAAGAGCATTATTACAGGATCCGGAATGGGTGAAAAAAGTTAAAGAAGGAAATACAGAAGATCTTTTAAACTTTTCAGCTGAAAGTTTAGCAACGCTTTACTAAACATTGTGAATTGTAAATGGAGAGTTTGTTTTGCAGTCAGTTTTATTTTATGACTTTTCTAATTGACGACTCACTATTCACTTGCAAGACAGATAACCCATTCACGGTTCACATTATTTATATTTAAATTTTTACCTATCAATTATTTTACGAAACCGCTTCAGGAGTAGTCTTGAAGCGGTTTTTGGCTTTTAAACTAAATTAATTTTGATTGAATTTAAACCATTAATAAAAATCTTAATGGTTTAAAATAAGAAAAACCGCTCTCAAAAATTGAGAACGGTTATTTAACAGATTAAATATCTAAATGCCTTTGAAAGGCAAAAAGTAATTCTTACAATCCAATACTTTTTGTTGGTTTCAACTGTTTTTTAACGCTTTTCGGAAGTGCATCTTTGTGAACCAAAATCGCAGTTGATTTATACTCAACATACGGTCTTGTTACATAAATATATCCATCAAAATCATTCGTCACACCCCAGGAATTCTTCACCATATAATATTCTTTTCCAGACTGGTCTTTTGCCAATCCTACGATGTGCATCCCGTGATCATCGGTTGTAGAAAGGTTATTCAAAGCTTTCTGACGCATATCTTCAGTGATCATTTTATCTTTTTTAGGTTCAGTGAATAAAGTTGCTTTGTTGTCCTTATTGATTTGATCTAAATCAACATCAGGAACATACGCAACTCCATTTTTATAAGAGAAATACGGCTCAGAAACGTCCGTTGCCCAACCTACAGAATATCCTTTGTTTACGGCGTTATCGATAATTGCTGTAATATCTTTCATCGGAACATTCCAATCAGAATCATGGCTCCAGTTATCAGGAATCGGAACTACAAATTTTTGATAATACGGATAATCTTTGTAAGAAGAAAGTTCTACATAATCATCCGCATTAATACCAACAACTTCCTTTGCAAATGTTTGTGGCGTGTAAGATTTCCCTTGATAAGTAAAGTTGGTAGGAACTTTTCCTAAATATTCATCTAAAATAGCATCTACGGAAGACATCCAGTTATCAGATAATTTTCCTTTCGAAGCAGCAGCTACGAGACTGTCTAAAACAGGCTTCAGCTTTCCCTGCATTTCAGAGAAATTATTCAATGTTTGTCCGGATTTTAATCCTGTATAAATATCCTGAGGAACTGCTCCGTATTTTTTGTACATATTTACCACATCATGCAATTCTCCTCCGTCTCCCCAACTGATAGCTCCGCTGTTTAAAACATATAATTTTGCTTTATCATGATAAGAATTTCTTGCAGTAAAGATTTCAGCCAGATCAACAGGTTTTTTACCCATTCTCTGCATTTCAGATTCAAGGAAAGAGTTCCCCGAATAACTCCAGCAAGTTCCCGAAGAACCTTGGTTTTTCACCGAAGTTGCACCCACGTCTTTCAACGTTGTGAACTGAAAATTAGCATTTTGAGATTGGTTGCTTTTTAACTTGTTGATTAAGTCATCCTGTGCAAACATCATACTTCCTGCAGACAAAACAAAAAGTAATGACGTAATTTTGATATTTTTCATTACTGTAAAAAGATTATTTATATGAATAGTCGTTCATAGTACAGATTCGTTACAAAACAAAAAGTTAAATATCCGTTGTGTATTTTGATGTACTTTCGTCACTTCGAGTAGGTTTTTGAAAAAAATCGTATCGAGAAGTTTGTAATCACATTATAACGATGTGATTTTACATTTTAATGATGAAACTTTAAATTATAACGATGTCATTTTACATTTTAGCATTGTGACTTTACATTATTGCGATATGATTTTATATTTTATCGATGTAACTTTGCATTTTAGCGTTGTGATTTTACATTAGATCGATGTAACTTTGCATTTTAACGATGTCATTTTGCATTTTATTGATGTAATATATACTTTTGGCAACATCATTATTAAATCGCTTGATTTTCTTACTTTTAAAGCTTCTGCATATCTCATTTTAGATTTGCTTTCCTTATTAATTTATATTATTTTGAAAAAAAGCTTACCACCTTTCCAACCTTTTTTAATTTTTGTGCATCTATACTATTATAAATCCAGATTATGGAACGAGAGCTACTCATAGAATGTCAACGGAACGATCGCAATGCGCAGCGGCAAGTCTACGAAAAGATGGCGGGCAAGCTATACACGGTTTGCAAACGTTATTTGAAGAGTGACGAAGATATTGAAGAAGTTTTGGCAGATACTTTTTATAAGATTTTTACTAAAATCAATCAGCTTCGGAACCCTGATATTTTTGATGCATGGGCAAAGAAAATTACAGTAAACGAATGCTTGCAGAAACTGAGAAGCAATAAAGCACTGTATATTTCTTTAGAAGAAAATCACATGATTTCTTCTGATTCTTCATTGGAAAATATTTCGTTTGAAAGAGATATTTTAAGTCTTTTAAACTTTCTTCCGGAAGGCTGCAGGGCAATTTTTAATCTTTTTGCCATTGAGGGGTATCCTCACAAAGAAATTGCGACAATGCTTTCTATCAGTGAAGGAACCTCAAAATCTCAGCTCAATTTTGCCAGAAAAAAACTTCAGGAACTTTTGATTAATCAAAACATTTAAACTTTTACAACAATGGAAAATAATAATATAGATAAAACTTTCAACGAGGCTTCTAAAACTGTAGAAGAACCTGCGACTTTTCCGGGTTTTGATAAAGTTTGGGCAAAAGTTGAGGAAAAATTAGATAAAAAACAGGAAAAGAAAAGAAATATTCCGATGTGGATTCCTTACGGAATTGCTGCAAGTTTATTGATCGGTTCAGGTATTTTCTACTTTACAACTAAAAAAGAGAATGTTGAAATTGTACAACCTACCATTGCTAAAAATGTAGTTTCTGAAAAAGCGCCTTCTGTCTCTGAACATATTCAGACGATCGACAGCACCGTAAAAGCGAATATTCAAAGTGAAATTTTACCATCACCTCCTGCGAAAATTGCTTACCAATCTCCAGTTCCAATGCCATCGGTTTCTGTACCGGATAATGAAATTGCTGATCCACACTATTCTCGTGAAGATGCCTCTCCATTTGTATCTGAAAATAAAACGATGGACAGTGTAAAACGGAAAAATATCGAAGAAGTCATTGCTAAAGGAATCAGGAAAGAAAAAGCATCTGCAATCCGTTCAGTAGAATGGAACTCATCAAATAAAAAAAGGGTTTCTAATATGAATATGGTTTCAGATACTGCCGAAGTAGTATATCCGAATACAATCGGTTCCCTTACGCAAAAGATTGATGAACCGCAGATTTTGACATACAATAATGCTAATATTAAAAAAAATATGCTGGTTGCAACGAATTCAGTATTTGCAGAAAAAGTGGGAAATAAAGTTGATCTGAATTCATTAAACGGATATGCAGCAGGCGTTAATATTAATTCAATTTCTGGTACACCGGGTTCAGGTAAAGTAGATATTTCGATTAGTTGTCAGGGAACATTGAAAGGAAGTTCAGGTCCTTTGTTCATCATCAACGGAGAAGTTTCTGATGGAGAAAATTTTTCAAAAATTGATCCCAAAAGAGTAGAATCAATCAAAGTTTTTAAAGGGAAACAGGCAACCAATCTTTTCGGAGTTAAAGCCACAAACGGAGCGGTCGTCGTTGAAACAAAAGATATTTCCAGAAAAGAAAGACGAAAGTTGATGAAAATTTTTAAAGAACAGTCAGCTAAAAAATAATCCCTGAATATTTAAAATCAACATCCATCTAAAAAATAAAATCTGAGAAAATAATTTCTTCAGAAGGTTATTTTTACGTTTCATTTTTAATCACATTATGATATGAGGAAAATTTATTTACTGCTTCCGTTGTTTTCAATTAACTGTTTTTTTTCTCAAAATTCTCAACTGTACTATTCGGGAAGATTTTTAGATGCTAAAAATAAACCAAAGAATTTCTTAAAGATTTTCAATAAAAACAGTGGTGTATACGAGCTAACGGATGAAAAAGGTTTTGCCATTATTGCGGCAAAAGACTTTGATACATTAGTTTGGAATAGTGGTAAAAATAAGGAAGTCGTTCGGAATTATAACTTGAGAGAGCTTAAAGATATTCTCCAAAGTCAGGTGCCGCAACATTATGTTAAAAATATTTACAGCAAATCTTACGATAGTTTGATTTCTAAAAAAGATACCGATTTATACAGCATAGAAAATTCTATAATTGGTCTTGATGAAAAAGGTTTTCCGCATTATTATTCGATCATTGGAAATACCTCAGAAAATAAGAAAATTAATATTCCGGAATACATTAACCGAAGAGTTTCTTTTCCTCTTATTACGTTTTCGAAAATTCTGCTTTAAGTATGTTTGAAGATATGGAAAGACTGAAAAGAGAACCTTACGGCTGCTTTGAACAGCTTTCTTCAACGGTATATCCGAATATTTTTATTTTGGATTATCTAAAAACCAGTGGAAAACTGAAAGCTGACTTAGAAGGAACTGCCGTTAAAAATCTTAAGAAAGGTTTCGAAAAAATGCTCAATTATAAAAATAAAGATGGCGGATTTGGCTATTTTAATGCTTCGGAATCCGATGTTTCTATCTCCGCTTTGGCTTTGCTTGAGTTTACCGATCTGAAGAAAGTAATTAAAATTGATGAAAAACTGATTCAAAATCTTAAAACGTTTATTCTTTCAAAGAAAAACAAAAACGGAATCTTTGATGTGAGAAAAAGCTATGAAATAAATGCACCTTTTTCAGAATATTCTTGGTCGAGAAATATGTATGTGTTATACGCTTTGTCGAAAATTGGATTAAAAAATGAACTTGAAGATTCTTATGCAGTTGCTTTGAACAGGGCTATGGCGACGAAAGATTCTTATCAACTCGCATTGATGGCAAATACATCTTCTTACCTTAAAAAAGAGGAAGATTATGCGAAAATTATCAATATGCTGAATCTACAATTTGAGAATAAAAATATCAAACCAGCAACCACTTTTACAGGGTCCGGAAGAATGTCGGCAAATGCAGAAACATTATCGCTTTATTTGATGGCATTGCAAAAGGATTTTAAAGGCAATCAATTGAAAATCGCAGAAGTTGCAGACGAACTCATCGGTTATAATGGATATTTTGGATTTGGTTCTACACAGGCAACAAGTCTGGCGTTGGAAGCACTGTCGGGATTCTTTTCAAAAAATGAAAAATTGTATGGTGTTGAAAAACCAATCATTACAGTTAATGGAGCCGAAATAAGTTCAGCTATAAGTTCAGGATCTGCTTTTAAAAATGGAGAAAATGAAATTCTGATTAATTACCCAAATTCAAAAAAAGGGTTACCTTATAAATTGGAGTATCAATATTATACATTAGAATCTCCAAAAAGTGCTGATATTCCTTTAACAATGGAAACTAAATTGAAATCTCAACACTCGAAAGTTGGTGAGACCAACAGAATGATAATCACCATTAAGAATAAAGTTAATGGACAATTACCAATGATTACAGCAAAAATCGGAATTCCGGCTGGACTGACCCTTCAAAATGCATTGCTGAAAGATATGATTGATAAAAAACAGGTTTCTTATTATGAAATTTTTGATAATTATCTGGTACTATATTGGGAACATTTGGAGGCAAACGAGACAAAAGTGATTAATCTCGATTTAAAAGTTGAATTTGCGGGTGAATACACCGGAAAAGCAAGCAATGTTTATTTGTATTATACCCCGGAATCTAAGTTTTGGAATGAAGGAATTAAAACTCAAATTGAACTTTGATTTAATTGTAATGTTTTGATATAAATATCTTTGTGTAAATTTATACAAAGATATTTTTCAGTGAATGAATAAAGAATAAAATAAACTTTCATAAATTATTGAAAATTCAAAAAATATAATTACATTTGTAATAGAAATTAAAAGAAAAACAAAATGCAGTTGTCAGAAGCTAAAGAAAAATACATTCAGACTTGGGGAACGTTTGCTACCAATTGGGGAATCAACCGTACGATGGCGCAGGTGCACGCTTTACTGTTGGCAAGTGGAAAAGCACTTTCTACCGATGAGGTAATGGAGCAGCTTGAAATTTCTAGAGGAAATGCCAATATGAATCTTCGTGCTTTAATCGATTGGGGAATTGTAAAAAAGGAATTCGTGAAAGGCGATAGAAAAGAATACTTTATAGCCGAAAAAGATGTCTGGTATTTGTTCAAACAGATTACAAAAGAACGTAGAAAAAGGGAAATCGAACCTGTAATTTCCTTTTTGGAAGAGCTTAAAAATATCGAAGATAAAGATTCTGAAGGCGCCAAAGAATTTATCAAACTCATGGAAGATTTCAGTTCCGTAACAGGAAAAATCAACAATATAATGGATTTGGCGATAAAAAGCGATGATCATTGGCTGGTTGGGAAGATCACTAATTTATTAAAATAGAAATTTTTTAAATATGAAATTTTTATTATTTTTTATTTTAATTTCACTTATAAGTTGTCAAAAAAATGTGATTGCAAATTTTGATATTCACATTGAAAATTTAGACAAATATGATGAATCTCAACATGAAATATCTAAAATTGAAATCTACAAAGACAACAAAATTTTTAAAGTCTTAAAATCGGATCTGCCGTTTATTGGATTAATGAACAATATAAAAATTGATAGCATAAAAGAAGGAAAATTTGTTTTTGTTTATAAAAGTATTTTCGGAAAAGATGTAAAGAATGAAGTAATTGTTGATGATTCCAAAGCTTATCGAATAAGCATTACTCCGGATAAATTGACTGATAAAACTGAGAATTTAGCTTTTGAAAATCTTAAAAATGGCGAAGTTAAATTAGTTTATAAATCTAGTGGATGTTTTCATTTGGAAAAAGATTCGATAACGATCTTAAATAAAGGAAATAATTACTTTATTAACAGGAATAATAATTTAATGAAGATTGATAAACAAACATGGGTATACTTTGTTGCTTTGGAAAATAAAATACGCCAAATTCCAAAAGATGGAGGATGTACTTCAGTTGATTCTTTTGTTTTTAAATACAAAGGAAGATCTGACACAATTTATGACGGAACATGTAGTTTTAATTTAGTTTCAACTATTAAAAATTACAGAAAGAAAAATAAAATATAAAAAGGACTTCAAACTCCTTTTTTATTTCAAATAAACTTTCAAAAATTATTGAAAATATAATATTTATAAAATGTTTAATATAATTTCATATATACTTTTTCTTTCAATCAGTTCATACATCACGATTGATGTTGGGAGAAGGTGCTTCAATTCCGGGAAAGTATATTTGGAATATCTCATTAAAGACAAAGATTTTTGTTTAACCGTAAACAGAATACTGTTAGCAAGTTATTATCTGGTAAATCTCGGTTACATTGCTATAAGCCTGAGTTTTTGGGTAAAAATTACAACGATGGAAAAGGTATTGGAAACTGTTTTTACGCGTATTGGCTATATAGTTTTAATTCTCTGTTTTTTACATTTTTCAAACATTTTCACTCTTTACATTTTAAGAAAAAAATTAACATTAAAATAAACTATCATGACAGCAACAATTCTTACTCAGACGTACAACTTTTCAGCGTACATGATCTATTTACCCATCGTAATCACGCTTACAGTGTTGGTTTCTCAATTTCTCTTCAAAAATTCTAAAACTTTTATGATTGATATTTTTCATCAGAAAGAAGACATTGCCATGGCGACAAACTCATTATTTAAGATTGGTTTTTACCTTTTAAATATCGGTTTTGCTCTTTGTATCATTGAGTTTTTTCAAATAGAAACCGCAGAAAGATTAGTTGTTGCTCTTAGCAAAAAGATTGGCGGATTCTCAATTTATCTAGGAATTATGATGCTTCTAAATCTGTTACTTTTCTTGAAAGGTCGCAAACATTCAATGAATAAAGATAAAATTACTACAAATGAAAGCACTGATATTTAAAATCTGGATGTATTTCACGTTCAAATTACGAAACAAAAGAACAAAAGGAGATTTCTTGAATCTTTAAAAAATATTTATCATGAAAACCCTCAAAAATCACACACTTATCTACGACAACGAATGCCCGATGTGCAATATCTATTCAAAAGGTTTCATCAAATCCGGAATGTTGGATGAAAGCGGAAGAGAAGCCTTTACAGAATTAAGTTTCAGGAATAAAAACCTAATTGATTTCAACCGCGCGAAAAACGAAATAGCTTTGGTTGATCATGAAAAAAATACAGTAATTTACGGCTTAGATAGTTTATTATTAATCATCGGAAATTCATTTCCAACGTTAGAAAAGATTGCCGGAATAAAACCTTTGTACTGGTTTTTCAAAAAGCTGTATTCTTTTGTTTCTTACAACAGAAAGCAGATTATTCCTTCAAAGAAAGATAGTACGGAAGAAGCTTGTGTTCCTGATTTTAATGTAAAATATAGATTAGCATATATTGCTTTTGTTGTTATTTTTTCAGCGTATATTTTAAGTATTTATTCAACAAAATTAGGATTAGGTTTAAGTCAGAATTTTTGGAGAGAATTTGCAATCTGTCTCGGACAGATCATTTGGCAAACCCTATTTTTTAAAACCTATTTAAAAGACAAAGTCTGGAATTATCTTGGAAATATGATGACCGTTTCTTTGATCGGAACTTTACTTTTAATTCCTGCTTTATTTTTAAATCTAAGTTCAGTTTTCTCAGTTATTTATTTCGGAATCGTAGTATTCATCATGTTTCTGGAACATATTCGAAGATGCAAGATTTTACAGTTAAATTTTCTTCCGACATTTTCCTGGATGATTTTCAGAATGACTGTGTTAGCTATTTTAATTTGGACTAATCTTTAAAAATTAAAAAATGGCAATCCTACATTTAAACACCATAATTAATGCAGATATTCAAACTGTTTTCGATTTAGCAAGAGACATCGATTTGCATCAGAAATCAACTTCAAAAACTAATGAAAAAGCAATCGCAGGACGAACTTCAGGATTAATTGAAGAAGGAGAAACGGTGACCTGGAAAGCAAAGCATTTGGGATTCTATCAAACGTTAACGACGAAAATTGTGAGTATGAATAAGCCTTATTACTTCAAAGATATAATGCAAAGAGGAGCTTTCAAATCGATGAAACATCAACATATTTTCAGGCAGGAAGGTAAAAATACAATCATGACAGATGTTTTCGAATTTCAATCTCCTTTCGGACTCATCGGAAAAATTTTCAATATTTTATTTCTTAAAAGTTATATGAAAAAATTTTTGTTAGAACGAAATCAGTTAATAAAATCAACTGCAGAAAATAATTAAAGTATTAATATTTGATATTCGCAATATCATGCTGAACTTGTCGAAACATTTAAAACTAGCAACAGTCAACCATTAATCAGACCAAAATGAAAATAATCATCGCAGCGGGAACGGGTTTCCTTGGAAAAAACTTAGAAAAATATTTTACGGAAAAAGGGAACCAAGTGTATATTTTAACGCGGAATCCCAAACGTGAAAACGAAATTTATTGGGATGCAAAGACTTTGGGTGAATGGAAAGGCGTACTTGAAAATGCTGATGTTCTTATTAATCTCACAGGAAAATCTGTTGATTGCCGATATAATGAGGAAAATAAAAAGGAAATTTATTATTCAAGAATCGACAGTACCAATGTACTTCAACAGGCTGTTGATCAATCTGTCAAGAAGCCTAAAGTCTGGTTGAATGCAAGTTCTGCAACCATTTATATTCATTCAGAAACACATTTAAATACAGAGGAAAATGGAATCATCGGCGACGATTTTTCAATGAATATTTGTAAAAGCTGGGAAAAAGAATTTTTTACGGTTAAGAATGAAAATATACGAAAAGTTGCCTTAAGAACTTCAATTGTTTTAGGCAAAAACGGCGGGGCTTTTCCGAAATTAAAATTGATGACCAAATTAGGCTTAGGTGGAAAACAGGGAAGAGGAAATCAAAATGTAAGCTGGATTCATATTGATGATTTTTGCAAAGCCGTTGATTTTATTATCAATAATGAAAACATCGTTGGTGAAATTAATATTACTGCCCCCAATCCTCTGCCCAACGAAAATTTCATGAGAAAATTGAGAAAAGAAATGAACATTTCGTTTGGTTTAAATGCTCCAGTTTGGCAGCTGGAAATTGCATCCATTTTTCTGCGAACTGAAACCGAATTATTATTAAAAAGCAGAAATGTTCATCCCGAAAAATTGCTACAAAGTGGTTTTGAATTTACCTATCCGGATATCGAAAAAGCTTTTAAAAGTTTAATTTAATAGAAAAAAGGTTTAAAAAAATAAATTATGGTTGCTGTAATCTTTTATCACCTGAGTAAAAACAATATGTTTATACTAAAACGGAAGCCTGTGAAGGTTAAAACAGATTGTTTATACTAAAACAGAAACTCATGAGAGTTAAAACACGTTGTTTAGACTAAAACAGAAATCCATGAGAGTCAAAACAGGTTGTTTAGACTAAAACAGAAACCTGTGAAAGTTAAAACAATGTGTTTAGGTTAAAAATAAAACTGTTTTATTACTTTCAGGTTAAAAACTTTACGTTTTGTGGTAGAAAATTTCCTGTTAAAGTTTAATTTAGCAAAAACTAAACGTCGATGTTAATCAGATCAAAAACTAAAACCTTTTTTCTTTCATCATTACTTATATCATCCACATTTTTTTCTCAGGCTCACAATGTTTCCGATGGCTATCAGAAACCTACAGATCCGCTTGTTGTTCAGAATCTTGAAAATTGGCAGGACTTAAAATTCGGACTTTTCATGCATTGGGGAACATACAGCCAATGGGGAATTGTTGAAAGCTGGAGCCTTTGTCCGGAAGACGAATCGTGGACGCAGAGAAAACCCGAACACGGAAAATCTTACTATGAATATGTGAAAAATTATGAAAATCTACAGACGACTTTCAATCCGACTCAATTTAATCCGCAAAAATGGGCAGATGCGACGAAAAAGGCAGGAATGAAATATGTGGTTTTTACAACAAAACATCACGATGGTTTTGCGATGTTTGACACCCAACAGTCTGATTACAAAATCACTTCTCCAAAAACTCCTTTTTCCAAAAATCCCAAAGCGGATGTAACGAAAGAGATTTTCAATACTTTTAGAAAAGACGGATTTAAAATCGGAGCTTATTTTTCAAAACCCGATTGGCATTCAGATGATTATTGGTGGTCATATTTCCCTCCAAAAGACCGAAATGTAAATTATGATCCGAAAAAATATCCTGAAAGATGGAACAGTTTCAAGAATTTTACTTTTAATCAATTGAATGAAATTACTTCAAACTACGGTAAAATTGATATTCTTTGGTTAGACGGAGGCTGGGTTCGTCCGTTTCACACGATCGACCCCAATGTTGAATGGCAGAGAACCATTAAAGTCGAACAGGATATTGATATGGATAAAATCGGGACGATGGCTCGAAAAAATCAACCCGGAATTATTGTTGTGGACCGTACTGTTCCCGGAAAATGGGAAAATTATGTTACCCCTGAACAGGCTGTTCCTGAAAAACCACTTTCGATTCCTTGGGAAAGTTGCATTACGATGGGAGATTCATTTTCTTACGTTCCGAATGATAATTATAAATCATCTCAGAAAATTATTGAAACGTTGGTGAAAATTATTTCCCGAGGTGGAAATTACCTGATGAATATTGCGCCCGGACCCAACGGAGATTACGATGCTTTTGTTTATGAAAGATTAAAAGAAATTTCCGGCTGGATGGAGCATAATCAGTCTGCGGTTTTTGCAACAAGAGCCGTTGCACCTTTTCACGACGGAAATTTTTATTATACCCAAAGCAAAGATGGTAAAACGGTGAATGTTTTTCACTTGAATGACCAATCAAATTATGAGTCTCCTTCCACATTAAATTTTGTAATTCCTGAAAATTTTAAACCGAAATCAGTAAAAGTTTTAGGATTATCAAATAAAATTCAATGGAAAAAAACTGGAAATTCAATTGAAATTAATTTACCAAAAGAAAGAAATCAATTAAAATATTCAACGGTAATTCAAATTACGCAATAATGAAGTTTAGATTAAAATTGATTGGAATTTCATTGTTGAGTTCTGTTTTCGTTTCTGCTCAAAAACCCTTGTATAAAGACTCAAAACAACCCATAGAGGTCAGAGTTCAGGATTTATTGAAACGCATGACACCCGAAGAAAAATTCTGGCAGTGCTTCATGATTCCCGGGGATTTAGACAATGTTCCAAAAGGGCAATATTCCCACGGAATTTTCGGTTTGCAGGTAAGCGCAGGAAATCAGGGAGGCGGAGTTGCGGGGCAAATATTAAAATACAATGCAAATGAAGATGCGGAAAGATTAGCAAAAAAAATTAATGCAATTCAAAAATATTTTGTGGAAGAATCCCGATTGGGAATTCCAATTATCCCTTTTGATGAGGCTTTGCATGGATTAATGCGTGAAGGTGCGACGGCATTTCCTCAGGCGATTGGTTTGTCAGCAACTTTCAATCCTGAGTTGATGAAGGAGGTTTCGACAGCCATTGCCAAAGAATCGAAATTGAGAGGAATCCGTCAGATTTTGACTCCAGTAGTGAATTTAGCAAGCGATGTTCGATGGGGGAGAACAGAGGAAACTTACGGTGAAGATCCGTTTTTGACTTCTGTGATGGGTGTAAATTTTGTCAGTTCGTTTGAAAATCAGGGAATTATTACAACGCCAAAACATTTTTTAGCAAATGTGGGTGAAGGCGGAAGAGATTCTTACCCAATTCATTGGAGCAAAAGATATTTGGAAGAAACGCATTTGATTCCTTTTCAGAAAGCTTTTAATCAGGGAAAAAGCCGATCGGTGATGACGTCTTATAATTTGTTGGATGGAAGACCGTCAACGGCAAATCATTGGTTGTTGACCGAAAAATTAAAAAAAGACTGGAACTTCAAAGGTTTCGTGATCAGTGATGCAAGTGCAGTTGGCGGAGCAAATGTTCTCCATTTTACAGCAAAAGATTACGACGATGCTTCTGCTCAGGCTATCAATGCAGGACTTGATGTGATTTTCCAGACAGAATATCAACATTATAAATTATTTATTCCTCCGTTTTTGGATGGAAGAATTTCCAAGGAAAGAATCGATGATGCGGTTGCGAGAGTGTTAAGAGCGAAATTTGAACTGGGTTTGTTTGAAAATCCTTATGTTTCTGATAAAAATATCGAGGAATTAAAGAAAATTAATCATAAACTTTTAGCGGAAAAAGCTGCGTCTGAATCTTTTGTCTTGCTTCAAAATAATAATCAAACGTTGCCGATTTCGGAAAATTACAAAAAGATTTTAGTTGTAGGAACCGATGCCGTTAATGCCAGATTAGGCGGTTATTCCGGACCGGGAAATAAAAAAGTAAGTATTTTGGACGGCATTAAAAATTTCGTTAAAAATAAAAATATTGAAGTAAATTATTCAAAAGGAATTGACTGGAATTTGAAAGAATTTACGACCATTCCGACTGAGTTTTTATCTTCAGAAAATCAAAAAGGATTAAAAGGAAAATATTTTTCCAATTCTGATTTAATAGGAAATCCTGCATTTGAGAAACAGGATGAGCAGTTGAATTTTAAATGGACATTATATTCTCCAAATCCCGAAAAATTGCAACCCGACAATTACAGCGTTCGCTGGACAGGAAAACTGGAAGCTCCGGATTCAGGAAAATATCAATTGGGATTGCGAGGAAATGATGGTTTTAGATTGTATTTGAATGGAAAATTATTAATCGATAATTGGGAAAAATTGGGTTATTCAACCAAAACTGTTGAAATAGATTTTATTAAAGGTCAAAAATATAATTTGGCTGTAGAATTTCACGAAAACAGAGGCGAAGCAAATATTGAACTCATCTGGAATTATGGTTTAAATGATTACCAAAAAGATTTTAATGATGCTTTAAAACTAGCTCAAAATGCTGATTACATTATTGTTGCAGCCGGAATTCATGAAGGTGAATTTCAGGACCGTTCTTCGTTGAGTTTGCCGGGAAATCAGGAGAAATTTATTGATGAAGTTTCAAAATTAAATAAACCAATAACTGTTGTGTTGGTAGGTGGTTCAGCGATAAAAACGACCAACTGGAAAGACAAAGTCGGAGCGATTCTGGATGTCTGGTATCCTGGAGAAGAAGGTGGAAATGCCGTTGCCAAAGTTCTTTTCGGGACAGAAAATCCTTCAGGAAAATTGCCGATTACGTTCCCGATCGAGGAAGGTCAGTTGCCTTTAGTCTACAATCATCATCCGACAGGACGTGGTAATGATTATTATGATTTAAGTGGCGAACCGCTGTATCCATTCGGATTTGGGTTGAGTTACACGACCTTTGAAATTTCTGATTTACAATTGAATAAAACAAAATATTCTGAAAATGATCTGATTATTGCTAAAGTTACTGTGAAAAATACAGGTTCAAAAGCAGGAAGTGAAGTCGTTCAATTATATGTAAAAGATTTGCTGGCTTCAGTTTCAAGACCAATTATTGAGTTAAAAGGTTTGAAAAAAGTAGAATTAAAACCAGGAGAATCAAAACAGATTGCGATTGAAGTTCCTGTGAAAGAATTTCAGTTTTTAGACGAGAAAATGAACTGGATTGTTGAAAAAGGAATGTACAGAATTATGGTCGGAAATTCCTCCAAAAATCTCCCGTTGAAGCAGAATATTGAGGTTGAATAATTTAATAAAAAATGTGGTACGATATATGTAATATTTACTTTGAAACCGAATGAATTTAAGTAATTTTAAAAGATTGATTAAAATTATTCAAAAAAGTAAACGTCATGAAAAAGTTATTTATAACAACCGTTTTATTATTAGGGTTATCATTTAATGCTTATAGCCAAAAACGTCCGCCTGCACCGCCGCATCCTTCAAAAGCACAGTTGGCAAACAGTAAGGCAAGCGAATTGGATAGACGATACAGAAACGAAAAGAAAATGATTATGAACCATCCGATTGCTACAAGAAAGATGAAACAAGAACAGCTAAGAGCTTTGAATTTACGATATCAGAATGAAAAGAAACTGCTGAGAGCTGCCAGATAGCCAAAAGTTATCAAGATAAAATATATAAAAGAGAATGCTTCGGTGTTCTCTTTTTTGTTTGTTATTCGATTTGAAATTACAACAGGAAAGCATTCTAAGAACTGTTTTCAGAAACACAAAAATCCAATATTTTTCCTTAAATTCGCATAAAAATTTTAAGCTAATGAATTACGATATTATTGTCATCGGAAGTGGTCCTGGTGGATATGTTACAGCAATCAGAGCGGCACAATTGGGTTTTAAAACTGCAATTATAGAAAAAGAAAGTCTTGGTGGAATCTGCCTTAACTGGGGATGTATTCCTACGAAAGCTTTGTTGAAGTCGGCTCAGGTTTTCCATTATATTAATCACGCTGAAGATTATGGTTTAAATAAAGTAGAAGGTAGCTTTGAATTTCCAAATGTAATTCAGAGAAGCCGTGGTGTTGCCAACAAAATGAGCAAAGGAATTGAGTTCTTGATGAAAAAGAACAAAATTGATGTTATTTTAGGTACTGCAAAAGTTCAGAAAGGTAAAAAAGTTTCTGTTACAGATAAAGAAGGTAAAGTAACCGAATATACAGGAACTCACATTATTATCGCTACAGGAGCTCGTTCTAGAGAATTACCGAACTTACCTCAAGACGGTAAAAAAGTAATCGGATACAGACAGGCATTGTCTCTTCCTGAGCAGCCCAAATCTATGATTGTTGTAGGTTCTGGAGCTATCGGGGTAGAATTTGCTGATTTCTATAACACAATGGGCACAAAAGTAACTGTTGTTGAATTTATGCCAAACATCGTTCCTGTAGAAGATGAGGATGTTTCTAAGCACTTAGAAAAATCGCTTAAAAAATCAGGAATTGAAATTATGGTAAATGCTTCTGTAGAAAGTGTTGACACAAGCGGAGAAGGCGTAAAAGCTACTGTAAAAACTGCTAAAGGAAATATCGTTCTTGAAGCTGATATTTTATTATCTGCTGTGGGAATTGCTGCAAACATCGAGAACATCGGTCTTGAAGAAGTGGGAATCCAGACAGATAAAGGCAGAGTATTGGTAAACGAATGGTACGAAACTTCAGTTCCGGGATATTATGCAATTGGAGATTTGATCCCGACGCAGGCGTTGGCACACGTTGCTTCTGCTGAAGGGATTACTTGTGTTGAAAAAATCAAAGGATTGCACGTTGAGAAAATCGACTATGGCAATATTCCTGGATGTACATACTGTCACCCTGAAGTTGCTTCTGTTGGTCTTACGGAAAAGCAGGCTAAAGAAAAAGGGTACGAAATCAAAGTTGGGAAATTCCCTCTTTCTGCAAGCGGAAAAGCAACTGCAAATGGAAATACAGACGGTTTCGTTAAAGTTATTTTCGATGCTAAATATGGTGAATGGCTAGGATGCCACATGATTGGAGAAGGGGTTACAGATATGGTTGCTGAAGCCGTAGTTGCCAGAAAATTGGAAACGACAGGTCACGAAATCATTAAGTCAATTCACCCGCACCCGACGGTTTCTGAAGCTATTATGGAAGCTGCTGCAGCTGCTTACGGAGAAGTTATTCATATTTAATTTCAGATATTAATAAATATTATACGTAAAGCTCAGATTTTATCTGAGCTTTTTTATAAATAACTATAAAAAAAATTACAATTCTATGCGCTATATTTAGCTCAATATTTTATTTTTCCAAGAGGAATTTCAATACGGAGATAATCCTCTTCCGGCAAAATATGTTTTGAAAATCTCAAGAGATACGGTCTCAAACCATGCTATTGGAAGCTATGCATTTAAAAAGAATCATTTTCAGCAGATCTGCCATTGAGTAATTAAATTTTAAATATTTTTTAATAAAATTAGTACCATATTTATAGTTGTTTTCTTATTTTTAATAAATGAATTTTGAGAAAGTAGGATTGGTTTTATCGGGTGGCGGAACTAAAGGTATTGCACATGCAGGAGTTTTAAAATTTCTGAAAGAACAGAATATCGAGGTAGATGTCTTGTCGTGTTGCAGCGCAGGCTCCATTGTCGGTTGCCTTCATGCTATCGGTAAAACTCCTGAAGAAATTCTTGAATTCTTCAACTCTATTTATTTTTTCAACTGGAAACATTTTACCTTTAATCAGGCAGGGTTGGTTTCTTCGTTAATCTTCAGGAATTATCTTAATCCTATTTTCGGAGATATGAAATTGGGAGATTTGGATAAAGAAGTAAAGATTGTTGCCACCGAACTGGTAAACGGAACCGAAAAAATATTCGATGAAAATTTTAAAGTGGTAGATGCTGTAATTGCATCATGTTCAATTCCTGGGATTACCACGCCTTACATTATTAGCGACGAAATGTACTGCGATGGCGGAGTGTTGAATAATTTTCCGGCAGATATTATTAGAGAGGAATGCGATAAACTAATTGGCGTTTTCGTTTCACCCCCTCATGATATTAAAATCCATGATCTGAAGTCTATTAAAGCCATCGTTTCACGCTCTTATGATCTTCTGTCATACAGGATTGAGAAAGTTAAATTCGAGTATTGCGACTGGTTTATTTCATCTCAAAAATTTTCGAGTTTCGGAACTTTTGAGAGGAGAAAAGATCGTTTGGAAGAAATTTTCAATATTGGATACGAAACTGCCAAAGAAAGTTTTGCCGAAAGTAATTTTTACACAGAATTAAAACAGGCAGGAACATAAAAACAAAACTCTCACTTCAGAAGCGAGAGTTTTTATTTAATTTTTTACAACCTGTGCGTCTTCTCTCACAACCGTATTTCCGTTTGTATCGATCACGACTAATGTGTACGGAGCTTTTTTCGAAGAAGCGGTTAGATAATTTCTCCACACCTGATAAAGAGTTCCGTTATTGTTGAATTCAAAATAATAATTACCTCCCGATCCATCAGGAATATATTCTCCATTGCTGATAATCATGCTTGGTTTGGCTGTAATCTTTGTGTTGGCGCCCCAAGATTGATAAAGATAGTTTCCATTAGGCTGTTTATCAATTCGTACTTTAAATTTTTTAGTCTTGATAATAACCGATTTTGGAACTCTTTCTTTTTGATAATTTACTTTTGAAATTGGATTTTCACTAATAGTATTCGCTTGAATTAATGAAAACTGAGCAATACAAATCGCTGCGAACAAAACTTTTTTAATCATTCTTTTAATGTTTGTTGTTGGTGTTTAATCTTATCAAATTTAAAGCCAATTTATAATCGTTTTTTTCAATTTATACAATTTTCAGAATGTGAAAAAGAAGTATTTTAGAGTAATAAATTATCTGTTTTAAAAATAATTATATTGATTTTCAGTTAATTATATTCATGATTGAAAATGTTTGCATTTTTTGAAACAACTGAATATTTTTCTTGCGTACATTTGTACTACGAAAGGATCTCTTTCCTTTATCATTGAAATGAAACTAATTAATTTTAAGTTTTTTCTATTAAAAGTATCAGAAATCATATTCACGATTTTTAATACTTCTCCTCCTGCAGTTGCTTAATTTTTTCGAAAGAATTATCAAATAATTCGTACTCTGTTTTTTCATATTCTGAAAAATAGAGCACAATCGCTGTTTTCAAATTTAATCAAACATAAAAACAAACGAACTATGGAATTAGGTTTTCATGGCTGGATGATTCCGGCTGTAATTGCACTTTTGTGCGCAATTTTTTATAAATTCATTTTAAGAATTTTCTTTGGGTTAATTATTGTTCCCCAAGATAAAATAGGATTAGTCACCAAAAAGTTTGTGTTGGTCGGTAAGCAGGAACTTCCGGAAGGAAGAATTATCGCAACCAATGGAGAGGCAGGATTTCAGGCTCAGACATTAGCTCCGGGAGTGTATTTTGCAAAATGGATTTGGCAATATTCAATTGATTTTCAACCCTTCATCGTAATTCCTACAGGAAAAATAGGATTGTTACTCGCAAAAGACGGGATGGAATTGGAAACCGGAAGAATTCTCGGTAGAAAAGTAGACTGTGATTCTTTTCAGGATGCCGAAGCTTTTTTAAGGAATGGTGGAAGAAAAGGTCGCCAAACAGCAATTATTGCCCCAGGTTCTTACAGAATAAATACTTTATTATTCGAAATTGAATTAACAGATATGACTCAAATTCCTGATAATGCAGTAGGAATCATCACAACAATGGAAGGAAGTCCTTTGGAAGAAGGTCAGATTGCTGGTAAAATCATTCAAAATCATAATAAATTTCAGGATGTTGATACTTTTTTAAACAGTGGAGGTTACAAAGGTCTTCAGGAGCAGGTAATTTTGGCGGGTTCCTATTTCCTTAATCCTTGGTTTACAAAAGTTGAAATGGTGAAAATGACAGAGATTCCGATTGGTCATGTTGGGGTAATTATCAGTTATGTTGGCGAAGATGGCAAAGATTTAAGCGGAGTAGATTTCAAACATGGCAATATTGTCGAAAAAAGTCATAAAGGAGTTTGGGCAGAACCTATTGGTCCTGGAAAATATCCGATTAATCCTTATATCATGAAGGTTGAGCTTGTTCCGACAACCAATTTAGTTTTAAACTGGGCTTACGAAAGAAGCGAATCTCACCAATTAGATAAAAATCTTTCAACGATTACAGTGAGAAGTAAAGACGGTTTTCCTTTTAATCTTGATGTTTCTCAGATTATTCATATTCCGACTTACGAAGCACCAAAAGTGATTGCGCGTTTCGGAAATATGATTAATCTTGTAAGTCAGGTGTTGGAACCAACTATTGGGAATTACTTCAGAAACTCTGCGCAAGACAGTGATGTGATTGCCTTTTTAGGAACACGTAAAGAAAGACAACAATCTGCAAAAGATCATATCAGCAGCGTTTTGGAGCAGTATAATGTAAATGCAGTTGATACTTTGATTGGGGCAATCGTTCCTCCGGAAAGCTTAATGAAAACTTTAACGGACAGAAAGCTGGCAGAAGAGCAGAAAATTACTTACGAAACAGAAATGCTGGCTCAGGAAACACGTCAGGCTTTGGAAAAAGAAACGGCGGTTGCCGATATGCAGAAAGAAATTGTAAAAGCAGATCAGGGAGTTTGGATTGCCGAAAGAATAGCCGATGCCTCTGTGAAAAAAGCAACCGGAGATGCTAATTCTGTAAGATTACAGGCAAATGCCGAAGGAGACAGACTGAAACTTTTGGCAACCGGTGAAGCCGAAAAAACAAGACTTCTTGCTAAAGCCGAATCCGAAAAAATTGAATTGCTGGCAAAAGCAAACGCAGAACAGATTTCATTGACAGGTAATGCTGAAGCAGAAAAAATTCTGGCAATTGGTAAATCGAATGCCGAATCATACAAATTATCTGTAGAGGCAATGGGAGGAAATAATTTTACTCAGTTAAAAATTATGGAAAATATTGCCAGTCAGAATGTGAGAATTATGCCTGAAGTTTTGATAGGAGGGAGTGGAGATTCTACAAACAGCGGAATCAGCGGATTGTTGGGACTTCAGCTTTTGGACCAGATACAAAAGAAAACTGTAGAAAAAGTTTCTATCATTGAAGAAAAAACGGATGACAATTCTTAATTTTGGCTTCATTATAAAAAATATGAACTTTTAATGATGACTGCACCAATCGGATATATAATTAAATAAAAATCGCCCGAAATTTTTTCGGGCGATTTTTTATTTTTAAGCAGTATAACTTGCAAAAGCTTCTTCCAAGCTTTCAAACTTACCTTTAAATTCATCAATAGGACAATCCTGAAGAATATTCCCTTTATGAATAAGAATCACACGCGAACAAAGCGCTTCTACTTCCTGCATAATATGTGTGGAAAGTAAAACGGTTTTTTCTTGTCCGATTTCCTTGATAACGTTTCTGATTTCGATGATTTGATTCGGATCAAGACCGTTCGTCGGTTCATCTAAAATCAACAAATCCGGTTGATGGATAATTGCCTGAGCCAACCCAATTCTTTGCTTATATCCTTTAGAAAGCTGTCCGATTTTTTTTGATTTTTCAGGGGTAATTCCAACCAATTCTATCACCTCATCTATTCTTGACTGTGGAATTTTATGAATATTAGCAACAAACTGAAGATATTCTTTTACAAACATTTCCAGATACAAAGGATTGTTTTCAGGAAGAAAACCTATATTTTTTTTACTTTCAATTTCGTGTTCTGTAATATTTTTGTCATTAAAAATAATTTCGCCTTCATCAATTTTTAAAGCTCCAACAATAGATTTCATCAGCGTAGATTTTCCCGCACCGTTGGGACCGAGAAGTCCGATGATTTCGTTTTTGTTAATGGTGATATTAATATCGTTAAGAGCAGTTTGTTCACCAAATTTTTTGGATAAATGATTTATTTGAAGAGACATAATGTATAATGATCTTTTTGCAAAAATAAAATAAAAAACTCATTCGTGAGAATGAGTTGAGTGAATATATAAAAATATACTTATTTTCTGGGTTTTTTGTTCTTGCTGTTTCCATGTGATGAAGCAGCGGCACTGTTTACCTGTTGTTTCGGCTGATTATTATTCATTGTACCGGGCTTTTCGTAAGATGCAGCTTTTCCGTTTTCTTTTCCGAAAATTTTATCAACCTGTTTCTTATTCAGAAACTGCGATTTTCCTACATATTTCTTATTCTTATTGATATATTGAATAAACTGCATTGTAGGTTGTCCGAAATTTTTTTCGTAATGAAGTTCAATAATATCATTGGGAAGTTCCAAAACAACATTCGCTTCGGGAGGAGTAACAAAACCGCCGACAATAAGGTTATAAAGATCAGAAACATCTCCATCTAAATTCTGAAAAGAAAAAGAACGGAATGTATTCAGGTTTGCGGTATTCAGATCCTGATAATTGATCGTAAATTTATCGTCCTTCTTGTATAAACCTACAGAATTATCTTTACCAATTTCCACTAGAGTTTCATTTTTCAATACTTTGATCTGTGAAAAAACCGAAATACCGAACATGCATGTAAGTAGTAGAATTATTTTTCTCATGTGGTGATTTTTAATGTTTTATAATTTGGCCTATCTAAATTAACAATAAAAACGTTAAAAAAACAATTTTTTATTTCTTTGCACAAAAGTAGCAATTTTTTTTAATATCCATCGGCGTTTAGCGTATGAAAAGAATTGTCACTTAATGATGAATTTTAATATAAATGTATGAATATTAGTTGTTTATATAAAATGTAATACAATGTTGTGCATATCAATGCAAAGCAAAGCACGGTTATGAAACATTATAATTACTTAAAAATCAATTGCTAATCAAAGAAAATAAGATGAAATTGTGTTGTAGTTTAAAATAAATGTTAATTTTTTCTTACCGATTATTATTTTACCGTTTAGATAACCTGAATTAATGAATTAACGACTAATGAACGTTTCTTCGTTGTGCCGCAGAAAATGCTGTAAAGGGAATAGGTTAAGATTTTTTTCATTGCTTGTATTTTAAAATTATTGGCTACAAATGTACTTAAAAAAATAAATTTATTCCACATTTGAATAAAGAAAAAGAAGATTATACTGTTAAAGTAAAATAGTGTAATAAGTTTTCTGTAGAATTATAATATTTAAGATATCAAAGAATTTTTATATTTGAAAATAAAAATTAGTGGTAATCTAAAACACAAAATTGAAAATTAAATCATGAAAAAAATATCGTTTTATATAGTTTTTTTACTTCCTTTTATCTTGTTAGCCTGCGAAGAGAAAAAGATTGCCACAAAAAATAAAATTGCTCACGATTCGCTTGTTATCGGAAGTGTAAAAACAGATACAGTTCAAAAAAAACAGCGAATCCATCAGGATATTTTTGAATTTGATTCTTACAATGATGATGGAGATTACATGATATTGAATGCTAATAAAAACAAAGATTTGTATGGTTTTATTAATGACAAAAATGATGACAGAAGCCTTTTGAAAGGCGATCAGATACAAATTGACTGGAAAAATGACACTATTTATATTTCGGGGGACGGAGAAACACCGGAAATTGCAAAATGGATTATTTCAGTAAAGAAAATCAAAGACGGAAAAGTATCGAAATTTAGAAAAGAGTATGAAAAAGAACTCAAATATCATTGGTACGGAGAAAGTTTTTCGAAGGATTATCTGGATAAATTATACCTTTTAGCAGAATATTATATTGCAAATTCGAGAAATCCGTTGATTCAGCAAGCTATCAAAAACAAAGAACAAATCGAATATTCTATTGAAGAGCGAACTAAAGATCACGGTGCTTACATTGTGTTAGGCATTGGTCGTGAGTTTGAATATCGTTTTACCGTCATGCAATGGATTTATATTGATGTTGAAAATCATAAAATCTACGAATATGATTTAGGAAATGAAAAACTTACAGAGTTTAAATAAAAAAGGACTTGTTTTTAACTCAAAAACCAAATTTCAAAGCGGCTTCCCTGTTCCAAAGATTTATAATTAACATAACCTTTATGTGCCTCAATAATACTTTTGCTGAGTGTTAAACCAATTCCTGAACCGCCGCTTCTTGTCGTGAAAAATGGCAGGAAAATCTTATCCTGAATTTCCTTCTGAATTCCGATTCCGTTGTCCTGAACGCTTAGAACAATACGTTTGTTAAATGTTTTAATTTCAGTTTTAATTGTTTTTTCCAGAGTGTCTGAAACAGCAAAAATTGCGTTCAGGTAAAGATTAATCAGGCAGCGCTCAATCATTTTTTCATCGGCAGAAATCATGTGATTTTCCAATGAATTGATAACTGTGATTTGATTTTTTTCAAATTCAGGTTTCAGGAAATCGAGTGCAGATTCTACAATATCAGTTAACGAAATATTTTTGAATACAGGTTTTGGCAACTCTGCAACTTGTCGATAATCATCAACAAAATTCAGTAATTGTTTTGATTTTGAATTGATAATCATCAGACTTTCTTTCATATCCTGTTGATCTTCTTTTTCAATAATTTCCTGATTGGCAATATATTCCAGATTTTGAATAAGACTATTTACCGGTGTTAATGTGTTCAGAAGTTCATGAGAAATTACCTTCATCAGATTATTCCATGCCAGTTTTTCTTTTTGCTCGATAATTTTCTGAACAGATTCAAGACTAATGATACAGAACCGATTTTTTACATTCTGAACTTTTTTAGTCCTTAAAGAAAACGATTGTTTGGTATTTTCATTAATTGAAATATCAAAAAACTCCTGAGAATTCTCATAATTGGTTTGTTGAATAATCTTGTAAAAGCCTGGCGATTTATTTTCGTAAAGCTCCCAGGAATTGTATTTTGGAATTTGCAGAATTTCCAAGAAAATAGGATTTACATAAAAAATTTCCCAGTGATTGTTCTTTTCAGACAAAATCATCAATCCGATTTCCAGTTGATTCAAAATTTCCTCATACAAAAGTTTATAAGAAGATAAAGAAAGATGTTCTTCCTTGCTTTGATAATAAAGTTTTACAGCACTGTTGACTAAACTGTTTTCTTCGGTTTTCGGAAATAATGAAAAATCTTTTTTCTGAATCGCCAAAAGCAGTTTTTCTGTTTTCTGAACATAAGACAAGGCAGAAGTTTTTGCTAAAACAATGAAACTGATACTCATCAATGCAAACAGGAAAAAATTAATCCATTTATTCTGTGAATAAAAATTAAACGCAAAAATTCCGCTGAAAATCGCCAGAATAATAAAGATTAACCAGAATATTTGTTGTTTTTTCATTTTTTACAGATCAAATTTCTCCATTCTCCTGTATAAAGCTGCTCTTGATAATCCTAAATCTTCTGCAGCGAGTGAAATATTTCCACGATGTTTTTTCAACGCTTTCTTAATCAGAATTTCTTCCATTTCTTCGATGTTCAGATTCACAATTGTATTTTCCATTTCTTCGTCCTGAGGCATCAGCAATTTAAGGTTTTTCTCATGAGAAAGAATCACACTTCTTTCTATGCAATGATCAAGCTCACGGATATTTCCCGGCCACGAATAATTTGTTAATTCTGAAATTAAAATGTCATTCAAAGCCAAATCAGATTTGTGATATTTCTGCCTGTATTTTTCTAAAAAATAATGGGCTAAATTTGAAATATCTTCAATCCGTTCTCTTAAACTTGGAATCTGTAATTCAACCGTATTGATTCTGTAGTACAGATCTTTTCTGAAACGGTTTTCAGCAACGGCTTTTTTAAGGTTTTCATTGGTTGCAAAAATAAATCTCACATCCAATAATCGCTCTTTGCTTTCTCCGATTCTTGATAATTTTCTGTTTTGAATTAAACTCAATAACTTGGTTTGAAGATGAAGCGGCAGATTTCCAATTTCATCAAGGAAAACCGTTCCATTTTCTGCATTTTCTATTTTTCCGGCATAATCCTGATGAGCATCGGTAAATGCTCCTTTTTTATATCCGAATAATTCTGCTTCAAAAAGATTCTCAGAAAGGCTTCCCAAATCTATATGCACAAAAGGTTGGTTTTTTCTTTCCGATAACTCGTGAATATGTTCTGCCAAAACATATTTTCCCGTTCCGTTTTCTCCCAAAAGTAATACATTAGCATCGGTTGCGGCAACCTTTTCAATTTGATCCATTATTTCCCGCATCGCAGGAGATTTTGTTCCTAACTGATATTGATTGGTTTTGATGCTTACATTTTCCCATTGATTTAATTTTTTGTTTTTTCGGGAAATATCGACGGCAAGATTTACAGAAGCGTAAAGTTTTTCGTTATTCCAGGGTTTCAGAATAAAATCTGAAGCACCGTTTTTCAAAGCCTCAACTGCCAATTCTACTTCACCGTAAGCGGTCATCAGAATAATTGGAAGCTGAGGTTCCAGCGTTTTGATCTCATTCATCCAATATAATCCGTCTTGTCCGTTTTCAAAACCTTTTCGGAAATTCATGTCCAAAAGAACGGCATCAACTTGCTGTTCCGATAAAAATTTCAGAATATTTTTGGGCTGACTGAGACAGCTGACTTCCGTAAAAAATTTTTTGAGCCAGACTCTCGCCGAAAATAAAATATCTTCGTCATCATCAACAATTAAAATATGAGCTTCTTTTTTTCGCATTTCTTTTATTTGGTTGTCAAGTGACAATTTTTAGTTGATAGTTATATTTCAAAGCAACAAACATTCGACAACCCTCAACTAAATTTGTTCGTTTTCGTACAAAAAGTGTCCGATAATGAACAGTTTTAAAATTAATAAATTAAAATCGAATCACATTTTCAGAGAGTTACAGAATTATAAAACTGCGGCATTTATGTTGTGTAATTGTCTGTAAGTAAAATGGTTATCTGAAATATGGATACGAAAATAGTAAAAAAGAAATCTAAATTAAAATTAATATCAATCATCTTGGTTTCTGCGGCGGTAGTTTCGGTTTTCGGATGGTATTTTTTTAATCAGAAAAAAACATATAATGTAAAATTGGAAGATATTACAATAGATGAAGTTACAAAAGGTAAATTTGAGGATATGCTAATGGTAACGGCACAAACACAGTCTCTTAATTCCTCTTTGGTGAATGTTTTGGAGGGCGGTGCAGTAAAGGAAGTTTTTGCCGAAGACGGGGAAATGGTAACGAAGGGGCAGCCCATCGCACAAGTTTACAATCCGAATACGGAATTCAATTATCTGAATCAGGAAACGGGAATTATGCAGCAAGTCAGCCAGATGAGAAGTTCGCTGCTGGAACTGAAAAATCAGGAGTTTAATCAGGATAAAGAATTGTTGCAGGCTCAGAATGATTATAATACGGCTTTACAAACTTTTAATCTTCAGAAAAGATTGTACGATGCAGAAATTGGAAAGAAAACTGATTATGATGTTGCATTTCAAAATCTGAATTATCAGAAACAAAGAAAGCAAATTGTTGAAAACGGATCCAAAAATGAAAGAACTTCAAGAAATGCTCAGTTTGCAGCCATTAACAATTCTATTAATCAGATGGAAAAAAGTTTGAATATTCTTCGTGCCAACAAAAATAATTTTCTTATTATGTCGCCTGCTTCCGGCAGATTGTCGTCATTCAATATCTCGTTGGGGCAGAATCTGACAACCGGAGAAAGTATTGGTAAAATCGACTTGATGGGCGGTTATAAACTGGTAGCAAAAGTAGATGAATATTATATCAATAAATTAACGAACGGTATCAAAGGAAGCCTGGAAAACAACGGAAAAGAATATCAGGTGATGATCACAAAAATTCTTCCTGAAGTGAAAGACGGACAGTTTTCTGTTGAACTTAATTTTATTGATGCGAAAATAGAAAGTCTAAAAATAGGGATGACCTTCGGAGTGAAACTGAAATTATCTGAGGACAAACAGGAAACGATGATTCCGAAAGGGAATTTTTATAAAGACACCAACGGAAAATGGATTTTCGTAGTGAAAGGCAATAAAGCCGAAAAAAGAAACATCAGTCTGGGAAGAGAAAATCCTTTGTATTATGAAGTGGTTTCCGGGCTCAAACAGGGAGAATCGGTTATTACCTCAGATTATTCCGAAATTAAAAAGTATGAAATTTTAGATATTAAAAAATAAATACTCATATATGAAAACTCTAATTTAAATTTAAAAACCATATACTCTAAACAACATTACAATGATAAGTATTCAAAATCTTTCCAAAATATATAAAACTGAAGATGTTCAGACCAACGCACTTAATAATGTAAGCCTGCATATTAAAGAAGGAGAATTCGTAGCGATAATGGGACCTTCGGGCTGCGGGAAATCTACTTTTCTTAATATTCTCGGATTGTTAGACAGTGCTTCTTCAGGTTCTTATCAATTTGAATCTACTGAAACGATAGGAATTTCTGAGAAGAAAAAATCAGACATCAGAAAGAAAAATATTGGTTTTATTTTCCAGAATTTTAATCTGATTGATGAATTAACAGTGTATGAAAATATCGAACTGCCTTTAATTTACAATGGAATCTCTTCTTCCGAAAGAAAAAAACGAGTGGAGGAAATTATGGAGAAAATCAATATTTCTCACAGAGCAAAGCATTATCCGCAGCAGCTTTCAGGGGGTCAGCAGCAAAGAGCAGCAGTTGCAAGGGCATTAGTTACAAAACCAAAACTGATTCTTGCTGATGAACCGACAGGAAATCTCGACAGTTCCAATGGAAATGAAGTAATGAATCTTCTGGCCGAACTTCACAGGGAAGGTTCTACGATTGCGATGGTTACGCACTCTTCATACGATGCGGGTTATGCTTCTAGAATCGTGAATATGAAAGATGGTGAGATTTTCTCGGAACAACATACTGAACAAAGAAAAGATGTTTTTGAAAAAGCAGATGTCAAAAACTTTGAGTAAAAACCTGGTTGATTGTTGTCGGTTGCCAGTTGATAGAGAATCAACTGTAGAATCATTATTCTAAGCCTTCCGATTTAAAAAACTATCAATCATTAACTAACAACTATCAAACAAGAACCATTAACTATGCTCAATAATTGGCTCAAAATAGCTTTCATCAACTATAAAAAAAACTGGCTTTCCACCATCATTAATCTATTTGGATTGACGATTGGACTGACCGGATTTATGCTCATCCTGATGCACTGGAATGACGAAGAATCTTTCGAAAAATGGAATCCGAAAAAAGATAATATTTATTATTTCCAGACATATAATAAAAAAGACAATGTTTACGGAGCCGCTATTTCTATTCCGTTTGCAGATCGTGCCTTAAAATTGATTCCTGAAGTTCAGGATTATGTTTTAATCAACGGTTCGGGATTGGGGTATAAAATGACGACAAAGAAAAAGACAGTCTTTCAACAGGATGGAATGACTGTATCTGAAAACTTTTTCAATTTATTTCCTTTCCAATTAGTTTCCGGAAGTTATAAAAATGCACTGAAAGGGGGAAATACGATTGCAATCTCGACAAAGGCAGCTAAGAATTTATTTGGCAGAACCGATGTAGCAGGAGAAAATATAAAATTTGATAATAATAATTTTGTAGTAACGGCGGTGTACGAATTGCCAAAAGAAAACAGCCAGATGAAGCCTGAGTTTATCATTTTACCTTACGAACAAATTAAAAATGATAAAGAGATGTGGGGAAACTTCAATTATGCATGTTTCTTTTTGCTGAAATCCGGGACAGATCAAAAAGTTTTACAACAAAGGTTTTATAAAGATATTTTTGAATACAGAGCAAAAATTAATGCTAAGCCTTCTGGTGTTACCGTTGAAAAATATCTGGAATTATATGGTCCGGCAGGAAGTTTATTTACGCCGCTTGACAAAATAAAACTGCACGCAGAATCTACATGGTTCGGTAAACCGGATTTCAAATCAATAATCATTTTGTTTACACTGTCAGTATCGATTGTGATTTTATCAGCCATCAATTTTATTAATTTGAAAACTGCTCAGGCTTCTCAGCGTGCCAAAGAAATCGGCGTGAGAAAAGCAATTGGAAGTACTAAATACAATTTAATTGTTCAGTTTTTATTGGAAACATTTCTGATTTGTTTCATCTCTTACATCTTATCGTTGGCATTAACTGAAATTCTTTTGCCGGGCTTCAACAAGTTTTACAATAAGGAAATTGTGATGAACGACTGGCATATTTACTTTTATTCATTCCTGATGGTTGTGGTGGTAACATTAGTTTCGGGATTAATTCCGGCAACTTATCTTGCCAATTTCAAAGCGATTGAAACTCTTAAGGGTAATTTTGCCAGAAGCAGACACGGTATTTGGCTTCGAAACGGAATTTTGACTTTACAATTGATTATTTCTTCATTCTTTATTATCGGTGGATTGATTATCAATCAACAGGTTAAATATATGATGAACAAAGATTTGGGTTTCAATGGAAATCAGATTTATCAAATTGACTTTAGTGATTACAGCAATACAAAACCATGGTTAAAATATGAAAGACTGAAAACCGAAATGGCAAAAATTCCTGGTGTTGAAAGTATTTCGTTTTCCGAAGCGCCTCCCGGAACAGGCAATCAGAGCAGTTCCAATATGGATTATATGGATACGAGTATTCAGGGGCGCCACGGTTCTATGGATTATAATTATCTTCAATTTATGGGTGTTAAACTCCATAAAGGACGTTGGCTGAATCCGAAATTATCTTCAGATACTATTGATAATGCTTTGGTTAATGAAGCGTTTGTGAGAAAGTTTGGCTGGACAGATGATCAGGCAATGAAAAGAGAAATCAGACCCGGATTCGATGATAAACCATACCATATTGTTGGAATTGTAAAGGATTTCAACATCAGAAGTCTGAAAAGTGAAGTTGAACCCATGATATTTTTTCATTATAAAGAGACAAGCTGGAAAAGATTTGGGGTAAGAAATATTCAATTAAAATTAAAAGCAGATGATATCGACGGAACTGTCAAAAGGCTTAAAAATTACTGGATGAACAAAGTAGAACCGGGCTATCCTCTCAATTCTTACTTTATTGATAAACAATTTGCAAAAACATTTGAAACGTATCAGAAGCAGCAGACTCTTTTCACGATTCTGAATGCAATGGTTTTAATCGTAGCATTATTAGGATTATTCGCTTTGTCATCCTTAATGATTGAACAAAAGCTGAAAGACGTTGCTATAAGAAAAACGCTCGGCGCATCTGATGGAATATTGATTTTCGGTTTGACGAAACAATTTCTTTGGATCACTTTAATTGCTGTATTAATCAGTATTCCGATTAGTTATTATCTGATGAATGAATGGCTGAAAGATTTTGCTTATCGAATCGATATGCCGGTTTTCCCATTCGTTTTGAGTTTGATTTTATTATTGATTTTAACTTTCATGGTTGTAAGCATTAAAGCCTATCAGGCAACAAAAGTGAATCTGGTAAAATATCTGAAATATGAGTAAATTTTAGTGTTCAGTATTAACCAAACACTAAACATTAGAAACTAAAAACTAGAAATCATGTTAAAAAACTGGCTCAAAATTGCCTTCATCAATTATAAAAAAAACTGGCTTTCCACTTTTGTCAATGTGTTGGGGTTAAGTGTTGGTTTGTGTGTTTTTCTATTGATTTTTATTCATTGGCAGGATGAAAAATCTTATGAAAACTGGATTCCGAATAATGAGAATATTTATTTGGTAGAAACAGGAAATCCTTCATTCGGAACAATGATAGTTTCCAGCTATCCCGAATTGGTTATTTCAAAGGAAAAGTTTCCTGAAATAGAAGATTATACAATTGCTAACAGTTGGGAAGATTACAAAGTAAAACTTTCTTCGGGAAATCATTCTGTTTTCACTTCCAATGCAAGGGTTTCAGATTCGTTTTTTGATTTTTTTCCTTTCAAAAAAGTTGCCGGAAGCTACAAAAATGCGATCAGTGAAAACAATAAAATTGCTCTTTCTGAGGAAACTGCAAAAGGACTTTTCGGTGATGAATACAAAGATTGTATCGGAAAGCTGATTAAAATGGATGATTCTGATGATAAAAGCTATGTCATTACTGCTGTTTATCAAATTCCGGAAGGAAATTCGGTTTACAAACCGGGATTTGTCATGAGGCATCCTTCTTCGGAAGAAAGTAAAAAAAGCTGGACGAATTATTCCTATGTTGGATATTTCAGATTAAAACCTGGAACAAATGTTCAGGATCTGGAAAAGAAAATGTCGGATCTGATTTCTGCACAGGAGAAAATTTCAGCGGAAAAGTGGGGTGAAAAATATGAAGAAAAAAATAAGATGAAAGTTCATCTTACACCCATTGCAAAAATGAAACTGGATGCAAAAAGCGAAGGAATTTCAAAAGGCGATAAAAAATCGATTATGATTTTACTTGGACTTTCTGCTTTGATTTTATTACTTTCAGGAATTAATCTGATTAATCTGAGAACGGCACAGGCATCTCAAAGGGCTAAAGAAATTGGGATAAGAAAAGTAATCGGAAGTTCAAGAACGAAAATTATCATTCAGTTTTTATTAGAAAATTTAATTATTTGTATTGTCGCTTATATTTTGGCATTAGCAGCCGTTGAATTGCTTTTACCATTGTTCAATGCATTTTTAGGAAAAGAAATAAAACTTTCTGATGGCAGAATTTTTCTTTATTCCGGCATTTTATTATTGATTTTTGCTTTTATTTCAGGAATTATTCCGGCATTTTATCTTTCAAATTTTAAACCAATTAATACATTAAAAGGTAATTTTTCAAGAAGCAAAAACGGGGTTTGGCTGCGAAATTCTATTCTCACGCTGCAATTGGTTATTTCTTCGTTTTTCATTATTTGTTCGCTGATTATTCATTCGCAGGTAAAGCTGATGTTGAATAAAGAGTTAGGCTTTAAAGGAGATCAGGTAATTCAGATTAATTTCAAAAAAACAGATTGGGAAAACAATTATAATCTCAAAAAATATCTTCGTCTTAAAGCAGAGGTTGCAAAAATTTCAGGCGTAGAATCCGTTACGGGTTCGGTAATTTCCATTGGAAGTGGATTTGTAAATTCTTCAACAGTAAAAAAAGCAACAGATACTTTACAAGTATTAAAAAATGTGATAAACGGTGCTATTGATCGTAATTATTTTGATTTTTACAATATAAAATTTGCTTCGGGAAGAGATTTGGATTGGAACAGAGCTTCCGATACGATTTCCGGAGCTGTTGCTAATGAAGCTTTTATTAAGAAAATGGGCTGGAATCACCAAAATGCTTTGGGAAAAGAAGTATATCCGGGCTGGGAAGAGAAAAAGAGAAAATATAAAATTCTCGGTGTTATCAAAGATTTTTATGTGAATGGAGTAGACAAGCCTGTAGAGCCGATGTTGTTTTTTAATTACGATAGAAATTGGTCGAAAGGAAATATGAGTAATCTTCAGATTAAACTTTCAGGAAGTGATATCAAGGGAACTTTAGAACAGATCAAAGAATTTTGGGTTACAAAAGCAGAACCCGGTTATCCTTTCGATTATGAATTTGTAGATAAAAGATTTGCCAAAACTTTCGAGAAATTCCAGAAGCAGCAAATGCTTTTTACAACATTGAACGTGGTAGTTTTAGTGATTGCATTATTGGGATTATTTGCATTGTCGTCACTTGTTATTGATCAAAAACTGAAAGATGTTGCCATTAAAAAAACATTGGGAGCAGACGAAAGAACAATTATTTGGGATTTGACTAAAAAATTCTTGATCATCTGTATTCTTGCGGTTTTAGTAAGTTTTCCTTTCGGATATTATGCGATGAATGAATGGCTCAAGGATTTTGCTTATAGAATTGATATGCCAATTTTTCCATTTATTCTAAGTATGATTTTATTATTGATTTTGACATTTTCGGTGGTCAGCATCAAAGCATATAAAGCAACAAAAGTGAATCTTGTAAAATACTTGAAGTATGAATAGTCCAAAAGTTTGAGACGAAAAACTAAAGAGAAATCCATAAGAAAAATAGAATTCTCCTCCCTTTGGAGGGGTGGCGAAAATTCTATATAATTTTTGACGGGGTGGTTTTAACATCATTAAAGTAAAATTTCCAATGAAAAAAATATTCTTCATTCTAATAATAAATCTATTTCAGGCTCAACAGAGTTGGACACTCAAAGAATGTATTGATTATGCTTCTGCCAATCATCCGTTGGTAAAACAGGCAACGGTAAATATTCAGAAAAATGACCGACAGATTGCGGCTTCAAAAGGGATTTTACTGCCTTCTGTAGAGGCTGCGGTTAATCACAGTTATAGTTTCGGATCGTCTATCAATCAGTCGAATAATCAGAGGGAAGCTTTGAATACGCAGTATGATCAGTTGATTGCACAGGCCAATATTCAGTTATTCAATTGGAGAAATTATTTGAATATTTCATTGTCGAAACTTAATAGAAATACAAATATTTATAAACTTAAGCAAGCTCAAAATGAAGTGCAATTGAATGTGATTCAAACATTTTTTGTGTATCAGAACAGTAAAAGCTGGCTGGATGTTTTGGAAACGCAAATTACCGGAATTGAAGATCAGATTAAACGAACTGAAAAAGAAGTCGAAATCGGAAGTCGATCAAAAAGTGATGTTTACGATATTAAAGCAAATTTAGGAACGCTACAGGAACAGTGGGTTTCAGCAAAAAATCAACGTGATCTGGCAAAAATTAACCTTTATAACGCATTGAATATTACAGAAGATTCTATAGATTTTGTCATGAATAATGAAGAGATTTTATCGGAAGGAGATTTCTCAGATTCTGATTTTACAAATAAACTGGTAGAAAATAATCCGTCCTATAAAGCAATTGTTGCAGAAATCAATGCACAGCAGAAAAGAGTTTCTATTGAAAAATCCGGTTATTTGCCAACGCTTAACGGAAATTACAGCTGGTCAACTTTTTACAATAAATCTTTAGGAAAAGATAATATCTCGACCGTAAATTTTTCGGATCAGTTTGTTCAGAATAAAAACCAATCTGTGTTTTTCGGATTGTCTATTCCGATTTTTAATCAGTTTCAGATCAAAAATAATGTAGAGATCGCAAAATTGAATGTCATCAATTCAAATTACGATAAAGAATTGATTATTAATGATCTTACAAAGACTATTAATTCTATTAAAGCACAATTTACCAATGCGCAGGAAAAATATCATCTTTTAGAATTAAACTTTGAAAATCAGAGACTTTCATTTCAAAAATCTGAAGAGAAATACAAAGAAGGTCTAATGGATGCGTATACTTTTTTTATTGTGAGAAACAATTGGCTTCAGGCAAATTATAATTTAATTAACAGCAAAAATGATGTGATTCAACAAACGGAATTATTAAAAATCCTGAAAAATGGGTTGTAAACTAATGTCTTAATAAGATATCCATTAAAACCATAACAGAAACAAATTTTTTGGAAGACTGATATTCGGGATTCAGCTGTTCACGGATTTCACCGATCGCTTTGCTGAGTTTGTTGCTCACCGTTTTATTACTTAAACCTAAAGCTTCGGCTGTTTCATCAACAGACTTATTTTGGCGGATTCTCATGTCATACACTTTCTGTTCGGTGATAGGTAAATTTGAGACAACCTCATCGATCATAGAAAATAAAGCGGAAATTTCATGCTCTTCAAGAATTTCAAAATATTCTGTATCGGTAATGTCGATAGAAGTTTCAGATTCATCGATACTTATTGTCGATAATTCTTTTTTCTGACTGTTAAAATAATCGATAACTCTGAAATGAAGGTGCTTGAGAAAATAGCCTTTTGCACTTTCGTTTTCGTCGGTTTGAATACTTTCTGTGTTTTCCAGAACCTTTATCCAGAGATTTTGCAATAATTCCTCTGCCAGTTCTTTGTCTCGGGTCTTTACAAAAACAAAGCGGTACAAATCATCCCAATACCTTTCGTATAGTTTCATAAAAGCAGGTCTGTCTCCTGTTTTTATTTTTTTCAATAGTTTGTGATCTGTCTGTTTCATTGATGCAAAATTACCTAAAGGAAAATTAACTTTTTGTGAACTTTAAGGAATTCAACATTAATTATTTCTGAAAATCGGGGACAAATTATGACGTAAATGTTTAGAAATCGTCGAAAACTGTCCAAAATATTAACAAGTTGATTCTAATGTGAATGCAATGTTAAATAAAGGCTGGGGAAGTTTTTCTTTTTCTCTGTTTTATAGATGTAACGGCGAACGTATACTAAGTCATTTATGAAAAACTTAAAATATAAAGATATTCAGGCATTTGTTTTCAAACTTTGGGAAAGGGAAGTTTCTGAAGAAAAAATTTCAGAAAAAGAAACCGATCTTCTGAATCAATGGAAAATCAGTATAGAAAAAAATCTGGATGCGAATCATATAAAAGAATCAAAAGAAAGAGTCTTGTTTTCTCTGGAACCTTATTTTAACCAAACAGCTATTACATATCATTCTAACGGCTTTAGAAAGTATTTTTACCAAATCGCAGCCGCTATATTGCTTCTTTTTACTTTGGGAGGAGTTCTTAGTTATAATACTTTCTTTAAGCCGGATGTATATTTTGCCGAATATGCAAATCAAAAAGTTCACTTGGCTGATGGTTCGGTGGTTACATTATTTCCCGGTGCAGAACTTACTGTTGAAAAATCTTTTCCGGCAGACACCAGAGTGGTGAATTTGAAAGGAGATGCAGTTTTCTCTGTGGCAAAATCTAAAAAACATCCTTTTATCGTTCATGCAGACGGTTTCAGTACCAAAGTATTGGGAACTGTTTTTAAAATTACCCAAACCGGAAACAATAAAGCGGTAGATCTTTATGAAGGAAAAGTCGCAGTTTCTTACGCAGGAACTCCAATAACTTTTTTGAAACCTCATCAGAAATGGACCAATTTCGGAGTAGCACGTACTGCCGCAGTGATTTCATTTAAAAGAGAGAATAAGTTGAGTACAACATTGCCGGCTTTATTGTCTTTGAGCTTTAATGATGTCAGTTTGAAAGAAGTTGCTGAGGTTTTGCAGAAAAATTACAACATCAATATTATTTATCCTAAAGAAGTGGCAGAAAAGAAGATAACTGCCGATTTTACCAATGGAAATGCCGATGAAAATATTGATGCACTGGCATTTATTCTTGGACTGGAAGTTCAGAAGGAAAAGCAAAACTACATCCTGAAAAATAAATAAAAAACTAATAATCAGATAAAATTTAATAAAAGAGAGTTTGAAAATGAAAAGTTTGAAGTGTAGTTTTACCATTGCAGCACTATTTTTTACGGTAGCAGCAGAAGCTCAGGAATTAACACAAAAAGTGTCGTTTTCTGCTCCTGTGGGGAAACCTTTGATCGAAGTGCTGGAGGAATTTGCGGGTAAAACGGGAATGAGACTGGCTTATTCTAAAGCAGATATTAAAGAATTAAAAATAAGAGCAATAAAATGTGAAAATATTCCGGTCAATAATTGCCTGAAAGAAATGACAAACGGACTTCCTGTTGTGTTTCGTATGAAAGGCGATCTTATTTCCATAAAATATGAGGGACAAAGTATTTCTGTTTTGGGAAACGGAAGAATTTCAGGGAAAATCGTTGATGAAGTCGGAAATCCGGTTGTGGGAGCGGAAATAACTATTGCAGGAAAAAATGCGGTGACGGATAATAATGGTGATTTTACGATCGAACTTCCTTCAGGATCTTATACATTAACGGTGAAATCTCCGAAATACAACTCTTTACGTGTTGAAAAACTGACAATTAATCATAATGAAACGAATACAGTTTCTTTTGCCATGAGACCTGTTTCAGATAAAATTTCGGATATAAAAGAAGTGGTTATCACAGGAACCCGAAAAGCCGATACACAAGCAGGATTACTGACTCAACAGAAAAAAGCAGCACAGATGAGCGACGGAATTTCTGCGGAACAGATTTCTAAAACACCGGATAATGATTTAGGCGCAACAATGAAAAGAATAACCGGAGTGACAACTATTGATAACAAATATGTGGTTGTCCGTTCGATGGGAGAACGCTGGAACACGGCAGCCATGGATGGAATCAATCTTCCCAGCACGGAAGCTTACAATCAGAATTTTTCTTTCGATATTATTCCTACAGCGATGGTTGAAAGCGTAGTGGTAAGCAAAACCGCAACTCCGGATATGAATGCCAGTTTCGCAGGAGGTTATGTGGAGATAAAAACAAAAGATATTCCCAACGAAAATTTTACCACGGTAACAATGGGAACTTCTTACAATGATATTACAACTTTTAAAGACTTTCTTACCCGTAAAAGAGGGAAATATGATTATTTCGGATATGATGACGGAACGAGGGATTTCCCAATGGGTCTTGAGTTTACAGATTGGAACAATCCTTTGTTTTTTGAACAATCAAGGCGTTTTACGAATGATAATTTTACGAATTATCAAACAAAAGCAGATATGAATTCCAATATGCAGCTGGCAATGGGAAGAAGTTTTCCAATGAAAAATAATAACAAATGGGGAGTTGCCGGAGCACTTACGATAAGAAATGAGCAGAACAAGCTTGATATAGACCACACCGGAAGAGGCGGATGGCTCGATAATGCAGGACTTGTAAACAATTGGCAGGAATTGGGTGAAGCACCCGTAAGATTCTTTGATTTTAAAAATAAAGGAGCATCTTACAGTTATAATTCCACGATAGGAGCCATGTTAAATTTCGGTCTGCAGTTGGGCAAAAACAGAATATCATTCCGTAACTCTTATACGCATATTTACGATCAGACGCTTACAAGAGTTACGGGATGGAATGAATATACGGGAGGAAGCGGTCAGCAATCGATGGCAGAAGGTTCCTACAATTATTTTTATAATGGTATTATTCCTAATAATGATCCTGCACAGATTGGTGGTTTAGACAGACCTTACACAGATAATACGAATTATCCTGTATATCAGACCTTACTGCAAAATAAAGTAGAAGGAAATCATAAAATAAATAATGTGGAAGTCAACTGGTTTGCTGCAAGAACCGGCGTTACTTCAGATACTAAAGATTATACCCAATATCAGACGTATTATGATTTTGTGGGAAGTGAAATTTTAACCTACCATCGGATTTACAACTCCGGGAGTAATTTTTCAAGAGGGTACATCGGAAATAAAGAAACAGATTACAATTTTGGAACTTCATTAAAATGGAAAATGGATGTCGGAAATTTTAAAACGGATATTAAAGTCGGTTATGCAGGTGCTATAAAAAACAATACAAACCAACAGCAGAAATTTTTCCTGAAAGTAGACGAAAACCGAAATGTACCGAATAGTGAAAAAAATTATTTGTTGATGTCGGGTTTGCTTTCCGATTGGTTTGATGGTTCTCATTACACACAGGGCGGAATTGGCTGGCAGACTAAAGCACTTTACAAAGACGATAAATACGAAGGAAAAGTTACTCAACATGCGCCTTACGTGATGTTTGATAATCGATGGAAAAATAAGTTAAGACTGGTTTGGGGAGTACGTGCTGAATATTTTAAATATGATCTTATTTCGCAACAGCTGGATCCGTCTGATCCTAAAAATGTGACTAAAGCACCCATTGAAGATAAGCCCTGGCAGTGGATGCCTTCTGCCAATTTTACGTACAGTCCTTCCGGCAAGATCAATGTAAGATTGGCGTATAACAGATCTGTCATTCGACCTCAGTTTAATGAAAGAACGGGATTGCCTTATTTTGATCCGGTTGCTAATGGATTGATTTATAATACAGAAATGACTTCTTCAGTCATTAATAACTATGATTTTAAGTTTGAATGGTTTCCGGGATTAGGAGAAATTATTTCGGCAGGATTATATTATAAAGATCTCGACCGCCCGATAGAACGTGAAGGATTCATTTCAAGTGAAGGTAATCTCTTTCTATACAACGGAAATTCTAAAAATGCAAAATTGAAAGGATTTGAAGTGGAAGCACGAAAAAGTTTGGGTTTTATAAGAGAAAATACATTTCTGCAACATCTTTTTATCAGCGGAAACTTTACCTATAATGAGACCAAAGTAGTGGCTTTTAAAGATCGTTATAAAACAGAAGATACCGATGCTACGTATGAAGTTGAACGCCCATTGTTCGGTCAGACGCCTTATGCCTATAATTTAGGGCTTTTATATGATGGAGACCGTCTGGGACTTAGCTTTTTATACAATGCAAAAGGTGATCAATATATTACGGTAGGATATGCTTATATCGGGGAAGAAATACAGCGACCTTACGCTGTTGCCGATGCACAGATTTCATATAAATTATTAAAAGATAAGAATTTAGAGATAAAATTCAACGTAAGAAATTTGTTTAACAGGGTGAAAGAGTTTTATAACAATTTCAATTCTTATTCTGTCTATAAAGGCGGCGGAAGCGATTTTCAGACCGAGAGAGAGAATCTCGAACTTTTGCCCGGTGCTACCAAGAAATATGATAAAGATATTGATAGAGTATTATTCAGAGCTTATAACGGAAGAACATTCGGTGTAAGTGTGAACTATACTTTTTAACGATAAAAATAAATAAAGAAGAAAAGAGCTCATTGCAACGTACAGGTTCAATATCCTGAGCATGAATCAATCATAATACTGATGATGCGCAGCACAGTATAGATTCAGGAATCAAGGCAGATATTTTCCCGAATATCAGCAGTAATAAATAGGGAACTCTTCATTACAGCTCCTCATGTAATGTAGAGTAAAAAAAACCAAATCGCAGAAATACAGAGGCGGGTATTTCTAAATATTAAAAAAATTCAAGTCTGGAAACATAAAAACAATTTGACTTGATCATCAAAAACTTTAACAATGAGAAAATTAACTTTAATCGCAGCTACAGCTTTATCTCTTATAGCTTGTCAGAACGAAAATTTAGCAGATTCTACTTCTCCATTCGAAATGAAGTCTGCTTCTGCGGAATATTTAACGGCTTCTTCACTTCCTGTTACTACAGTAAGTGGTACTATTACTACCAATACAACATGGAGTGGTGTCGTTGAACTTGACGGTGTTGTAACAGTGAAAAACGGAGCTACTTTAACTATTGCGCCGGGAACTTTCGTTAAGGCAAAACCAAGTACTGCAAACACAGCTACAGGAGTTTTGGTTATCTCAAGAGGAAGTAAAATAAATGCTGAAGGTACTTCAACACAACCAATTATTTTCACAAGTTATAAATTATTGGATGGGGATGAAAATACAGCAGCTAGTCCTGGAGATTTCGGAGGCGTTATTGTTTTAGGGGGTGCACCTACAAACAAACCAACTACTACGGTAATTGAAGGATTGTCAGGTACTGATTATCAGTACGGAGGTACAAATTCTTCTGACAACAGTGGAGTTATGAAATATGTACGTATCGAATTCGGAGGATATGATCTTCTTTCTCCTAATTCAGGAAATGAAATCAACGGATTAACGCTAGGAGGAGTAGGAAATGCTACGACTTTAGATCACATTCAGGTTGCTTACGGTAAAGATGATTCTTTTGAATTCTTCGGAGGTACTGTAAATGCATCAAACCTTATATCTTTTGCTGCTGATGATGATAACTTCGACTTTGATTTCGGATATTCCGGAACAATTAATTGTGCTTTAGCTTTAGCTGATCAGAATTCTACGCACAGCCAAAGCGGAGGTAGCCCGGATTCTAACGGTATTGAGTTGGATAACGACGGAACAGGATCTTCTGCTTCTCCTTTCACTCATCCTGTAATCAATAATCTTACGATTGTAGGAGCCAGTACTTCTATATTTGGATCATTGTACGAAAATGCAATTCATGTAAGAAGAAACGGTAAATTAACACTTACTAATACAACTGTTACAGGATATTCTGTAGGAGTATTATTGGAAACAGTGAGTGGAGCTGCTGTAAATCTTTCAGATCTTACCTTCACAAATGTACAGTCTTATGCACATAATAGCGGGTTTGCTTTTGCATCAAGAGTAGGATCTACATCAACACCGAATCTTGTAGTGCCTGGTGGAACAACAACAACTCTTAACGGAGGAATGCCTCAGCCATTCTTCAATTCTGGAACTGTTGATCTTGGAGGAAGAAATTGTGGGAATTTCTTTGCTTCTTGGACTAAATATGATTTCTCTATAGCTGAATAATTTATTCGCAGGAAGTAGTGATTTTTCACTATTTCCTGCTTTTTTTAAAACTTAATTAAATACTTCGTAATGAAAAAGACAATTTTATTTTCTTTAATACTTCTACCTTTATTAGCATTTTCACAAGTTCCTGTTTGGATTAATTCTTTTGATACGCCTAATGATCTACAAGGATGGACATTCTATGACGGAAACGGAAACAATAATCAATGGCAGCAGGGAAGCAATATTTATTACAACGGAACTACTTTGGCATATGGCTCTTCTGGAGCATTAAGATATTCTATTAATCTGGTTCCTACTGGTACAGCAACAGGTTTTACAACCGAAAATGATTGGGTTGTCTCTCCTGAAATCGATCTAACCGGAGCTTCAGGTACAATCACTCTGGCAGCATATATTTCCAGACAAAGAACAACACATACGCTGGTTGGTCGTGATTTATGGATTTACATAAGCACTCCTCAAAAACCTGTACCAACCTTGGCAGATTTTCAGGCACTGACGGTAGATGGAAATGGAGCTAATGTTACAAGTCCCTATTCAATCATTGTGGGAAATACGGCTAATCCTTGGCCTTCTACAGATTTATCTCAGTCTGTTGAGAGTCTTGTAAACCTTTCGAGTTTTGCAGGAAAGAAAATTTATATCGGTTTTTGGACAAACAGAATCGCCAATGGACTTAATATTCAAAATATAAACATAGATGAAATCGGAATCTATGCATCTTCATTTGTACTAGATGCAAAAGAATCAAAAACCAATAAAAGTATTACCAAAGTAATGGAAAATCCTGTGTCTGCTTCTTTACAGCTTCAACTTAACCCTGTGTTGAAAGAAAATTCAACGACGGTAAGTATTTACAACATGACAGGGCAGAAAGTTTTTATGTCTAAATATTCAAAAAATATCAATGTGAATGCATTGTCAGAAGGTATTTATGTTGCAGAAGTATCCGATGGCAAAGCTACGGAAAGACTGAAATTTATTAAAAAATAACCGACTCCTTCTCAGTAAGGATAACCATGAAAACTCAAAGTAAACATTCTTCAACTTAGATTTTTGTAATTAAGCGATTGCCCTGTGCTTATCAGGCTCGGGCAATTTTTATACGTTTGATTTTTTTATGATTTAATAGTAAATAAGATGAAAAACATTCTAGCACTTTTATTATTCACAATATTTTTTTCATGTACAGACAACAGCACTTTAGAGGTTTACGATAAAGACCAAAAAGCTGCTGAAGTAAATGTGAAAGGATATTCAAAACCTGATGTTATTCAGATGAGGTTAAACGGTCAGCCGATTTCTATCAACGGAACACCTTCTTATACAGAGAAAATAGAAACAAAGATCAATTTTGTATTGGATAAAGGCGAAACCGATGAACTCGCTATCTACAATAATCAGACGGGTGCTCAAATTGCCAAATACTCAATTAATTACGACAATTTTAATGATTATAAAAACCTGTATTTCTTCAATTTGCCTGGAATTTTTCTAAAGACTTATGCCGTAAAACCACAGGTGAACTTAGGAAAAGTAGGATTTGAATTCATTTTCCCCAACTTGGGTGAATTTTCAGGGTCATCTCTGGAAGGCGTGAAAGGTGTTCTGAAAAGAGAAAACGGAGTCGTTCTTGCCGAGTTCGATAACATTGGGAAAAAGGATTTTACCACTGTGAAAATATATAATTATTTCAGTGCTACGGCTCCGGTTTATTTAGAATTATACAAACCGGGAACTACCGAACCATATACGGGTTCAATTATCATTAAAGCAACTATAAAACAGGATATCGGTGCCAATATGATCGTGCTTCAGGAAAAACTGGAAAATGGCGTATTAGTGGTAAAAGGAGATATTGATGTGGCAGATTATTTATAAATGATTAAGAGGTATGAAAAACTTTTTTAACATTCAATTCTTTATTTTAATACTGGTCTCAATTTTCACAGTTTCATGCAATCGTACAGACGATGAAGCTCCGAATTTTGAGGAAGGAACCACGGAATACACCAATCTTTGGGTTCAGGACAGTATGAAAAGGTATTATTATTGGGCAGATCAAATGCCTTTAAAACCGGATTATCATCTTCCGGTAAAGGATTTTTTTAAAAGTTTACTGTCACCTCAGGATCGTTTTTCTTTCATAGTCAATACTGCTGATACTTCCACTTATCCAAAATCTGTAAGAAATATGTTCGGTTTTGATTACACCAGCCTTCAATTAACAAATGGTGAAGTGGTGACAGTAATCAAATTAGTGTTAAAAAATTCACCTGCATCCAATTCCGGATTGGAACGGGGGATGATGATCAAAAAAATCAACGGACAGATAATTACAGCTTCCAATGCAGAACAGTTGACTGCATCTATTCCCAATCAGACGGTTCTTGAACTGACCGTTGGAAATTGGCAGAACGGATCGATTATTAATGAAAAAAATGTAACCGTTTATTATGGATATTCACTCGAACAGCCATTAATGTCTAAGATTTTCGAAAAAAACGGTAAAAAAACAGGGTATCTTTATATCTACGATTTTCCTGACGGAATGACTTCCGCTTTATATCAGAAATTTGCGGAATTTAAGACCGCCGGAGTACAAGAATTGATTTTGGATCTTCGGTATAATTACGGTGGGTCGGTTTCATCGGCAGCAGCACTTTGTTCAATGATTCCTGCAGGAATTTCAGCAAATTCTCAATTCATTACCTATAAAGGAAACAAAAACGGGGGCGAAGTCAAACGAACTTTTTCTCAGCAGATTGCTTATGATCCCAATGCGCTTAATTTTAATACATTGCGTTCTAATTCTTTAGATTTAAATAAAGTATATGTTCTTACCTCAAAAAGTACAGCATCTGCTTCAGAAATTGTTATTAATAATCTGAAACCTTATATGCAGGTTGTTCAGGCAGGTGAAGCTACGTTAGGAAAAGATATGGCAGGATTTTCTATTGAAGATAAAAGAAAACCGAAGAAAATTACCTGGCAGATTCATCCGGTTATCTACAAAGTTTTTAATGCCAATGGGGAAGGTGGATATGTCAATGGAATTACTCCGCAAATAGCTGTTAATGAATATGTTAATTTGCCGCTTCGTAATTTAGGCGATCCTGACGAAGTTTTACTTTCTTCTGTTTTAAGTAAAATTTATTCAAAGCTAATGAATACGGGGATTGATGGAGGTAAAGTGAAAATTTTATTTCAAAGTGACGGAGCAGCTGCAGAATTTTCAGGATTATCATTTAAATAAAAATTGTTGCCATGCAGGGAATAGAACCAAAATTTCACAACAGCCTTACCGAACGAATAGAATATTACCGTTTTTTATTGAAAGAAACGGTTGATGATCCTGATGAAATTTCCTGTGAGGCCGTTGCCCGAGCCTCAGAACTGTCTGATCTTTATCAGGAATATCTTATTAACAAAAGGAAACTTGAGAAAAGCATCAAGAATTATAATAAATATCATGAGGATTTGAGAAAATTATTGACGTTAAAAATCCGTGATTTAAGAAAGCAAAAGAAAGCAAAAGTAATTTTGTAAATCATATAAAATAAAAAATCCTCAGTCGAAACCAAGGATTTAAAATGAAAAAATAAGTATTGTAAGTGATGGTGTTTCTTAAATAAATATTCCCGAATTTCTCCGGGAATATGTAGTGTTCCCTTATTAAAAGCTATTTTTCTAATAGTCGGAAATTAGTATTCAAACGCTGTGCCAGATATAGATTTTTTGCGATTAAATTATTGTTAACCTAATCTACTGGATTGTTTCAAATTCATCATATTCTATTAAAAAATTTTACATACCACATATTAGAGAATTCTAATAAAACGGTACGCTTTTAGTTGAGTTGATTTTAAGTTTTTTTAAACTTATTTATCATTACACCAACCAAAAATAGTATAATATGAAAGTTTCTACACAAGCAGAGAATATTAATTCTCATTTTACCAGAGAAGTTGAACGCCAAAAAGCTCTTAAAGCTCTTGAAAAAGCAAAAGGTATTAAGAGAAAAGTTGTTTTTCTGCCACAGGGAGCAACAGGGAATCTTAGCGTAAGAGATTTATTCTAATGAATAACGTATTGATTAAATAAGCTGCTTGAAAAGGCAGCTTATTTTGATTTAAGTATATTTCGTGTGATATTCTTGAAGAAGGTGTTAAAAACAAAAAAGGAAAGCACTGACTCTCCTTTTATACATTTGATCGATACAAAAACGATCTATTTTTTTGGCTTCAAAGAAAAATTATCTAAATAAACTGCTTGGTGTACTCCGTTTAGCAAAACTTTCAGCCCCAAATTGGCATCTTTTTTTAAAGAAATAGTAAATACCTTTTTATTTCCTGTTATTTTTGTTGGTTTAGAGATAGAAACGTACGATTTTGTATCTGAGATATTGTTGATCTTGAATAGTTCCAGGCTCGTTTCTCCTCCGTTGTCTGAAACATCAACATCTAACGTATAATTTCCGGCTTTAATTTTTGGAGTCACCAAGTACATATTTTCTCCCGTGTTGGTCATCGAATAAAATATGATTTTTTTATCACTGGCATAAAGCATTGCTTTTCCCTGTTGAGCAGTCCAGCATTTATTCATTTCTTTCCAGGTATCAAAGTTTTCTGTAAGAGTAGATACAGTTTTACACTGTGCATTGGCTGTTAAAAATCCTCCTAAAGCCATTACTCCTGCAAATACAATTTTTCTCATAGATCATTTATAAATTATGATGTAAAAGTAGTCAAAAAACGCTGTTTCAGAAAGCTATTGATTAATTATTATATTTAATTTAAAAATATAGTCGATACTGTTTAAAAAATTCTATTTCAGCAAAAAACGCTTCGAATGTACAACGTTTTTGATTATATAATTACGAGGTGTAATTCAGAAATAGGTTGTTTTGATTAAAATATGCTTAATATTTTTTTACATAATAGATTAATAGACAGGATTAAAGAGGTTAAGAATAAAAAAGACTGCCTTTTCAGGCAGCCTCATTATTACTATTTAAGGTTATATTACTTTTTGATGAACTTAGATTTAAACAAATCTTTTCCTTTCTCTTCAATCGTAATAACATATCCGCCTTTTATCAAGCCAGAAACATTAATTTTTCCTGAATTGATATTTCCATTGTCTATCAACTGACCAGCAGCACTATAGATTTTATAAACTGCTTTGTCTGATACTTTTGTTACATTCAAGACATCTGACGCAGGGTTTGGATATAGTTGGATTCCGTCATTATTAGCATTCACTTCATTTGTTGCCAATATTCCGGAAACAATCATTACATTATAATCCTCTACTTCACCGTATGTATAAGATGTACATGCAGCAGGAGAGGCATTATATCGTAGAGCAACTCTCATTTTCAGGGTTTTATTCTGAATGGCTGTTGCAGGAACGGTAAATGTACCGCTCACTGTAGGGGTAGTACTAGCTGCAGAATTTAATACCATTTCTGTTGTATCAAATGTTCCGTCTCTGTTGAAATCGATCCATACTCTTACACCTTCAGGATATTCATCTGCAGGCCATGTTTTAGTTACAGAAACAGTATTAGAAGATCCGCTTACCAGATTAATTAATTTTGTAGGATCAGGTCCATAATTAGTATAAGTACTTGGTCCTGAATTGTTATTAACATTCGATAAAGTTACATTCGAGATGTATTCTTCAGAAGGATCAGCGGATGTTAATGCACAATAAGTTACAGAAGAAGCGGTAATAAACTGAATGTTAGCAGAATATGTTCCTGTAGTTCCTGAACAAACAGCGGCTACCTGGATATCATATTTTACACCCTCTTCTAAGCTTGCTAAAACGAGAGAGTTTGTAGCAGAAGTTGTTTGTTGCCAAACGGTCTCTGTCGATTTTTTATATCTTATCTGATAAGTAGCACCAACAACGGTATTCCAGTTTACCGAAGCACCGGTGGAAGTTACATTGCTTACTACAATTCCTGTAGGAGCACTTCCGTCACACACTGCAGCTGCAGTTACCGTCATCTGTTTTACTGCGTAGAAAACATTTCCGATAGCCGAAATTCTTACTTTAATATTTTGCCCGTTCAGAGAAACCGGGAAAGTATAAGGCTGAGTTCCGTCATTAGGAGTCAAAGCTGATAATACAGTCCAAGTTGTTCCGTTATCTGCTGTATAATCAATTTTTACATTTGCAGCATTATACGGAGCAGCAGCAGTATTCGCAACATCCCATGTTATATTAGATGCTGTATTATGATAAACTTGCGAAGTATTTATTTTAAAAGGTCCGTCATTACTTACTGTTACTGTTACAATATCACTCTGCGTTTGCTGTGAATTTGAAATAGGGCTGTTGTCTCTTACTGTTAATACAAAGTTAGTTGCTCTGGCTACGTTGGATACTGTTTCCCAATCTGCAGGAACAGTAAGATTACCGGCTAATACTGAAGATAACTTAGGGAAATATCTTGTATTTCCGGTAGCGGTAGGCGTCCATGATCTGAATAATGCACCAGTTGTATTGTTTCCTGTAACGCCTGTTACCGGAGTGTTTGTACTGTCAAACTGCTCCCAAGTATACGTCATAGGGTCGTTTTCAGGATCTGTCGCAGTTGCCGTCAGTACAAATGCAGTTCCTTTAGGAATTGTGTAATCTGAAAGAGCTCCGATTACAGGAGGATTGTTGGTTACTGTGGTTTCAATATCACAGGTAGTAGTAGATAGGTTATCTTCAACCTGTAAAATACTTGCCACATGGAAGTAAGCATCCGAATGCGCCTGAACATCTGTAGCTCCTGTAATACCTGCATATCCCATGATTGTTGATCCAGAACCTGGTTCCATATTCACTCCGGTTCCTTCTACATTCATAGAAAAAGTGTGATTAGCACCTAGCTGGTGACCCATTTCATGTGCTACATAATCAATGTCGAAGTTATCTCCTTGCGGAATATTATCTGCTGGAGAGGTAAATCCTGAACCTTTTCCTTCAGGCTCTGCTGTGGTAGGATCAGTACATACACATCCGATACACCCTGCATTACCTCCTCCTCCGGAAGCTCCGAACAAGTGACCGATATCATAATTTGCGTTTCCTACATTGGCAGTTAAGGTATTCTGTAATTCTAGGTTCCAAGCACCACCGGCTCCTGTTGCTGCTGCAGAATAAGGATCTGTTGCTGCGTTGGTATAAATAACCCCCGGAAAATCCTGTACAAATAAATGTAGAGCAAAATCTTTTTCAAATACACCGTTTACTCTGGTCATGGTAGCATTAATTGCCGTAACGGCACCTGCTACAGTACCTCCGTGAAACTGAGTGTATTCTCCGGTTACAGACATTGCTAATCTCATCGATCTGTATTTCTGATCAGAAGACTTGGCAAAATTTGTAGGATTTTTATCGAAAGTTTGCCCTTTAGAGTATAAAGCATCGATTTGCTTTTTAGACAAAACACTTTCATTCATGCTGCAAAGAAAACCTCCCGGAGTTTTGTTAGTTTTAGGATGTACTCCATACACTGTTTTGTCAGAGTTGGCAGGTTCAATAAATTGATATACTCCATCTTTGATAATCATAGACTGAAAATCATTAGGAGCAACGGAAAACCTAACATATTTAGAAGGATCATCAATACCCACCCCTACATAGGAGCCCAATTGATAGCGATCTGCCAGGCTTTTTACAAGAACCGGAAAACTATAAACCGCAAACTTTTCAACTTTACCATCCAAAGTAGGCAAAGAAATTTCTACAGGTTTGGCACTTCTACCCATTTCCTGTGCATCTTTAAGCTGATTTTGGATTGCATTTACATCCAGCTTGTAGTAACTTCTCACATTAGAAGATTTCTCAGATCTTCCTTCAAATGCAGTTGGAGTCCACTGTGCGAAAGCAGTTCCTCCAATCAGACTACATAAAAAAGTAGTTATAAATTTATTCATACCTAGAATTGTTTGATCTTTCAAAAGTAATCATAGATTTTCAAATAAAACAATAAAAAATAACTATTAACATAATGAATTTAATAGGTAAATGTTAAAAAGGCTTATTAATTCAGAAAAATAGAGGATTGTTGCTGTTAAGCGGTCTCTTTTTTGTATGATTTCATATATATATTATTTTAGAAAAATTACATCCTAACTATTGTCATTTGGCAATGAAATTTTAAAGAAATTCTAATATTACATAATAATAACTGTTTTTAGAATGGGTAATTTTGTAATATGAATAAGGATTATTACTTTTAGTAGTAGTTCAGGCTTTTTCAACCGAAACAAGCTTAAGAATTCTATAAAACTTGATTTATGATCATAAAAAAACTTCCCAAAAAGGAATCTAAAAACATAAATGATGAAAAAAATTCCCATTAAATGGGATTTATAAAGTTGGTATTTATTTTAAAAATATAATGGGACAGCTGAGTCTATTTGATGCAGAAGAGTTTTATGAATTTCCAAAAGATCTTTTGGAATATAAGGAGCATTTCCTGATTAGGGAAGAAGCTGATACACTTAAAAATACACTTTTACATAATGTTTTATGGGAACAGCGCACCCAGAAAATGTATGATAAAGAGATTCTGACTCCCCGCCTGACCGCTTGGTTTGGTGGTGATAAAGAATCTTACGAATCAGCAGATAATAATGCATCAACCACTAATCCTTGGACTCCGGAATTATTATCTCTAAAAGAAAGAATTGAAAAAGAATTTGGTTATCAGTTCAATGGAGTATTGCTTAATCTTTACCGGGATAACAATGATTGGTTGCGTGGCACAGAGATAAAGAAAGCCGTTACGGAAAGCGTCCCGTAATAGCGTCAATAAGTTTAGGGGAAACCCGGAACTTTGATTTCAGAAAAAAAGATCATCATCAAAGCAAGTACAGTCTGCCGCTTCCGCATGGTTCATTGCTTATAATGAAGGGTGACCTTCAACAGCATTGGGAACATCGTATTGCTAAATCATCCAAACCTATGAAACCACGAATCAATCTTACGTTCCGACTCATTAAAAATAAGTAAAATATATTTCAAAAATAATATTGAAAAAACCCATTGTGCATTTTGATGTATTTTCGTCACTTCGAGTAGGTTTTTGAAAAAAATCGTATCGAGAAGTTTGTAATTTTGAAGGCAGATCTATTCTCGATACATTTTTTCTCCACTTCATTACGAAAAAACA
>Ga0308171_1000392_pt1 | contig 100188 bp, 96 predicted proteins | sample PhyGR1_FD_202135 | JGI IMG/M metagenome (GOLD analysis project Ga0308171, IMG submission 202135) | Phyllosphere microbial communities from UC Gill Tract Community Farm, Albany, California, United States - DLSLSG.R1 | ecosystem: Host-associated > Plants > Phyllosphere > Unclassified | place...
AGCCCAGAGCTGTTGTCGCTGCTGAACATGTATCACAACCTGCTGCGCGGCTGGACGGAAGTGTAAAAGCAAAAAGCCCGCTTAGTTTCCTAAGCGGGCTTCTCTAAATATGGCTCCTCTGACTGGGATCGCCTTTGCCAGTAACTGGCTAATAACTAAGCTAAACCTGAATGCACTTTCTGTTAAGACCCCAGAATGACCACCAATAGTTACGGGTTACATAAAGCTGGGTTGAGTGAGCCTCGGATATGGTGAGAATGACTATGGCATTCCCTGGATGGGGTGGGTTTGAAAGTCACCTATTCGCAGAAGAATATGCCTATAACAACTGATGCACGGATAGCAATAATACTAATCAGACTCTCCGCTTTTGAGCAAAGCCACTGTTGTGGATGTCATTAGAGTGGCAAGTGCGTCAAGATAGAACAATGAACACTCTAGGCTTAGCTCCTATTGTATAACTGGTCCTCAATTCTGGGTGTGAGGTAAAGTACAGAATGATGACGCTTAAACCATCGTAGCCCAGTGCTCTGCACCCGAGCAGGGAGAAAATGGCTTAGGTTAAGAGTATTTTCTGACGTTTCTAGTCGCACCTCCCTAATTTCGATAGAACATGACCTTAAAAACTTTACCCTAAGCAAGTTAGCCTACTCTGCGATTTTATGGAGATCCATCTGCTCAGGCTCTTGGTTTATGCAGGTGTCGAACTACGTGAAGTCAACCTGCTTTTATAAAATGTTCGGTGCTGGTTGGATAACGTCGCAGAGAACAAGGAGTGCAAAAAAATGACTTATTCTGTTTCACCGTCATCACTGCTCACCGAGTACAACAACGACAATATATGACGCTGTTGTGTAGATGTCATGGGTAGCAACTGTTTCTGCCACATTGTTGGAAAAAACAACCTCCGGTTGATTTCTGAATATCACATTCAGTCGGTCAGTCAGTTATCAGAGCGAAAGTCGTAAACAGCCTGTAGTCAGTAGTTAAAACATTCCGCACCGCAATGGGGCAGTAGGGTTGTCTCTGGTGCAAATAACTGCATCTTCCGTTCACTTTCTGCCCCCCCAGCACCTCCCATCCGCCGCAATCCGTGGCTTTTCAACCGCACACAGAAGTTGGCATCTTGTTTGCTAGATTGTACATACAAGTTAGTACATGTCAGGTCTGCAAATTAATGACACGCAGGCGCCTTATGAAAAACACTCCGTAATGTGGCTGGAAACGAAATGATTTCATTTGAGAGCATAAGCAAATTTTACGCAGATGGTACGGTGGCTGTAGACAGACTGTCGTTCAGTGCGCCGACGGGACAAATCACTATGCTGGTCGGGCCTTCGGGCTGCGGAAAAACCACTTCACTGCGCATGATTAACCGGTTAACCGAGCCGTCTACGGGTAAAATTATGCTGAACGGACAGCCTACCGCCGGGATGGATCTGGTTAAACTGCGACGCAAAATAGGCTATGTGATCCAGAACGCCGGGCTGTTTCCGCACAAAACCGTACAGGATAACATTGCTGTCACGGCGCTGCTCAACGGTGCGACACGCACGGCAGCGCGTAAAAAAGCCCTCGAATTGCTTGAAATGGTTGGGCTTTCGCTAATGATGGCGGAGCGCTATCCGTGGCAGTTGTCCGGTGGTCAGCAACAAAGGGTCGGCGTGGCGCGTGCGCTGGCATCGGACCCGGAATTTATGCTGATGGACGAACCTTTCAGCGCCGTCGATCCGGTGGTGCGCGAACAGTTACAGGATGAGTTTTTAAGATTACAACGTGAAATCGGCAAGACCATTATTATGGTCACGCACGATATTGATGAGGCGATGAAATTAGGCGACCAGGTTGCGGTTTTCCGCCCCGGTGGTCGTCTGGCGCAAATCGCCTCGCCGGTGAAATTACTTAATGAACCGGAGGATGCATTTGTCGCTGACTTTATTGGCCGTGACCGCGGATACCGTAAACTTTCGTTCGATATGATCCCTGATAATATCAGTCTGACGAAAGAACCAGTGATCGTGCCGGGTATTTCCGTCAGCGAAGCCCGATCCCTTGCCGGAGAAAGTGCCTGGTTACTGGTAGTTGAAAACGGGTGTCCGCTCGGCTGGTATGATGTGACACAAAATAAAACCACCGTGGACCCTAAGGATATTAATCTCGGCAGCACCTTTGCGCCTAAAAATGGCACGCTGCGTCAGTTAATGGATTCGGTGTTAAGTTCTCCCTGTCAGCGTGGTATTGTGGTTGATGAACAGCAGCGCTTTATAGGGACGGCAAATATCGAACAGGTGTTTTCACTTTCTCATTCCCGTGCTGTGAGGTAATGCCATGCGTTTTGACTGGTTATTTCAGCAGCGGGAAAATATATTAACGCTGCTCGGCTGGCATATTTACCTGTCTGTTATTCCGGTCTTAATCGGGCTGGCACTGGCTATTCCAGTTGGGGGTATTTTGCACCGCTGTGGAAAATTTAAAGACGGCATTCTCAATGTATTAGGATTGCTCTATACCATTCCTTCCCTGGCATTATTTGTTTTATTACCCGGTCTGCTGGGCACGAAAATTCTGGATACCGTGAATGTCGTGGTGGCCCTGACACTTTATGCGTTTGCGCTGCTGATCCGTACCGTATGCGACGGGCTGGATTCTGTTCCACATGAAACCCATCAGGCCGCTGTCGCCATGGGCTACAGGCCATTGCAGCGTTTCCTGAGCGTGGAATTACCGCTGGCCGTGCCGGTGATCGCCGCAGGTATGCGGGTGGTGGTGGTATCGAACGTCAGTATTGTGTCGATATCAGCACTGGTCGGCATGCCGCAGTTGGGGGCGTTATTCACCCAGGGTTTCCAGCTACATTTCCTGACGCCGATTTTTGCCGGTATTTTCCTGTGCATTGTGCTGGCGCTGCTGCTGGATAATGTGGTGCTGCGTACCGGCAATAAAATGACCACCTGGCAACCGAAAAGGAACGTGAAATGATTAACTGGTTGCTGGATCCCGGTCACTGGCTCAACGATGACGGTTTACTGGTGCTAATATTTCAGCATCTGATTTACAGCTTTGAAGCATTGTTTATTGCAGTGATTATTGCTTTCCCGATTGGCTGTTATGTCGGTCATACCGGCAAAGGCGCGATGCTATTAATCGGCAGCGCCAATGCCATGCGCGCATTGCCTTCATTCGGGGTGATTATTTTACTGGTAATTCTGTTCGGGCCGGTATTTGAATCAGACCTGGCTTTTATTGTGCCTTGTCTGATTGTGCTGATCATTTTGGCATTACCGCCCATCATGATGGGTGTATATTCCGGCATCAGGGCGATTAATCCGGCGATTATTGACGCCGCAGCCGGCATGGGATATTCACCGCTGAAATTACTGCTGACGGTGGAAATACCCTGTGCGATGGCGCTGATATTATCCGGCATCCGCAGCTCTGCGCTGCAAATTGTGTCTACGGCTACGATTGCTGCGTATGTTTCGCTTGGGGGGTTAGGGCGGCTGATTATTGATGGCCGTGCGCAGAATGATTATCCGCAAATGGTTGCGGGTGCTTTTATGGTGGGAATATTAGCGTTGCTGGTTGATGTGTTTTTCTCTTTTTTAATTCGTTTCATTGTTTCACCAGGATTACGGCAGCGCGAGCGCCGCCGTAAAAAAACAATTCCTTTATCGAATAACTGAATTATTTACTCACTCATTCCGGAGCCTGACAAAAATGAAATTGAAAAAAATGTTCGCCGTTGCCCTGTTTTCTGCTGCTGTCGTGCACGCTCCTGCCGCTTTCTCCACTGACACGGGTGGCACCATTATTATCGGTTCGGCGGACTTCCCGGAAAGCCAGCTGATTGCCACTATTTATCAGCAGGCGCTGGCGGCGAAAAACGTCAAGGTGCAAACCAAACTTAATATCGGCAGCCGTGAGGTGTATATGCCTGCGCTGCTTGACGGCTCAATCAACATGATCCCGGAATACAGCGGTGCCACGCTGAGTTATCTCGACGAAAAAACCCAGGCGCATTCTTCTGAAGATGTGGCAGCGGCACTGGCGAAAGCGTTGCCTGAGAAAATCAAAATGTTGGATATTTCTGCAGCGCAGGACAGCGATGTGCTGGCAGTGACTGAAAAAACTGCCAAAAAATACAAGTTGAAAGATATCAGTGACCTGGCGCCGGTGGCAAAAACGCTGGTACTGGGTGGCCCGGCAGAATGGAAAACCCGTCGTGAAGGTGTGAAAGGACTGAACGAAGTCTACGGCCTGACCTTTAAGAACTTCAAAGTGCTTGACGTCGCGGGTCCGCTAACGCTGTCTGCACTGACCAACAATCAGATTCAGGTTGCGGACATGACCTCAACCGATCCGGCGATGAAAACGAAGAATCTGGTGGCACTGGAAGATTCCAGACACTTATTCCCGGCGCAAAACATTGTGCCGCTGATTGCAAAAGACAAAGCCAGCAATGTGGTTGAAACCACGCTGAACAATGTATCCAGGCAACTAACCACCAGCGATTTGATCGTGATGAACGGCAAACTGGCGAATTTCGAAAGTGTGGATGCAGTGGCAAAAGAGTGGCTGACCGGGCACGGGCTGAATAAATGATGAGGCGCACTATTATCTTAGGCACGGCGGAAACCTCCGTCCGTGACATCGCCGATATCGCTTACGGGGCGCCGGTGCTGCCGGACCCGTCAGCATTAGACGCCATGCTGATCGTGCACGAGAAAATCAGGCAGGCATTGGCTGACGATAAAGTGATTTACGGCTTGACCACCGGCGTGGGCGACCTGGTCACCCAGCGCCTGTCGCCGGAGCAAATCTCCGACGTGCAGCTCAATATGCTAAAAAGCCATGCCTGCGGTACAGGGCCTGTTCTGGCGCAGCATGAAGTGCGGGCGATGATGGTGGTGATGATGAAATCCCTGTTGCAGGGATTCAGCGGCGTCAGCCCGGCGCTGGTGCAGACGATGGCCCATATGCTCAACAAGGGGGTGACGCCGTGGTCACCCGCCAAAGGATCAGTCGGCTATCTGATTGCCACCGCACATATCGGGCTGTCAGTGTTCGGCTATGGAAAATCGTTCTATCAGGGCGAACTATTACCGGCACGGGAAGCCTTGGAACGGGCGGGGATTGCCGTGCGCATTCCCGGCCCGCGCGAAGGCCATGCACTGGTCAGCGGTACGTATGAAATCACTGCGCTTGGTTGTCTGGCGGCGGAAACTTTCCGCGAATTGCTGCCGGTGGCGGATGCCGCGGGTGGCATGAGCCTGGAAGTGCTGAAGGGGAACATCCGCGGGTATGACGCCCGCCTTCATGCGCTGCGCCCGCACGACGGTCAGCAGGAAACCGCGCGGATTTTGCGCAGTTTACTGCATGACAGTGAGATCCTCGATAAATACCGTGATTTTCGCGTGCAGGACGCGCTGAGCCTGCGGTGCATTCCGCAAATGCACGGCGCGGCGCGGGATGTGCTGAGTTATTGCCTGAAAACGCTGACCACGGAAGTGAATTCTGTCACGGATAATCCGGTGTTTATAGTCGAAGACGGCGAGCTGAATGTACTGCCGGGCGGCAACGGACACGGTGCGCCGGTGGCGCTGTGTCTGGATGCGCTGGCGATTGCCATTGCGCAACTCAGCACCGGTTCGCAGGCCCGTTCTGACCGCCTGACGAACAGCCATCTCAGCGGATTGCCGGCTTTTCTGATGGCCAATGGCGGGGCGCATTCAGGGATGATGATCCCGCCGTATGCTGCGGCCGCGCTGGCAGGGGAAAACCGTGCGCTGGCGGCACCGGCCAGCGTGCATACCGTTTCCACCTGTGCCGGACAGGAAGATCACATTTCCATGGGTGTGACGGCGGCACGCAATGCTATTGATGCCGTTGAAAATGCCATTGATATCGTGGCGATAGAAATCCTGTGTGCCACACAGGCGGTGGAATTCCACCGGCCACTGCGCGCGTCGGCGGGCACAGAAACCGTGCTGTCTCTGGTGCGTGAGCAGGTGGCCTTCCGGCAGAGTGACGAGGAAATGTATCCGGATATGCTGGCCATCCGCCAGCTCATCAAACAGGGCGCTATCTTGCGCGCGCTGACACCTTTGATTTTTGCAGACACCGTTGAGGGAGAAACCGCATGAATGTATCAGAGACATCCCGGCCGCTGGAAGGACTCAAAGTGCTCGACCTTTCCCGCGTGCTGGCCGGGCCTTACTGCGCTTCGTTGCTCAATGATTTGGGTGCGGAAGTGATCAAAATTGAAATGCCGGGTAAAGGTGACGATTCCCGTGATTTCACCCCGCATGTTAATGGCGAAAGCACCTATTTCATGCTGCTTAATCACGGCAAAAAAAGCCTGACGCTAAACCTGAAATCACCGCAAGGCCGGGCCGTGCTGGAGCAACTGATCGAAAGCGTGGATGTGCTGGTGGAAAATTTTCGTCCCGGTGTGACCACCCGCCTGGGCATTGATTATGACGCCGTAAAGAAGATCAATCCCAGGCTGGTGTATGCGAGTATTTCCGGTTTTGGTCAGCAGGGACCGCTGGCGCATAAAGCTGCTTACGATCATGTGATCCAGGCGATGGGCGGCATTATGCAGGTCACCGGCTGGGCGAACGGGGAACCGACTCGGGTGGGAGATGCGATTGGTGATGTGGTGTCGGGTCTGTACTGTTCGTGGGGTATTCTGGCGGCATTGCTGCAACGGGGCATTACCGGACTCGGGCAACATGTGGATGTCGCGATGCTTGATGCGATGGTGTCGATGCAAATGGTTTCGCTGACACAGCTGCTGGGCGGTATGCCGCTGGCCGGGCGACTGGGTAATGCACATCCGATCAGCGCCCCCATGGACAGCTACCGTGCGGCAGACGGCTATCTGGTGCTTGCCGTCGCCAATGACAGCCTGTTCCGCCGTCTGGCGCAGGCCATTGGGAAACCAGAAGTCGTGCAGGATGCACGCTTTGCGACGGATCCGCAGCGCCTGAAACATCAGTACGAATTACGGGTGCTGATTGAAGAGTGGTTGCATGACAAAACGGTGGACGGGGCGCTCGCCCTGCTCGATGCCAGTGGTATTCCCGCCGCACCGGTCTGGGGACTGGATGAACTGCTGCAAAGCCCGCATGCCGCGGAACGTGGATTACTGCATCAGGTGATGCATCCGGTCGCTGGTGAAATCAGTATCTTACCGCAGCCGGTGAAGCTGAGCGGTATGATCCAGCAACCCGATTTAATGCCGCCACAGCTTGGCGAGCACACCCGTGCCATTCTCAGTGCGCAACTGGGGCTGTCTTCACAGGAGATGGACACACTTGCGCAACAGGGCGTTATTTAACCGGAGACAGATAATATGGAACTAACGCAGGTTGCTGTCATTGGCGCGGGTACGATGGGCGCGCGGATCGCTGCGGTATTTGCCGCCAGCGGCTTTAAGGTGGCACTTTATTCACGTACTGAAAACTCACTGCACAAGGCTGCAAACGTAATCGACAGTATCGACGCCGGGCTGGCGGCGTCGGTCACGTTTACGACGTCCATGGCGGAATGTCTGAAAGGCGCGAAGATTGTTTCGGAGAATATCGCTGAGGTGCTGGCGCTCAAGCAGCAGATTTTCGAAGAGATTGAAAAACATGTCAGCGACGACTGTCTGCTGACCACCAACACCTCCAGCGTCCCGGTCAGCCAGATTGCCAGCGTACTGGCGGTGCCGTCGCGCTTTATCGGCCTGCACTGGTTTAATCCGGCGGATGTGATGCCGATGGTGGAAATTGTCTGCGGACCGCAAACCCATGAAAATACGCGTCAGCAGGTTGATGCGCTTTGTCAGCAACTGGGTAAACAGACGGTGACCATTCATAAAGAAGCGCCGGGTTTTATCGTCAACCGGCTGCAATACGCCATGCTACGTGAGGCGTTGCACCTGGTCACAGCCGGAATTGCCAGCATCGAAGACGTGGATTTCGCTGTACAAAGTACGCTCGCCCCGCGCTGGTCGGCAATGGGGCCGCTGAAGCTGATGGATTTTGCCGGACTGGACACGGTGAAAAATGTCGCCGCGATATTACTGCCTACCTTATCGCGCGACGAGGCGCTGCCGCCGTGGTTGCTGGCGAAAATTGAGCAGGGCAATCTGGGCACCAAAACCGGCGCCGGGTTTTATCCGTGGACGGTGCAGGCTATTGAAGAAGGTCTCGCGCACCGTAACGCCACAATCCTTGCCATCAGCGGGATGCAAAAACCATGAGCGAACTTATCCGCTGTGAACGTCATCAGGGCGTGGCGCATATCATTCTTAACCGGCCGGAAAAACTTAACGCCCTGAGTGCAGAAATGCTCACGCAATTGCTGGAGAAAATGCGCGAATTGGACGGTGATAAACAGATCCGCGCTATGGTGCTTTCAGGATCCGCGCGTGCGTTTGCTGCGGGTGCCGATACTGGCACGCTGGCCACCGCCTCAGCGATAGCCCTTTACACCAGCGGTTTCAGTGAAAAGTGGGATCAGATTGCTGCCATTGAAACGCCGGTTGTCGCGGCGTTATCCGGTTATGCACTGGGCGGCGGGCTGGAACTGGCGTTGCTGTGCGATATCGTGATTGCCGATGACACGGCCATTATCGGGCTGCCGGAAACGCACATCGGGATTATCCCCGGCGCGGGGGGAACGCAGCGACTGGTTAAATCGGTGGGGAAATCACTGGCGATGGAAATCATCCTCGCCGGACGAAAAATCACCGCCACAGAAGCGCTGGCGGCCGGACTGATCAGCCGTATCACCACGCCGGAAACATTAACGGAACAGGCGTTAAAGATTGCGCAGAATATTTCCCGTGCCGCACCACTCGCCGTTAAGATGGCCAAAAAAGCCGTGCTTGCGAGTTTCGATATGGGCTTAACGGCGGGCATCAGTTACGAACGTTCGTTGTCGGCCCTGATTGCGGCCAGTGACGACCGCAGCGAAGGCATGCGTGCACTGGCGGCGAAAGAACTGGCGGCGTTTACCGGCCAATAATGTCCGGTAAAATACGCCAGCCGCCGTGCGACATACAAGGCAGGAATAATGTCATCAAACAGATCGCTATCAGAAGTCATTGCGGACGCCGGAGACGAGCCTTCTCCGCTGTATAAGCAGGTGAAACAGGGGATCATTAATCAGATCCTGCACGGACACTGGCAACCGCATCAGCGCGTGCCGTCAGAAAGTGAACTGGTCGCCGAACTGGGGCTTAGCCGCATGACCATAAACCGGGCACTGCGCGAGTTAACCACGGAGGGCTATCTGCTGCGTTTGCAGGGCGTCGGCACCTTTGTCAATGAAATGAAAGCATTCACGCCGATGCTGGAAGTGAATAACATTTCAGACGAAATTAAGAGCCGCGGGCACTTTCATACCTCCCGCATATTGCAACTGGGTAAGCAAATTGCCGGTGACAGCATGGCGATGAAATTTATGCTGCTGCCCGGCGTGGTGTTGTTTCATTCGGTGATTGTGCATTACGAAAATGACATTCCGGTGCAACTGGAAGACCGGCTAGTGAATCCGGACATCGCACCGTTTTATTTACACCAGGATTTCACTAAAACGACGCCTTTCGCCTATCTGACTCAGCTGGCACCGCTGACAGCGGGCGAACATACCATTGAAGCGGTGATGGCCAGCAACGACGAACAGCGCCTGCTTAATATTCATCAGACCGAGCCGTGCCTGCAAACCCTGCGCCGCACCTGGCATCATGAAAAAGTGGTGACCTGCGCCCGGCTGTTGTATCCGGGTGGGCGCTACAAAATGTTCGGCAGCTTTAAGAAATAAACTGAACAGAAGCAGGCAAGGATTCAGGAGGACTGTGGCTGTGACTTCGACGGTAAATTCTGTAGTTAACGGGTCATTAACGACTCAGGATTTTACTGATGAAATTGCTGCTTACGATGATTAGAACCGCTGGGGCCGTTTATGTCTGAACGCCGCGGCCTGCTTGATAAAGATGAAGTATTGGAATGGAACGTGATTGAATAGCGGCGCGAGTTTGGAGGGTTCCGTCTTCCAGCCATTTTCTGCCATATGCATAACATGCCGTTATGGCAGGGTTTATGAGCGTCCCTGGCGAAAAGACCTGGAGTGGTTCTCTGACCATGTTCTGTTGCTTTTGTGCCAGCTCAATGCAACGTGCTTAAATGTTTTTTCCGGTGAGCGGGCCGCTTTCTCTGCAATCCGTTGCTGTGCTGGATTGATATTCTGCGTCAGTAGCTTGCGTATGCCATCACGTTGCTGTCTGGCGTTAGCCAAAGAAACATCGGGATAGGCCCGTAAGCTGAGGCGGGATTCTTTACCATTGATACGATATTTGAGATACCAGAGACGTGAACCGCCTGAATTGACCAAAAGGGTCAGGCCATGAGAATCGGATACCTTGAATGGTTTAGCGGATGGTTTTAATCTGCGGATTTAAATGTCATGAAGAGACATAGGATGGTCACTCCATAATCGAACTGAAATGGCCCCAAATCAGACCACTAATCTTTCCCGATGCGAGGGGGAAATAAAAATGCATCTGGAAGACTTTTCACACTAACTTGTTGAATCTGTATCGTATAAAGATTCGTGAAGATGCATGAAAATATAAATATGGCTCCTCTGACTGGGATCGCCTTTGCCAGTAACTGGCTAATAAATAGACTAAACCTGAATTGTGATGCTGTCAAGACCACCAAAATGACCACCAATAGTTGCTGGTTACCTAAAGCAAGTTTAAACGCTTCGCTTTATGTGTTAATCGTTCTACGATGCTCTCTGAAAAGGAGGATAGCTAGAACGAGCATCAAAAAATCGGCTCGAAGCAAGATTTGTCCAAAGAGCTATGAAAGTCTGCTCAGTGCTGTGATTTCAATGGGTCGATGCAACGCTATCCTTAATCGAAGGGGTACGTTCCATAATACTTCTGGTAGACCTATAAGACATTGTCTGTCGCTTGGGTTGAGCATAAAATATTCATTCAATTTTAAGTGGGTATTTTATGGAATACGTGGCTTTTGGTGATGAGAGTGGTACGACAGGGAGTGACCGCTGTTATGGCATTGGTTTGCTGTGTGTGCGTAAAGACACGTTGCACATCTTCAATGAGCGTGTCCAGAAGCTGAAAGATAAGTACGGTATTGTCGGTGAGTTGAAGTGGTCTAAGATAAAGAACAGCGCAGGGCAGGCAAACATCTGCATTGAGCTGCTGGCTATGGTGCTCAAGAACTCGTGCTGCTTCCACTCGATTGTTGTAGTGAAGAACATTTACAACAACTGGCTGACGGACAGGGAGCTGGCTTTCTACCAGACGTACACAATGCTCGTTAAGAACGTTGCTAAGCAGATTAAGAGTGACATTGAGGTCATCATCGACCAGAAGATTGATAAGTACAAAAAGAACGATGAAGTTACGGGTATTGTTGCTAACAACATGCTGGCTAGGGCAGGGATGAAGAAGTTGGTTAAGTCTGTCACGATGCACGACTCTAAACATCATCTTGGATTACAGGTTGTAGACATCCTGACCGGGGCTGTGAACTCTGGGTACTTGAAGTACCTTAATCCTCGACTGGAACTATCAGTGGCTAAAGAGCTAGCCTTTGAACGCATGGCTGCTCTGCTTGGCTGGGATATGTTCTACTACGATACATTCCCGAACAAGGATTTTAATATCTGGCACTTCCCGCAAGAGATGCGAGCTATGCCTGGTTCAAAGAGTATCCGACCTGATTATAGTGTTCCGTTGGTTAAACGGGAAGAGCTGTCCTAACCTTGGCTTAAAAAATTGATTGTTTATGCATAGACCTGCCAGATTGAAAGGATAGGTATCAATTGATTCTTCTAGTAGCTAGCTGAATTTGGCCACCTGAACAGGGCGGTCAACCTTAGTTCCCTGACCTGTAGCCTGTTAATTTGTCTACTCCGTGCCAGGAGCGGATATTGCTGAGATCGTATGTGTTAATCAATCGAGAGCAGGGCAGTCAGTTGCTGAAGGGAGTGAGTTGTCAAAAGTTGTCGCCCACCATCGCCGCCAGGTGATTCTTGAGTGTTTGCACTCTAAGTTTCATTTGCTTCAATCAGAAACTATTGATTATTATAATTAGCAATCTAATGAATATTGCTTAATATTAACTTTAATTATTTTTTTCTGGAATTATTATGTTCAATAATTTCTGAAATCGATTCAAAGATGTAATTAAAATTTGAAAAGTCGATTGTTTTACGCTTTTTTAACACAACACCTGTAGCAAAGAATTCTTTGCCATATTCATTATCCTTGCATTTGGTATTAGTTCGGTTAAATACTTTACCACCAAGCGTTGTTTGTAATACTGAACTGTGGAAAAGATCTTCCATAGAACTATCTTTTAAACCATTAAGAGGGGTGAAAATTATATATAAGTTTCTTGTAACCCACGTCCACTTCTGATTTCTTAGTTCATCTCTTGTAAGAGTAATGTTAGGGAAAGATTTTCCAATTAAAATTTGGAAGATTCCATTAGCACCAGCGCTGCCTGAATCATTGTCTAAAATAACAATCACAGGCTTTTGATTGGCGATTACTTTAAACGCCTCTGTCTTTTTTTCAAAGCCAACAATGAAGTCTTTGAGGTGTGGAGCTCCTCCGTCTAAGTTTAAAAGATATTTTGTTTTAGATGTGTTTTTGAAGAACTTAATCCCATAATCTCGTACTGTTTTATTGCCCGGATTTTTATTCCCAATTAGATTGGGATGCTTTTCTGATACCGCATCCAAAGCTACCCTGAGGTAAGTAATATCTGTTTTTCCCTCAGTCAAGATTGTTGGTTTTGTATTTGCCCAAAAAGCAGAATAATAAAGAAAATCCGAATATACTTTTTCACGATTGTTATGTGAGGATTTGATCGAGTGCGGTAATCTGTTGTTATATTTATCTACGAAATCAATAAAGCTCAGCATGCCACCTAACTCATTGATATTACCAACTCTTTCTTTGCGTGTTTTTTTGTCTATTAATGTGTACTCCCCTTTTTTAAATAGACTATGTGCCATTGCGCGAACTGTTTTTGCATATCTTCTATCTACATTCACAAACCGATTGACAGTTAATCCTGTAACCTCTTGGCGGATTTTTTTGTCGAGAAGTCTTAATTTGTTATGATTAATTTTGAAGCCTGAAGATGTTATTTCGTTAAGAAATTTGTTATTTAAGGTAATGGATTTCTCATCATGGTCTCTGATAATTCCCTTAGGAAACTCTTTTTTATTAGTTGAGATTGTTATATCATCAGCATATCGTGTGTATGTGCAGCCAACGCTATTACATAAATTACTTAGCCGCCTGTCTAAAGAAACTAGAATTAAGTTGGTTATTACGGGGGAGCAGGGGCTACCTTGGGGTAACTTATCCTGATGACATGCGATTTTGGCTATTAATGTGGAAAGCTCTGTGTTGAGAGAAAAGTTATTATTTTTTAGAAAGTAACCCCTAACCCTTCCAAAATTAAATTCATCAAAGAAATTACAAAGATCTATATTAAGAACCCACTTCTTTGACTTATGCTTTTCTGCATTTGTAATAATGCTGCGGTTACGCTCAAATCCATGAGAGAAATGATTATCTTCTTTTAAATTTTCTCGGAAGTTATTTAAACAGTCTTGTAGTAAATCGGAAAGCTTGCTTTGTATTTCTTTGAGCTCAGAGTCTGGGGCTGATATGATTCTATCAGAACCATTCTTTTTTTTAATAGCGAACTGTGAATATAGATTGTCAGTATTTCTTATATATATGACACGGGTCATAAAAACCGGGTCAATTCCTAAAAGTCGTGCGAAATCTGGTTTGGAATTACATGCTTTTAATTTTTCTAGGCGAGTAGTCATCACTGCTCCTTGAATAGCGGTGTGCAGGCACTCTTACGCACTTTTACAGTATTCCCAGCAAATCCTGCTATGAGAATCATAGCAGCGAGAGCTTGAGCCCTTGAAATCAAGAATTGCGAAACACAATTCAAAATTCTGCCTGCACACCGGTCTCAAATATTCCACACATTCCGTATGTTTTCAACATGATTAGCCATTAAATGAATGCTGTCAAATTCCTGGAGACGGCACCTGAACGTTCCTTGGTACTTGAGTCTTTTGCAGAGTTAACGAGTCCCACAAGATGGAGTGGCAACCTTGCAAACATATGGAAGTCCCGGGCTAACGCTTTCAGTGAACTCATTGAACACGATCGGTACGACATTTCAAATGGTGCAAAAAAAATCCACGAGAAGTTAATGCTTATGATGGAGAGTCAAAGAACCCAGGAACAGCAGGAAGATCGTGAATGTGAATAGTGGTTTGAGTGATGATAAAAGCGGCAGATTGTTGCGGCCCAAACACAATTGAGGACACGGCCTGGCGTGCCTTGATGACACGCAGCCACGGGTTACAGTCATGGATAAGGTGATGGCGTCAGGAAAGACGGCTGGACATGTCAAAGGTCGTCCCTGCGTGCTGAGCTTCACGACAAGCGCAAGCGCGCAAACCTGGATCTGGAAGCCGGTCGGTTGGCGTCAGTTATGCAGAAGTATGGCGATAGCCAATCCTGTTAGGGATGAGCAGACAGCGAACCTGGAGCAGCGCAATTTGCAAAGCTGAGACGCAATGGTTTATTTCGTCTATTATCCATTTGTATAAATGACTGCTTTCAGCCAAAAGCAGTCAACTTGTGTTCACGACTATGGGGTGATTCAATCGAAATATTGCTTTTACCCTGGACTATTGAGAGCAGCATAAAGTGACAATAAATATTGCAGATGGCCTGCCAATAACTGCTATTAGTAATAGTGCTGTAGTATTAGCAGGTTTCGTATGTATTGTCTTGATTGGCTGAGCTGATGTCCGATTTCTGCAAATCTTCTCGCAATGCAAGGATGTCATGATGAGTATTATTAGTCTATCCGATGCAGGTGGACCTGCGGCAAGGCAAGGCTTCAAGTATCAAGATCACGTAGCTGTCAGTTTCATCTTCAAGATGCTCCGAGACAGCAACTACTACCAAGTGGAATGCGAGACAGCGGATGACATCGTGGCGGTATTCCAATGCGCCGGCCAGATACTAAATGAATACATTCAGGTCAAAACAACCGAAAGTGATGGCAAATGGAACTTGAAAGAGATAACAGCGTTAGACGGAACCAAAGCTAATTCTTCGCTGCTGCATAAATCGCTGAAATGCGACGTACGCCCAGGTATTGCCCGCTTCCGAATCGTGACCAAGCGCGATGTCGCAAAAATTCTTGAAGGATTCAAGAAAGAGATAGATAAGCGGGTTCTGCCTGACATAACAACGACCCGAGGCGTTGCACTGCGCAAGAAGTTTAAAACGATTGTCTCACCTCAAAAACGGGACTTCTTGTACTGGGCGGAAAACTTTGTCTGGCAGGTGTACGGTGATGTCGAGGCGCTGGAGGCCGTCAATATAAAAGCTTTGTCCCAGCTTGCGGAGGGGCTTGGAAATCGCCCCAATTTCACGCAACTAAAGGCAATTTACGAAGAATTTTTAGAGATTGCTGACAAAGCGGCCACGGCTAGCGTGAAGACAGCTGCAGCATCTAAGATCATCCTTCGAGATCCGACGCTCGCTCACCTTAGGAAGTTATTAGACGAGGCTGATGACAAATCAACGGCCACATCCAAACCATATAAAAAGCGTCCGGATCCGTTCTTGGTCGAGTTTCACGCCAACCCTAAAGAGGGCTTGTTGCACTCATTTTCTGGTTTTGACGTGCGCTACGCGCTTAAGAAATGGCGGCATGAAAATTACGCAAAGCATCTCATCGAATGGTTACCCGAGTTTTCCCTAAAGGCCAGTGAAATCGTAAACATCCTTGCGCATAACGCCGAAACGATCCTGGCTAGGTCAATCAGTACCTTCAGCGACAGTGAGCTTCCGCGTGATAGGCTCATTGCAGAATTAATTCTCCATTCCATCCTGCGCAGCCGCCAAAACAGCGAGCCCGTTGCGTGCAAAGTCTTCTACAAATCTGCTGACAAGCTTTCAGAATTTGGCAATGCTCACATCGTTCAGATGCCTGATCAGGATGACCAATTGTGGCTAGGTCTTGCCCGCTTGATCAAAGCAAATGACATGGATACGACGCTAGAGCAAATTCGAGAAATTCTTGACGAAACTATCTCAGAAACCGTGCTGTCGGCAGAGCGCGAAATCATTATTTCTCTACGCGAACCTTTACATCACCAGCCAAAAGCAGATTCCTTCAACCAAGCTCTGCATCGGAATTCTCCTGTCGATGACATGCTGAATATTCTCTGCTTCCCCATCTTGTTGACCTACGACAGTGCAGCGCTTTCATCAGGCTGGCTCGCTGATTACGTAGACAACCTCAAGATAGAGATCGAAACCCACTTCAGCACGTTCACCTCGGAACTGCCGGAGAACATCAAACAAGTGAAGGTGCTCATCTTCTTGGTGCCTATGGAAAGCATTGAACATCTGACAAATGCTTTCAACGCTCGCTGTGAAAAGCTGGAAGAATTACAGGCATAACTGATACATGCTCTCCGGATTACGGAGCAGAAGGTATACGAAGACGAAGATATCCCGAGCAGATCACTCTGCTGCGGATGTCTCAGGGAACGAAGCGGCTATGAACTACGAAAAAATCAAGAACATCTTGGCGAAACTCGGTGAAGAGAGCATATCGACGGTCGATGTGTTGCTCGCCATCAACACCATCGTCAATAGAAGCAATTCAGAGTGGGAGGGCCGTGATTTGGTGATCCGAGCACTCGACAAATTTAAGCTTTTTGACTCTGTCGAACAGTCGCTCCTGCTAAACATGGTACGAGCTGTTGGACTATTCCCCTATATCACTCCTCACCTCAGCAGCATGGCGATTTCTGACCGCTTGGCTTACGAAGCGCACAGGGTCGAGGGAGTAGAACAGGGCATGGTGTTTCATCATCTGCAGGCCCATGTTTTCAGCTTGATCATGCAAGGCCGAAACGTAGTACTCAGTGCTTCTACAAGCGTCGGAAAAAGTCTAGTTATTGACGCTGTGCTGGCACAGCGACGATTCAAAAAGGTGGTGGTGATAGTTCCGACCATTGCGTTGATCGACGAAACCCGCCGTCGCCTGGTCAAACGCTTTAAGGACTTCAACCTGATCACGCATCCGAGCCAGGAATCCGTGATCGAGACAACCAACGTCTACCTGCTCACCCAGGAGCGTGTCCTCCAGCGTCCTGATCTTGCTGATGTGGAGTTCTTCGTCTTGGACGAGTTCTACAAAATGGACCTGGGGAACGCCACAGACGAAAGCACACGCGCTGTTGACCTGAGCTTGGCTTTTCATAAGCTCGCAAAGACTGGTGCTCAGTTCTACATGCTCGGGCCTCACATTCAGAAGATCTCTGGTCTGGATGACTATGAGTACCACTTCATCCCATCCGACTACAGCACTGTCGCGGTCGACATTCAGAATTTCAATCTGGAGATGCGATCCGAAGAGCGAAAGGAAAAATTGCTAGAGTTGGTCACAACTCTAGACTCGCCTACTTTAATCTACTGTCAGGCACCACCTAGTGCGAATAGAGTTGCCGAGTATTTGATTAAGGAAGCTGGGCTGACGCCAGTACCAGAGACTCAGGAAATAGCCGCTTGGATATCTAAACACTACCACCCTGAATGGAACGTTGCTAAGGCAATATCTCTGGGTATCGGGATTCACCATGGAGGAGTGCCACGTGCATTGCAGCAGTACATCGTCAAGTTGTTCAACGAGGGCATCATCAAGCGAATCATCTGTACATCTACGATGATCGAAGGCGTCAACACATCGGCAGAGAACGTGATCATTTATGACCGCCGCCTGAAGAATTCAACATTCGACTACTTCACCTACAAGAATATTTCCGGTCGCGCAGGCCGCATGAATAAGTACTTCATTGGAAAAGTCTTCATGCTCGAAGCGCCTCCCCTTGAGCAGGGCCTAACAGTCGAATACCCCATCGGTCATCAGGATGAAAACTCCCCATTGGGACTCCTCATGCAACTGGATAACGAATACCTTACTGATATTTCACGTGGTCGGCTCCAAGATGCATACGCAAACCCGATACTGTCGCCGACAACCCTGATAGAGAACCGGCACGTTCCGATTGAGCGGCAAGTCGAGGTAGCAGAAACGATCATTCGTGACCTACTGCCCAGCAGCAAACTTCTGGACTGGAAAGGTATCCCTGAGCCGAACCAGCTCAATTATCTATGTGAGCTGGTCTACAGTTTGGAGGGCGGTAACCTGATGGACTATGGGATATCGTCCAGTTCGCAATTGATGTGGCACATCAATGAGCTCCGAACTCAGAAAAACCTGCCGGCTTACCTAAAAGATGCGGTGGAGAATCGACGACAGGAACACACACCCAGCGAAGCGATCAACCTTCGCCTGAAATTCATCAGAAATATGGTGTGTTTCCGATTGCCTCGGGACATCATGGCCGTAAATAACATTCAGGCCGACGTGCTGGCCAAAAAAGGGATCGAACCGGGCGATTTCAGCTTCTTTGCTGAGCAGCTTGAAAATATGTTCCTCGACCCGCTACTCACCGCGTTGGACGAATACGGAATTCCCACTCAGATCTCGACCCAGATCAAGAACCTCATCTTGCCATCGGAACATCTGAACGACCTGCTGGCGAAACTTAGGGCCCTGGCTCCCAGAGTAGAGTACCTTCAACTGACTGGCTTTGAGAAAAGCTTAATGTGTTGGGCTGTGTCCGAAATGTAGCGTGCTTGGCTGTTGGCAGCACCCTAAATAGCTATATGGACGGTACGTTATTACTTCCTCAACCCATTTCACGGTTACGGAGTAAGGGGCGCTACGTCTGTTCAGGGAGTGTTTATCATGCCGGAATTCTGTTTCTGAATGGAGTAGGATTTTGGGGTAGGGTCACTAATCGAGAGCGTAATATATTTCTTCGCGATATATCTTCTTGGTGGCTGTTTTTGCGATCACGCTGCAGATAAGACAAACAATAATTATGGGGAAGGTCCGTGGTTAGAATTTGCAAAATCGAGCTCCAGAATTTCCGAACTATCCGCTTATTGAATTGGCAACCTTCACCAGGCCTCAACTGCCTGATTGGCCCGGGAGACAGCGGCAAGACCACTATTCTCGATGCGATTGACCTTTGCCTTGGTGCCCGCCGCAATATCAGTTTCGCCGATACTGATTTTTATGGGCTCGATGTCACCCAGCCCATCAGCATCACGCTGACGCTCGGTTCGTTGCCCGATGCTCTGATGCGTTTGGATTCGTACGGAAATTATTTACAGGCCTTCAACCGTGCAAACGGGTTGGTCACCGAAGAACCTGAACAGGGCCTAGAAACGGTTCTTTGCTTACGTTTGACGGTGGATAGCGAGCTAGAGCCTGTCTGGTCGCTAGTATCACAGCGCGCTCAGGCACAAGGGCAGGAGCGCAATATTGCCTGGAAGGATCGGTTACTGTTAGCCCCAGCCCGGCTCGGGACTTATGCTAGTTCCAACCTGTCATGGACACGCGGTTCGGTACTCAATCGACTGACCGCAGAACGACCAAATCTTGGCGCTGAATTGGCCAATGCGGCACGCCAGGCCCGAAACGGTTTCGGCGGTCAGGCTGGTGTACAGCTGGCCGCAACACTGCAAATCGTGAACCAGAAAGCCAATGAACTTGGCGTGCCAGTGGGTGGCGGCACCCAGGCATTGCTGGACGCGCACGCTGTATCGATCGGCGACGGAGCCATTGCGCTACACGATGCTACAGGAGTGCCCTTGCGCTCACTGGGAACAGGCTCATCTCGTCTACTGGTCGCAGGAATGCAGCGTTCAGCAGCACAGCAGGCATCTGTCGCTCTGGTCGACGAAGTAGAGTACGGACTGGAACCGCATCGCCTTACCCGATTGTTGAATTCCCTTGGTGCGAAGGAAAATTCCCCACCCCTCCAGGTATTTCTAACCACCCATTCCCCGGTCGCTGTCCGCGAGCTTAACGGCAATCAGCTCTTCGTGGTACGCAAGTCTCCGGATGGTGCACATCAGGTTCTCCAGGTAGGTGTCGCTGATGATATTCAAAGCACCGTCAGGGCTGATCCGGAAGCGTTTCTCGCTCGTAGCGTCATAGTCTGCGAGGGTGCCAGTGAAGTCGGTCTAATTCGTGGCCTGGACCATTTCTGGACGAACATAAACGGACAGTCAATGCTGGCTGCAGGGACTGCATATGTGAATGTAGGCGGCGGAGAGCCTGACCGGTGTTTTGTTCGTGGGCTTGCATTGCGTCGGCTTGGCTACCGGGTGCTGGTCATGGTTGATGCGGATAAGCCGCCCACTGCGGCGACCGTACAGGCATACATGGATGCAGGTGGAGAGTACATCACCTGGCGAAACGGACGTGCTTTGGAGGACGAGCTGTTTCTGAGCCTGCCGGATACCGGCGTCGATGCCCTACTTCAGCGGGCAATCGACCTTATGGACGAAGAGCTTGTGGCTGCGCATATTCAGGCACAGTCAAACGGTCAACTGACACTCGCCCACATCCGGCAACAGCGAGAATTGATCGGCATTCCGTATCCTATTGAGACGCGGCAGTTGCTGGGAATGGCCGCACGTAATCGTCGAAACGGCTGGTTTAAATCAGTCACCAAATATGAGGATATTGCACGAGATATTTTGGGGCCGCACATGCCAGCCACAGACGCTGTGTTTTACGCACTTATTGATCGACTTTACAGGTGGGCCCATGCCGTCTGAGTGCGATTTATTTGCTTTTCGCCGTGGCGCGATCACGGCCCCTGCGGGGTGTGGCAAGACGCAACTTATCGCCGATGCGCTGACCCGGCATACCGGAACAACGCCGGTACTCATCCTCACTCATACCAATGCGGGTGTCACAACGCTGCGTCTGCGCATGCAAAAAGCCGGAGTTCCCGCTTCGGCTTACCACATTGCCACAATTGATGGTTTTTCCATGCGGCTGGTAGCGATGTTTCCGCAGCGAAGTGCTATTGCCGCTGCAGTCCTCCTGCTCCGGAATCCCGGAGCCGACTACCCAGCAATACGCATGGCTGCTAGGCATTTACTCCAAAGCGGGCACCTCAATGAAGTCCTCACAGCAAGCTATGCCCATCTGATTGTCGATGAGTACCAGGACTGCAATTTAGTGCAACATGATCTAGTTACAGCACTTTCCGTGGTACTTCCCACCTGCGTTCTTGGCGACCCGATGCAAGCTATCTTCGGCTTTCGCGGTAATCAACTGGTGGACTGGGATACCCACGTGATTCCCCATTTTCCTGCTATCGGCGAGTTGAATCAGCCCTGGCGTTGGACGAACGCAGGCAAGCCCGAATTTGGTCAGTGGCTTCTGGAGTGTCGGCGAATACTCCTAGCAGGAGGTGGCATTGATTTACGCCAGGCCCCGCCGGAAGTCGTTTGGATCGAGTTGCAGCCGGCTACTGCCATTCAGCAGCGGCTCACCGCTGCGTTAACACAGGCTGTTACGCGGGAGGGCGACGTACTGGTGATTGGCGATAGCCGTAATCCTCGTAGCCGTCGGCAAATGGCCAGTCAGACACCGGGGGCTACTGCAGTAGAGCCCGTCGACCTCGCCGACCTAACGTTGTTTGGAACGACATTCAACCTGCAGGCTGCCGACGCACTGGCTCGTCTAGTGGAGTTTGCCGCGGAGGTTATGACGCAGGTCGGAGTAGCTGCCTTGCAACGCCGACTGGTGAGTTTACGCAGGGGGACTGCACACAATCCAGCTACTGAGGCAGAAGCCGCACTGCTCGCTTTCACTAATGCCCCAAGCTTTCCCTTGGCCATTGAGGCTCTAAGCGCGTTGACCAGGCAACACAATGCCCGAGTCTATCGTCCGGATGTGTTGTATTGCTGTCTACGCGCGATGCAAATAGCTGCGGGAGGCAGTTGCAGCTTTGCCGAGGCCACGGTGCGGGAGCGCGAACGAAACCGACACGAGAGCCGGCCCCTTGCGCGACGTGCCATTGGTAGTACTCTGTTGCTGAAGGGACTCGAGGCGGAAGTGGCCGTTATAACCGCCCCTGAGGAGATGGATGCCCGACATCTCTACGTAGCCTTCACTCGCGGATCGAAGAAGCTGGTTGTCTGCACGTTTACTCCCGTATTGATGCCCCGCTAGTGTCGACGTAAAGCCCCCTTACTACGTCGACGGAGTGCTGACCCTCTCTAAGGAACTGAACTTGTTATACAAAAAAGTACTTTCTCAGATACAGGATGTGGCTGGTAGCGGCAATATGTCTCCCGCAGAGATGGCTGAGTGGTTAGATACTCATTCTGAAGACATAGAGCATTTGGTTGCGTTGAAAATGTTCGAGTATTTGGATGAGGCCAAAGGGGAGGTATTAAAGGACCATTACGAAAATGTAGATGCATTTAGAGGAAGACTATTTACAACATGGGAGTCCCCTTTAAAGCGGCTGGATGCATTAATTTATGGCTGTACTGAAATCAGTAATGAGGTAAACAGTGAGTATCGCACTGGTTCTGGAGAAAGGTCCGCAAAACTGAACATAACTACCCGACTGCACGCACGTGCTGTCCAGGTTTCCTGCGAGATATCTCATCTTCTAAAGGGTGGTTTTGCAGACGGTGCAATGGCCCGTTGGAGAACGCTCCATGAAACCACGGCCATATTGATATTTATCGCAGAAGGCGACGAAGACCTGGCAAAAAGATTCACGGATTTTCAGAGCATACAGAGGCGAAAAGCTGCTAATCGCTATAATAAATATAGTGAAGAGTTGGGTTTTACTTCTTTCTCCCCAGAAGATTTAAGTCGGTTTGATCTCGAAAGAAATGACATCGTTGGTAAGTATGAAGCGGGTTTCGGCAATGAATTAGGTTGGGCCGCTAAAGCCTTAGGAAAAGAACTCAGTGCCAGAACTAAGGTTCGCTTTAGTGATATTGAGGAATTTGTCGAGCTGGACTTCTTGCGACCGCACTACGGCTTTGCCAACCAGTATGTTCATGCAGGAATTGACAGCATTGGCTTCAAGCTCGGTACATCGCTTTCAAATAAAGATCTCTTGTTATGTGGGCCATCTAATGAAGGGCTGTTAGAGCCGATTCAGTGCACCAGCTTGTCCTTGATACAGGCCACTCAGGCGATAATCTCAGTTTCACCAGACGATCAACGTCTGCTATATAGCGCCGTGCTCTGGTTGTGGCATGATAGGTTGAAAGAGGAAGTTGTCGCCGCATCAGATGCGCTTATGAAGAAAGGCGAAGCTTATAGCTGTGAATAAAATTCAGGAATTTTAATTTCAGAGATACGAAGATGACACCGACGGTATTTATATCTTACTCACACGATAACGAATTACATAAAGACTGGGTACTGCAACTTGCAACAAGGCTGAGATCCAATGGCGTTGAGGTTTTGCTGGACCGCTGGAATCTAAAGCTGGGGCAAGATTTGGCTGCCTTCATGGAGCGTGGTTTATCGTCATCCAGTCGGGTAGTATGTATTTGTTCGGAAGCATACGTCGCAAAAGCGAATGGCGGCAAGGGGGGCGTGGGCTATGAAAAGCAAATTATTACGGGCGAGCTATTAGCCGACTTGAACAAAAATTGGGTTATTCCTGTTGTCAGAAATAATTCTCAATCCAAAAAAGTGCCAACTTTTTTGGTGGGTAAGTTTTACGTTAGTTTTGAGGATGATAAGCTGTATGAAAATCACTATGAACAACTTTTGAGAGAATTACTGGATGAACCTGTATTGCCAATACCACCTGTAGGACCTAATCCATTCAAAACAGCGAAGCAATATACCGAGCAAAAATTCTTTCCTGCGAGTGAGAAATACGTATCGCCAGCAACAAAGGGGCGAGTAACATTTGATTATTCCAATAATAATGGCCGTTATTATATTGGGCAAAAAGAGTTGGCATTTGAATTGGATTTTTCAAAGTCGAGCGATCATGATATACAATTATTAAATGATCCAAGTAGTATAAATACCATCGCTATTGTTAAAGATAAAAATGAATTTATAGAAATAGATGACGCACGTATTTATGATGGTTCATCAAGAGTTAGACGACCAAAAATAAATCAAATAGCAATATTGCAGAACAATAATGGTTTTTATGCTGCCATCAAAATTCTGTCTATCCAAGACGATACTCGTGGTGTTGAGTATGACGAGGTGACGTTTGACTACGTAATTCAAACGAACGGTAGCCCAGACTTTACATCATTAAAATTTTAGCAGAAAAATGCATGGTGTTGTTTTCAACTTCAACGCTTGTGTCAGATCCTCTTTTCGGTCATAGCCACTGAGTGATCTGCCTGTAGAGTTGGTTCAACACCTGTCTCAAATCAGCATTCTGCTATTGGCACTCAAGAAAGAGAATCGCATTTAACTCAATGGACTTTTTAAGCGGAAGGATGTGGCATTGGTCGGTAAATCTTATTCCTCTAATGAACGTCAAGATCCTTACAAGTATTGGATTGTTGACATGTGTTTACGGAAAACCACGGTCCTTTGGGTTCTCGTGCATCGAGTCGGTACATAGTTAAGATACCTGCGTAATAGCTGCCTGGAATGCCAGGGAATGCGACTTTTTCACCGTCGCTAAATCGTCCCTCATAAACTTTAACGTTATGATTACTTTCAGACGCAAGGGATATCGAGATGCGTCCAGAAGTTCGACACGTGATGTGCATCATTACGTTGGTTTGATGTGAGGCGGCGGAATCATCAAATGCACGCACGATGCTATGGCCTTTTGGCTTAAGACAAAGTGACCCAGGAATCGTCGCAGACACAGCTTCTGCAAATGTTTCTCCAGCTTTAGCTGAAGGTATGTAAAAGGTCAGGTTTAGTCCAAACTGGGCGCTTTCCGGAACGGAGGAAAACTGATCTTCAAAGAAGTACTTTGTAGCCACCAGACTTGGTTCAAAATTATTCTTGATGAGATCCGTGCGGCCTCAAGGCACGCACCACCTACTGCAACTAGGATTGCGGTAAGTCCCTTTGATATCGTTTTTTTGAGCGACTTTGTTTCACTTCGCTTTTTAAACGCCACATTGATTCCTTTGGTCTCTTGGTCCGTCTGCTTTTTTGAATTCGTAATTAGCGCTTTGTACGAGAAAATTGTTTAGCAAATGGCTATGTTATATTGATTTTTAATCCTGGTTACCTCAGTTTTGTGTTGTCCGTTGCTTCAGCTCATTCGCCTGAAGTGCCAAGTATACTGGATATTTTAATTACCAAGCAGGCGTATCTATAAGTGTCCCAGCAAATCGTGTAATTCACTTTTAAGGCTTAAAGCAACCCTATCAAGTAGATGTTCGCTCTTCGCTCAAAGCTGAATGTCAGATTTGAGTGTGTTCTACCCCAGAATACTACTAACTCACGTCTGAATTGATGCAGCTAAATCCAACCCTCAACCATTTCACCGCTGCGAGCCAAGGGGCGCTACGCCCGCCTATGCAGGTCAGTTTTTTCTCCCGCGTGTTTTCCGTTCCCCGTATCAGCTTCCGGCTAATCGTTTCCCAACACAACCCGTCCCGCAAGGGTAAATGGCACGCATTCTGCGCCCTTGCGTGCAGGAACGATGCCGGGAAAGCGAACCGTCAGGCGATACGAAGACGAAAATCACACCACTGACGGAGAAAAAACATGACCATTTCCCTGCATACCACCCAGACTAGCGCCCCTAACACAGCAACGGCGACCAGCGTATCCCCGCTGGAGCAGTCAGGCTCCTCAAAAACGAAATTTTCTAAAACCAGGACGGATATTTATCAGACAGTTACCGAGAGCATCATCACAGCGCTTGAAGCCGGTGTAAAACCGTGGTCCTGCCCGTGGCAGCGTACCCCCGGTATGTCTGGTTTACCGTCCAATTACGCAACTGGTATGGGTTACAGTGGAATGAATATCATGTTGTTGTGGTGCAGTGCGTCAGAACAGGGATTCAATGATTCGCGCTGGATGACCTACAAACAGGCAAAAGCGGAAGGCGGGCAGGTACGTAATGGAGAACACGGCACAACAGCCATTTTCTATACCATGCTGGAAAAGGAAAATGACGACGGAGAAACTGATTATATTCCGATGCTTAAGACTTTCACCGTGTTTAATGTTGAGCAAATTGACGGTTTGCCTCTGAGTGATGAAGTCGTTTTCCCGGCAGAGACCTTTGAGCCGTTACCGCAGGCGGAAGCGCTTTTCCGTAACAGTGGTGCAACCATCATTGAGAAGGGGCAGAACGCCTTTTTCGCACCATCAACCGACGAAATCCATTTACCGGAACGTCGTCTTTTTAGCGATGCTGCCAATTTCTACGCTACGGGTCTGCATGAGCTGGTTCACTGGAGTGGAGCCAAAAGTCGGCTGAATCGTGAAATGAAAGGGAAGTTTGGCAGTGAGGATTATGCGTTTGAGGAGTTGATCGCCGAGTTGGGAAGCGCGTTCCTGATGGCGGATCTGGGGATTGTCGGAGAGGTTCAGCATGAAAGCTATATCGCTTCATGGCTGAAAGCACTGAAGAACGACAAACGCTTTATTTTCAAGGCCGCCAGCGCGGCATCGAAAGCGCATCGTTATTTGATGGATAAAATCTGAGCAGTAAGGAGTCGCAACGGAATGCGGCTTTGCGTGTAGGACCGCTTAAAACAGTAACGCTGTAGAGACATGAGTGAGGCGGAGCGCAGCCAGGCGAGCACCGAACAGTCATGTCTCTACAGTGGAATAAAGCAAGTCACACGGACAGGACTGAATGGGCCGCTATTCTCGGTTACCAGCAACTGCCTGAAGCGCAAGTAGCCGCTGTTCCAGATTATCCAGTCTTTCTTCGAGTTCATGGCTCTGCTGCTCAATATCTTCCAGCGTTTCTGACAAAACATCACGTAGCAGCACAAAATTTGCGTGCAGGGCGTACACAAAATCGTGGCCGCGAACCAGTAATGCTTCGCGCGGTATGTCCTGCAATGCGGAATGCGTCATCCATGTCACCAGCGCTTTTGCGCTCATTTCGGTTAGTACGTCCGAAAGTCGGTCAGTTTCTCTGTTCATTCTGGTGTCCTGTCTGTTCTGATGTTGGGTGAGTATTTCGAGGGGTATTATTTCAGGTCGTTGCGCTGCTGGTTGGGTGGGTTGGGACTGTAAGTGATAGAGAAGAACTATATGCCGTGGTCTAAATCGAGCCGTTGCAGCTCGTCGAGCGTGTAGATGCGGAAGACATTCCGGTGGCGGGTTTCCAGCGGGATGTGTTGATGGTTAACGATAACGTGCCTGATGCTGTCAAACAGCCGTTCAAGGCCACGCTTTTTCTGCGGGTCCGGCACGATATAAAAAACGTAAATCCAGTCTTTACGGGTCCGGGCCAGTAAATGGCTGGCGATGATTGACTGGTATCGGGCTTTAGTTTTCAGACGACGCTCGGTCTCAATGGCGACTATGGTGCCGCCGGGCAGGGTGATTATTCCGTCCGGCCGGTGACTAACCTGGTAACGGCTAAGGAAGGTCGTGCGATCGCCGTTTATCCACCCGTAAGCGCCTTTTTGCTCAAGGATGATCCGGGCTGCCTGATTATCAAGGTGGTGCTCCAGCGTCCAGCCGGTGATTTTTGACGGCTCAAATCGCACCGGGAAAAGCACATCGTCGGGTGTTAACACAACAGCCAGTCCGTCACTGGTTATGCCCCACAATGAAATTTTCATCGTCCGCGATACCAACACATGCTTTTTTATTAAGTCCATTCTCTCGACTTTTGAAAGTAGGGAATACAGCGATTTATGATCCCTGAAGCCGAATAGCAGCATCAGCGTTTTAAAATCACTGTACGTTTCTTCTTTCAGGAAATTCAGCAGTCGTTGTATTTTTTCGCGATGCCGTGTCTGGCGTTCGCTATATGTGGTGATCAGCATCATTCCTCCTTTAAAAATCCAGCAATGACGGGGTTTCTTCTTTGTTGGTATTCGGTGTTGTCGTGTCTTTCTCGTCCGTATCAAAAAAAAGATCGGATCGAGTTGCTGTGATATCCGGTGTTGATGCGGGTCCGGGGGAAGTTTCTTCCTCGCTAAAATCCAGGGTGATGTTTACCATTGCGGCGGTGGCGGCAATCGCGGACGACACGGCACAGATCTTCAGTTCGCGTTTTTTCACCCTGATGGGCGAAATCAGAGAAGCAGACGGGAGTGCTTTTGTCGTGAAGATGAAGCTAACAAAATCGGGTAAGTTCAGGATCATATTGCTGTCGGTAAAGAAACGCTCCGCCTGCCTGATGGTGCGTTCATCATCGATAGTCTCTGTCAGCACGGCATCGGTTTTCGCTTTGCGGACCTCATCATCGACTAATATGGTGCCTGACATCCGGGCCACCCATTCAGCGGTGTCAGGATCCATGACACGATAAACCAGTTTGAATTTAGCGTTCTCAACGACTGCGCCGACAACGGCGTCGCCTTTCAAATCTGCCGGACAGTCTTTTAAATCGGCGATGGACTGATGCGCCATAATAATATGCACGCCTTTATCCCTTGCCGCGCCTAATCCTTCCAGAGCGGGTTTTGAAAGATGGTATTTAAGTTCGTCGAGGAAAATGGCGATAGGGCGCGGAACAGTATTAATTCGGTCGCGGCTTTCTGCTAACTGATAAAGTCTTACCAGCAGCATTCGCTGGGCAGTAATAATTTTGCTGTTTCGCATCGAGCCGATGATGTAACAACAACCACCTTCATCAAATATCTGTTTAAGGGAAAATCCCGTGGGCGCGTTTATTGAATTGAGTAACGCCAGCTCTTCAATCTTGCCGAAAAAGGCTTTGATACTCTCAGCGATGCCCTGAACATATTCACCATTAAAGATGTCACGAATCGTCCATGATGAATTGCTGCCTACAAATTGTGCAGCGATACGTGCCGCCTTCCTGTCGTTAATTCGGTAAAAGTCAGACTGATGACCTTTTTCGGCCAAGCCGAAACCTGCAACAAAAAGTTCTTCAAGTTCGTCTGGAGTAATATTTTCGATCAGATTTAATTGATACTCTTGTTTACGAAGATCAATTAATGCAAAAGGTTTACCCGCATCTTCACAGGCCTTGCGATAAAGATGGGGAGCCCATTCATCATCTTTGGGGTCCATGATAAATACGCCTTCTCCGGCAAGAATGCTTTGGTAAAGTAATATGCCTGTTGCGACACCTTTACCTGCCCCGGTTGTACCAATAATATCTGCGTGTTGTTTTTGCCAGTCTATTAGCGGGAGATACATTGGTTGTTTATCCCGGTCTATACCAATAAATATGCCCTTGCTTAAATCGATATACTCTAGAGGATCATAATGTACTGTTTCCGGCAGCAATAATTTTATCGTGCGGACATCGGTGCGCAATTCCCGTTCAAGCGTTGTCTTTCTGACGAGGCGTTTCTTTATTTTGTCTAATTCAGGGGTTAATACCCTGCGCAGCAGAATATGCAAAATAAAACCCGTTACGGTAAAGGCAATCAGCACCGGCAATGCCAGAACGGGAATGCTGGCGACTACACGGCCTTTATAAAGCCACTGGAAAATCCATATAACAACCGGGGCCATGGTACCGGAAAGAAAACACAGCAGGGAAAAAGCGATAATCAGCTTTTGCCACAACGGGGCTTTTTGCAGTTCATCGCTTTTCATCGACGCGAAAAACGGCATCGTCAGCCCCGATAACAGCGCCAGCATCAGCTGGTGCTGTTGCATACAAGCAATGAAGCTCAGCGCGCCATTCACTATCGGCGACAGTGAAACGGCCAGCTTATTCAAAATCACGATGCCTCCTTCGTCAGCAGTTCGCCCCATGACATCGCCCCATCAATTCGCCCCACGGTGTTGGGCGAAAAGGCGGGGCGAACGTCAGGGACGAAGAAGGTGGCCGCGTTGCGGCCATGTGCAGGGAAGCATGCTTGCCTGCACGACACGGCGTGCGCCAGTTCATGCGGGCTGGACGCCCTTATGATATGTCGCATGGGGGTAATGACGCCGCTGGACGCTGCGCCAAAACCCCCAAACGTCAACGGCGGCACACCGTCGCCCGCTACGCGCGACCACCCCCTTTAAGACGGTCGCTTTCGCCTTTTTCTTCCCTTTACTCGTTCCTCGTAGCGGGAATAAAAGGGAAGCTGACCTTTAAAGAGGGTGGTCGCGCCACGCTACCGGCTTTTGGCCGGAGACTTATCTGCGACGGTGTGCGGGGCGATGCCCCCCAAATAAACCGCTGTCGTGGGCGACAGCTTTTCGCTCGCTGGGGCGGCGAAATTTATCCGGCTCCCCCGGCCTGCAAAATCCGCGTGGGCGCGGCTGTTTGCAGGTGAGGCGCGGTGCCTGAATTATTTTCGCTCCTTAACCCGCGAAAATATTTCTGTCCGCTGCCTCATTTTTACGGCCCCTGTTTCTTCGCTCCTTAATCCGCGAAAAACAGAAGCCATAAAAACCTGAAAACCGTCACGCTCTCCGCCCGTCTCGCCAGTATTAACCACGAACGCGGCCATATTTACTGATGACCTGACTGATAGCCGCCGGGTCTGCCGAAACACATTCAAGTAAAAACGATTTTCTGGCATCGGCCGTATGGTCAGGAAGAAAACCGTGTTTATTCTCTTTCACGATATTAAAGAATGCCCGTTCAGCGGAATGACATTCACTGCTGCCGCTGTTTCCCGTTGTTTTACCGTACATGCATAAAACCACTTCGCAGGCTTCAGCGGTCGTTGCGGATGTTGAACATGACGCCATAACGCCGAGAAATAATAAGGAGAGTATGACTTTCTTCATTTCAGTCACCGGTATGATTAATGAAAGGTTGCGTATTTAGGGTAATGTTATTTGCCAGAGTTATTGTCTGAATGCCTCTTTCATGCTTTTTAAATGAACTGGCTTAAAGTAAATATCACTCATCCGGCGCACATCGCCGTGTATGTCAATACTGACGATGACATCAATGCTTTTAAGTACCTTGCGTAACAGCACATCAAAAGGAATATTCCGGCAGTCGGGGTTTTCATAGCAGCGGTCAATGATCCCTTCAATACATTCTTCCGGGCTGCCTGCATGCAGGGAGGTGATTAATCCCTCATGCCCGGAACCAATAATTTTAAGCGCGTCCCATGCCTCCCGCCCACGAATTTCCGCCAGTAATATCCGGTCAGGGTTCATCCGATAATTAGCACGGATCAGCCTGCCGGGGGTGACAATGGCATTATCCCCGCCATCCGCCGGGTAAAAAAGATGCACATAATTGGCGTGGTGATAAAAATGGATTTCGGGATTATCTTCGATTGTGGTCAGCCGAAGATGCAGTGGAATATAATGCAGCAGCGTTTTCATATAGGTGGTTTTACCGGAGCCGGTTTCACCCACAATAAAAATCGTTTTGCCATATTCCACGGCCTTTTCCATAAAACGGGGGATATTCCCGCTGTGATATAACTGAACCAGTGCATCATCCTGGCTTTCCGTTCTCTCCTGACCAGCCACACGCTGATAAAATCCTGCATCAATCCATGACTGATGTGTTTTCTGCTCAAACGAAGGCTTGCGCAGCGTAATGGATACCGTATTACGCTCACAGGCCGGGGGAATAATCGCCTGAATACGTTCGCCGGATCTTAATGTTGCAGAAAGGATGGGTGATGTATCGTCAATATTGTCGTCTTGCCAGGATGCCAGCGCCCTGGCAAAGGCATGACACTGACGCAGCGTGATCGGGGATGCCTGTTTATGCCAATTCCCCCGGATTTTCGTATGCAGTTCGCCCGGTCGGTTAACGGCAATTTCTGTCAGGCCATCCTGCGCAAGAAAATCACCAAAGAGCCGGTTTTTCATAAAGTCCAGTGACAGGTTTTCAGCGTTCATACCATTTCTTTTTCAGCCGTAGTTGATAAACAGAGGAAAAATCAATATCCGTGCCGGTCATGATGCCGATCACATCGCCCTGGTTCAGGTACATCGTGGGCGGGATACTGATGCTGTTTTCCAGCGTCGTTTTCGCCATTTCCGCCGTGGCGGCGCGGGTATTTTCGGTATAGTCGGTATTGCGGTCTTTACCCGGCGCGGCATCTGATGCCGCTGCTGCCACGTCCTGTACGGTACTCAGCATCAGGGCGTTGCCGAAACGCTCCCAGAAATGGCTGTCGATCCAGCCCGTGATCCCCGCCTCGCCAAGCGGGCCGGTGGCCTGCGTATCGGTGAGCGGGATTTGCAGGCTGCCGGGCTCCGGCGTGCGCAACTCCGTCCACAGTACAAACATCCGGCTGCGCCCGTGTTGCAGTGCCCCGGTGCGGTAGATACCACGGGCAACTGTTCCCGCCGGGATCAGCATTACATGGTTACTGGAGCTCCAGACATTCTCACCGATCAGGCAGGAGATATGACCGCCAACATCGGACACGAAGCGCCGCATCATCGAACACGGAATATAGCGATCCACCGGGATATAGAGATCGGGATCAAGGCCCAGCCGCCTGACACCGGTGACGCGTGCGACGCCCGGATTGTCGTTGTTATTGCTGCCTGCCGGTGCTGTTGTATCCGGGCAGCGCAGGCGTCCATCTTCGCCACTGACCAGTACCGACTGACAGGATGTGTACGCCGTGGAGGCTGACGGGCTGCCCGACGTTCCCGCATTGCTGCGCGATCCGCTTCGGGACGTGCGTATATCGTCGCCTGACCCTGTACTGCCGCTGTTCAGCCCGTCTGCCAGCGCTGCCGCCTTGTTCAGGGCGGGTGGCCCGGGCGGCAGGGCTGGAGTGGCAGGGGGGCTCTGACTGGCAGGGGCTACGCTTTCCTGCCTCCCTGGCCCGAAGAGGCCAAACGGATTACTGTCCATGCCCAGATTTTTACGCTCCTGCTGCACCGCCCCGGAGGAGGGCGGCGACGCGGTGTCAGATTCTTTCTCATCACCCCTTTTCAGGGCGCTGAGAAGACGATCGCCACCGGATGCCAGCGCGATGACCAGGACCAGACTCAGCAGGCTGACGATCAGCGTGCGGTGACCGGAAGCTTTACGGAAACGGGTCACTTCCGGCTTACCGGGCGGCGTTTTCTGCTCCGGCTCCTGATATGCCATTGCCGCGCGGGCGCGTTCACGGGCTTCCGCTTCCCGTTCGGCGGTGGTTTTTTCCGGTTCGTCCGGGAAAGATTTGTCGGTCATTTTGCCTCCAGCGTAACGGACGGCGAAACGGTGTCACTGTTGGTCAGCGGGATACGCCCGAATCCGTCGTTTTCGATCCCCACCACTGAGCTCCCGTAGCGCAGAACCAGCTGCGGAGATGCCGGAACCACCATCACGGTGTAGTTGCCCCGTTTAACCGTTCCGGGCGTGACCGCCTGCTCCTGACCGTTAACCACCCGGAAAACGGAAGGCAGGGTTTTCGCGGGAGAAAAACCGATATAAGCAAAACGACCGTCATCCCAGGCAAAGTCCGGGGCAATGGAGGCTGAACCGGCGGCTACACGCCTGGTGTAGCGCCAGTTGCGCGGCGTGGCCGGATGCCGGAATGCCGACGCTATCCGCTGTCGGTCCAGCGCTTCCTGCTGTTGTTGCTGGCGGGTGGCACTGGCGGCGGCTGACTTTTTCCGCAGTTCGTCAGGATAGTGGTAGCGGATAATGAATGCCTGGGCGGGAGAGTCTTTATCCAGTACGTTCAGCTCCAGGCTGTAGTCGCGTTTCGATGTCACCACGAACAGGTTGGTTTTCCAGTCTTTTGCCGTCGGCAGAAAGACCTGGCTGATGTTGTTGCCGCTGGCATCCGTGACTGGCTGGGCGATGGGATTCGGGCTGACACCCACCCGGTTATCGCTTTTCGTCACGGTCCAGCCTCTGGGAAAACCCGCCTGCGCATCGATGACTGTTTCATCGTCATCAAATACCAGCATGGTGACGTAGCCGGGTCGGGTACTGACGACCGTGACGTTCTGGCTGTTGTACGTGACGTTCTGCATCCGGCTGTCATACGCGCTGCCGCGCGGTGTCGCCGAGCTCCATGCCACGCATGACGCCAGTAAACCCGTGAGGAGCAGAATGTGTTTCAGCATCATTCCCCCCTCAGCTCTTTGTCGCGCTGGTAGCTGGTGACGATAAAGCCCAGCGGGTTCACTTCGCGCTGGCTGTCGGTCAGTTGCCGGTGCGGGACGTAGCGGTATGTGAGGCGGATATTCCAGACATCCGTTTTCACGGAATTATCAGCAATACGGCGGATAGTGCGCTTGATACGCAGGGTTGCCAGATTATCCGGCCCGGTGGCAGGCGCATGCACATTGGAAATAATGTCGATATCAACAATATATTCCGCCTTGTTAAAAATCACGTCCGGTGCCTGGTCGCCGTTAAACCCGTCCAGATAGTCCCGGTTCACGCTGTCGCTGTTAAATAACTGCACGTCGTCATAATCACGCTGGAGGGAGAAATAATTATATCCTTCGCGGAGCCTGACATAGTGTGCTGCCAGTGAATGCGCCAGTGCCTTTTCAGACGAAATATCCCGCTCCTTTACGCGCGTCATATATTCATAGCGCCCGGTTTGTTTATCCACTGACCATAATTCAGTGTCGGTGGTTTTCAGCGGCAGCAGAATAATAATGGTCGCAATCGCCATTGCGGCCAGAATCAGTCCGGCAGCGGCCACCCGCCAGGCGGTTCTTCGGGAACGCTCTTCCTTTTCCAGCAGGATGGATTCAAAAGAGCGGGAAACATTAACAATGTTCTGAATATCAGACATGGTGAGTGAGCTCCTGAATGATGGCGGGGGAATTTACCGGCTCGGGTTCGCCGGATACCGGCGGAAGGTCGCCCTGATACTGTACGCAGCCCGTGAGCGCGCACAGCATCAGAAGGAAGATGCTGAATTTCATGGAAGTTCCTTATTACAGGGATGCAGAAATGCCGCACCGGTGGCGCAGGCCACGGCGTGACGGGGAAAGGAAATTAAGGGTCGGGAGGATTAACGGTGACGCTGCCGGTTCAGGCGTTTCATGCTTTCGATGGCGGCGGCGCGTTTCTGCCAGGCGCTCACGGTTTTACCCGCGCCTGCGCCAGTGAGTCTGCCGGTCGCCGCGGCGACGGCCATGCCGCCTTTCGCAGCCAGGCGGGCACCGCCCTTTATCCCCGGCCCGGCCAGGTCAGCGGATTTGTTCGCCAGTCCGGTCAGACCACTCATGGCCGCCCCCTGTAACACCGCCTGTACAGCGGCTCCGCTGAGGGCGCTGGCGAGCTTCGCCGAGAACCAGACCACCACACCCGCTGCAATCCCGGCCAGCAGGCACTGTGCCGCCAGCGTCACCATGTTGCTGACATTGGATGTCCGGGTCGCTGCATCAAGGATTTTATTCAGGTAATTGATGGCGATACGGATGGATAAGGCGGAAAACATGATCGTTAATATTGCCGCGAAAATCGTTTTCAGCCAGTTATCAAACATCGGCTTAAGAAAACCGTACAGCAGGCAGAAAATAAAGAGCGGCGCGGTGGTCGTCATTAACAGGATGATAATTTCAGCGAGCAGGTTGACAAAGGTGGCAGCCAGTAACAGAACGATCGCGCCGCCCCATACCAGCACTTCGGCAAAGCCACCATTCAGTTTGACGTAAGTCGAGGTGTCCATACTGAACAGTGTCTGCCCCAGTGTCTGTGCCTTTTCCCAGACGGTATCAAGCAGCGCCCAGACGTTATCATTGCCGCTGACACCGTCTTTGAGTCCCTGGATAGCCGCTACCGCCATATCCAGCCAGCCATCCCGGTTTAACGCAAAGGTGGTGATCAGCAACATTCGCCCCACATCCCAGACGACATCTTCAACCGGGGCCCGGAGTTTGCCAGCCAGCGTCTGATAACCGCGATACAGTATAAATAAGGTAAAAGAGCTGACGATGATAACGCTGATCATCGTACCGTAAGTGGAAGACTGACCTTCCAGTACGGCATTCAGTCCATCCATGATGTTTTTGTCCATACCCACAAAAATACCACCGGACATGGTGCCTCACCTGATAGATAAAGAAAGGAAATAAAAAACAGGGAGAATTCTCTGTTTTGCTGGAGGAGATATTATTGTGTGACGGATTTTCTCTTTTCGGCTTCTTGCTGAAAGAATGTCTCAAATTTTTCTTTTATTCCGGGTTTGCCAATTTGAGCGAACATAATGGCAGCCCGTTGAGCAAACTCGCAGTTATCGCTTGCCTCGCCATCCTTCAGGCATTGCGTGTAAACCGCATATGTTTCGTCAGGATGCTGCTTATACCAGGTTTCGGATTTGGTTTCCTTGCAGCCGGAAAGTAATATCACGCCTGAGAGTGTGCATAAGGTGAATAAGGATCTGACCACGGATAACCTCCTTATAAATTATTAAGGTCAGCAACAGGTGCCGATAGCTGCTGCTGTTCAAAGGCTTTCTGTCTTTGCTGTTCCAGCAATGTCGTTCGCTGTTCAGCCTGTCTGACAGACATCTCCCACTGATTTGTCAGCGCATTTAACTGTACGCTTTTCGCCGCGATGGCGTTAGCCAGATCCTGAGACTCTTTCGAATCCTGTGCATTCGATATACGGTCAGATAAGTCTGATATATCGCTGAGTGTGCTGTTGATCCTGTTTTCAACGTCAGTGGTATTCTCAATCGCCATTGCCTGATTGAGGATTATCTGTTTACAACTGTCGGCCAGGGCCTGAGACTTTATCCCTTCCTGTTCCTCGCTGCATACGCTGAATGATTTGTATTTACTGTAAAGGTTTTGCAGTTCAGAAGAATATGAACTGTTTTGCGTGGTCAGCAGATCATCCAGTGAAATACTGCTCTTACGGAGATTATCAATATCGGTTTTCAGGCTTCGGGCATCGCTGAGAAAACCCTGAATATCCCGCACGCCGGTTGCAGTAGCTAACTGTTTTTTATACGCATCAAGTTCACTTTTATAATGGGTAACCGTATCCTCCCATTGCTGTAATTTCTGCATCCACTGGTTAATGGATTCGGTATTCTGCACGGCGTCGAAAACCGGTATTCCGGCGCTGAACGTCTGCGTCGGGAAAAATAACGATAATGCCAGAAAGGTATATCTGGTACGCATATCAACGACCTCCGTATTAATATCAGATTGCCCGCTCAAGGAAGGTTTCTTTCCATTCATCAGGTCGCATACCGTCCTGATAGATGGCATCGAATATTTTCAGGTTGTCCTCACTGCCGCTGAGGAGCCGGGTGAGTTTACCCAGCCCGGACAGATCCATTTTTGCCAACGCCACAAACGGGCGGGTTTCCCCGGCCCGCAACGGTGTTTTCAGGATGACCATATAATGCTCGCCCGGATCAAGGTTCCTGACAGTCTCATAAACGCTGTCCGGCACTTTCATTTTCTCCACGTAATCCGCATGACTGGCCTTCGGGTTGGCGAGGAAAATCTGGGTGCCGCACTGTTCAATAATCGCCGGGGCGATGGGATGTCTGACGATTTCATCCGGTGACTGTGTTGCGGGGACGAATATGCCGTTCAGCTTGCGGATAACTTTCAGCATATTGAGCGAGAAACGGGAAAATTCGACATCGGACAGCCAGCGCCAGAACTCATCCATAAACATCACCAGGCGGCGACCGTCCAGCAGGCTGGTCACGCGATACAGCAGGTAAAAGGTCACGGGGCCGCGAATATCGTCATCATCCAGAAATTCGGTGCCGTCGATACCAACGTTATCGACATCGCTGATGGTGAAAGTATCAGCCTCGTTATCAAACACCCAGCCGAACTCGCCCCCCTGTGCCCACTGTTTCAGGCGGATACGCAGCCCGTTGGTGCGGGCGTCTGTGGTCGGCGGCTCCGGCAGCACTTCCAGCAGCCGGGTGATTCCGAACCGGCGGTACTCCGGCGGATAGTCCAGCATGATGGTGTCAACGGCGGCACTGATCCGCTCCTCATCGCGCGGATCGAGCGGCTTACCGTTGCGGCGGCACAGCATGCGCACCAGCCGTTTGATGAAACTGATGTTCCGGCGGGTTGGCTCCAGCGCAAACGGGTTGAAGCCGGTGGGCTCGCCGGTACGGATGCGGAAATAACGCCCGCCCGCCTGGCGGATCGCCATCTCCGCCGCCCGGTCCTTATCGAAATACACCGTGGTCAGCCGTTTGAGGGTGGCAGAAGGCGCAAACGACGCCGGGTTACGGTACTTCTGCATCAGTTGTTGCAGGATGGTCATCAGCAGGGTTTTGCCGGAGCCGGTTTTCCCGATAATCGCCGTATTTCCCGGCGTTTTCTCACCGGTGTCATCCCGTCCGGCCTGGCTGTCGTGAAGGTTCAGGTAATACCCGCCACCGCCGGGCGATGTGAGGATGGCGATGGCTTCCCCCCACGGATTGCCGCTGCGTTTGTGGGGATGGAAGTTATGCAGGCAGGCCATATCGGCAAAATTCTGGCTGCTGACGGCCACCAGTCGGGGACGCAGCGTATAGACGCCCGGCAGTTGCGCCAGATATGCGGCGGGCAGTGACAGGGTGGAGAGCGTCGTCATAATACCCAGATCGGCGAAGGGCTGGGCCAGAACGTTAGTGTCCTTCACCACCTGCCCGGCACTGTCTGAGGAGATCAGCAGGGAAAAGTGGAATTTACCGCACGACACATGCCCGGACTGGAGCAGGTCGCGCAGGACAATCAGCTCTTCGCGCTGGGAAATCGCGTCGTCGTCCGCTGAGTTCAGCCGTTTTTCCGCCAGCCGGATATGATCCTGCGCTTCATCCCGCGCCATGCAGGTAAAGGACTGCGTCAGAACATACTCGCTTTCGGCGTACAGCAGTGCGTCCAGCATACCGGTATGGGTTTCCGGGGAATAATCCTTAATCTCGAGGCTGCGGAAGAAGCGGGAACCGCTGACCGTCTGGCATTCACCGGTGTCGGTGGTGAAAAAGACGTCTGGCGTACTGAGCGTTTCATAAAATGGTGAGCGCGTTACGGCCACTTTCTGCCACTGGCCGGTAAGCAGACGATGAAAGAACGCCAGTTGTGAGGAATACACCCGCTCGTTTTCTTCATATATCCCCAGCGGCATTGCCATATAGCGGGATAACGCAGACTCCAGCGCGTCGCGGTATTCCAGCATGATTTTGAGCGCGTCCTCCAGTGCTGGCTGGCGTTTACCGGGCGGCTGCGCTTTCATGGTTTTTTTCTCAATCGCAGAGAACGGCGCGTAGCAGACGGTAAAAAACAGCCGGTGCCGCCAGAACGGTTTTTCTTTTACCGGCTGGTAATACCGCCGTGTTACCTCATCGGAAAAGGGAATACCCGAACGGGCTTCAAAAGTATCATGGTATTTTTCACGGAGCCGGTGAATATAGAATGTTACCGGCAGCCCCTCATACGAACGAATAACGTTATTCAGGTGCGTGGCCATCAGGGTCAGGTGATGTTCGTCTTCACATTCAAAGACTGTGCCGCCCAGCTCCCAGGTGGCAACAAAATCACGGTGACGATTTCTGATGACGTAGGGGTGAATATGGGAGGAATACGGAATATATTTATCCAGCGTAATACGCTCGTTTAATTTCATTTTCTGAATAAACTCCGAGACATCAACATTATCGTACTGGTTTGCCAGAAGGGCATTCGCGCCAAAATGGGTATTGGTGAAAAGCCGTCCACGGGTTTTAAACGCCAGCCAGAGCAGGCTGAAATAATGAATATCCTTTCGGGCTTTATTTTTCATTTCCGCCCAGGCAGGAATGAGCAGAACCGCCAGGTAATAGCTGACATAGACCGCCAGCAGGACGATGGCCCCGCTGACAAGAACGAACGGCACAAGAGGAATACCCATAATGGCGGCAGGCCGCGTAAGCGCTTTATTCAGCGTAGCCATCGTTGCCTCCCTTATGACGCCCAGTAGGCACCGAAGCCGGATGCACCGACAATCAGGATCGCGCCGATGATGACGTTACGCATGTCGTGCAGGCTCTTGCCGTCGAACAGCACCTTGTAGCCCACCCACATGGTCGCCAGCGTGATGGTGACGGCGGCCAGTCCCAGCAGGCCGGTCGAGGTATTGCTCAGTGTTTCATTGGCCTTGTTAAAACCACTGTCCGCCGCCAGCACCGGGGAAGACAGCAGCACGGAAACAACAGCGGAGTAACGGCGTTTACGCATGATCATTTCTCCTCATCAGGGATAACAGGGATAGCGCCGCGAATGACGGAACCGGGATAATGCAGGGAAGTCAGGATCGGCGCAGTGGCACCGGCAGGCTCGCCGCGCAGCACAACGGCGGGATAACGGACAGACGGCTGTGCGTTCCGGTCAGGGGCACGCTGCCGGTCTTTCCGCGTGGACGGGACGACATAGCCAATGCGCTGCACGTAGCTGGTCTGGTTAAAGGCGGATTCCGGCCGCTGGCCGGTTTCAAAGTTGCCGGAGTAGTAACAACTGAGCGCCCGTTTCAGTGTTCCGCCGCGCCGGTAACAGTCGGCGAGAATGCGCTCAAATACCGACAGATTGATGCAAGGGTTAAGCAGGTCGCTGGCCGTGACGCCGTAATGGCGGAAATTGATGCTGGTGATTTGCATCAGGCCGACCGAATAGCGTCGGCCCTGTGCAGCCAGCTGTCTGGTAAGGAGGATCGCCTCCGGCAGGCTCGAGGGGAAATGTGAAATCACGCCCCGGCTGTCTGGCAGGATTTCAGCAATGGCGTAGGGGTGGAAGCCGGATTCGACCCGTGCGACATCAAGTGACGTGGACGGGTGAATACTGGCGGCGCACTGCACCGCCAGTGCCAGAAAGGCAGTGGTGGAAAGCATGCTGGCCTCGCAACAGAGAGACCGGCGGCTTACAGAAAAGTACGCCGCCGGGTGAGAAGAAGAGAAAATGGATTAAGTGGCAGCGGCATCCTGTGAAATGTCGCTTTCTTCTCTCGGTTCGAGCAGTACCAGCCTGCCGGAAACCGCAATACCGGGTATCAGCACGATATTCAGACCGGGCTTGCCGTTATGCGCGAAGGCCACGCCAACTTTTGTCCAGTACGTGTTTGTTTCGCCCTGCACATCGGGCTGGCTTTCCTGGGTAACAAAGACGTGATAAGCGGGTTTTCTCATGGAATTTCCTTTGATCAAAAACAGTAAATGAAATAAACCAGTCACATCCCGGTTCTGCATTCCGGTTTTAACGGGTCAGCGAGAACATTCAGCGGCACCCTGAATTGTGGTTACGTGACAGCCCGATCCATTTTGTTAAAGAGCAATACCCTGTCAGGACGAATTAATGTCCATAGGGGCGACTAATGCTGTAATGGCGTTCTCAGATTCGAATATCTGGTGAGGGATATAAATGAGAAACTCAAAACAAAAAGAAGAGAGAAAAATAGTGGAGTATTTAAGATGCAGTGAGAATAATGAGGATTTAAAAAACACGAGAGAGTGGTATTAACATTCACCGTGAATAATAAAGACATGCAGAGATATAACATCTCTACACGTCCTTTTTATCCTGTCAGCGGCTACTACGTTCAAGTTTTTCCTGACATTCCGTACAGGTGGTTACACCCGGCAGTGCTTGCCGTCGCTTTTCTGGAATGGGTTTACCACATACACGACAGTGAAATAATGATGGTGTCGACCCCGGCTTAAAACGACTCTGTTCAATCATCTCCTCCAGGCGCTGCTCATTAAATTCCTGATCGCGATCGATCTCATCCGGCATGTGGTGCCCTCCTGTTAGCGGCAACTTCCTTTTCACAAAGCGTGATACGTCTCCATACCATGGTGAGTGATAGTCCCAGGGAACTTGGTAGCAGGAGTTCAGTAACCTGCATCATGGCCATCAGCGCGTCGGGGGATTCAAGGCTTTCCACCCGGCACTTCTGCCATTGCCGCCAGATCTCGGCATCTGTCTCTTCATCCGGCTCAGGTGTACGTCCATATGGCACGCTGACACCAAGCAGCCGTCGGCGAAGGCAGACATCATTAGACGTCAAGCCAAAGTAGTGGTTGAGCAACGCGATAGAACCGCCCAGCCGGATAGCCCGGTTAATCTGCTGCTGTTGTCGGTATTCCTGTCGGGCCTGCGCCAGTAAATGATGCAGGACATCATGGCGGACACTGACCGAAACAAAGGGAGCCGTCGCCCGGCTGACAGCAAACAGTTCATCGAGTGATAACTGATTAAGAGCATTCATTTCGTCGAAAGTGAATCCGAGGGACTCGCAGTGACGAATATCCCCAACTTTCAGAGCGTGCAACGCATCAGTTAAGATGGTGTAATTAATTAATGGAATCATTCTGTTATCTCCTCAATCTATATGGAAAAGTTGAGCAAATAAACGGACATTTTTAACTGTTTGAACGTCCGGCCAATTTAAGGCTGATCCATTCATCAATTTCCGATTCGAGCCAGGCCACACTGGCCGGGCCAATTTTTATTGAACGTGGAAAGGTTCCATTTTTCATATACAGGTAAATTTGAGAGCGTTTCAAACCGGTTTTTTCTTCGACCTGTTTTAAACGTAATAACTGATGTGATGTCATTGTATTCTCCTATTGTGGAATGACTGGTGCATGTCCAGAGAAAATAAAAGAACACAGCAGTAAGCTTAGGAAAAGCCGATAGCACCTTATTACTGATGGGAAGATCCTTAGTACGGTTTTGTAGTGAATAAATAATAAGTTATTAGTTGTATAAGGATGTGGAGAAGGATAGTTGTGCTGCTGTGTAGTTTTCAGCGTTTCGCTGGTGCAATGGTGTCATGACTTAGCGTGATAATGAGGACAATAAAAAGATGCGGTTAAATACATTCATTGTGAATTTCAGTCAGGGGGGGCGTTACCACTCTGGCGGTAATGCGCTATGAAGCATCGCCATAGAAGTGTTCTGTGTGGTCGAAACATATATGCTCAACTACTTCCTTAACACAATGCTGAATTGATTGTGCTTCCCGATCATGTATAGACCGATCCAACAGATATAATAAAGTCCTTTGATTCTTGTTATCGTTAAGGCGGCTGAGGCAATATAGTCTTGGCTGGAGGTTCCATGCCGTAAAGATTCTGTAGTGTGATCCCCCGCACAGGGAGACGGATATGGCAGCTCTATGACTCACCTATGGTTTTTTGGATAACCTGATGTCGCTAAATATCGGTTAAGTGTGCGCTTGTTTTCCGTTCGGCAAAATAGTGCGCGGGTGTACTTCCCATTGTTTTTTTGAACATGGTGATAAACGCATTAACCGATTCATACCCCAGATTAGCTGCAACATTCTGAACCGAAACGCCGCTAGCCAGTTCCCGGAGAGCAATTATCAGTTGCAGTTGCTGACGCCAGCGTCCGAACGTCAACCCGGTTTCGCGCAGCATTAAACGCGCGAGAGAACGCTCGCTAAGCGCCAGTCTTTTTGCCCATGTTTTGAATGTGCTTCGGTCATCAGGTTGACTGACCAGAGCATCGGCCATGGCGCGGATTTTAGGATGCGACGACACAGGGAGGCTCAGTTTCTGCTGAGGCATGGTGGCTAATTCATCAAGTGTTACTCTGGTCAGTCTGGCGAGATGGCTTTCTGGTGGGTATCCGACGCCCTCGCGGGTTAAACGGGCAACAAGTTCTTTAATCAGACTGGAAATTGCCAGAGTACAGCATCGCTCCGGCAACGCGGCGGCTCCGGGTTCGATAAACAGATAGTTGAGATGCGCATTCCAGGTAGCTTTGGCGCTGTGCGGCACTCCCCCAGGGATCCAGACGGCACAATCAGGCGGCACGATCCAGATATCATTTTCGGCGCGACAAATGACCGCCCCATAGAGGGCAATAATCAATTGCCCTTTGCGGTGCGTATGCACAGGCACTTCGGCCGCGTAATCGACAAAATCCAGATGACGCGCGACTGCGGGACAGGGGGTGGCATCCGGATCAAACAGCGTATTGGCGAGTGGGGGTAACATAGATTGGCAACATTTAGGTATTTTTTGACAGAATAGAGTATTTAAGTGGATATGCAAGCCGGTAATAATTTCCGGCATGAAAAAAATTAACGCGAGTTACTTTCATTTTTTACACACGATATGCCAACGTCTTCGCGGTATGGCTTCTCCTTCACTACTGAATGATGCGAACGCTCTGCTCTATTCCGCGAAGAGTTTTGCCGCAGCGATGCTCGCATACTACATTGCACTGTCAATTGGCCTGGAGCGGCCTTCCTGGGCAATTATCACCGTGTATATTGTTTCCCAAACCTCCGTCGGAGCATCGCTGAGCAGAAGTCTGTATCGTCTGGTGGGAACGGTAGTCGGCGCGGGCATAACGGTATTAATTGTACCCACGTTCGCGAATTCCTCCGTATTTTGCAGCGTGATATTGACAGGCTGGATTACCTTCTGCCTCTATTTATCCTTGCTGGAACGCACGCCCCGGGCCTATGGTTTTGTCCTGGCTGGTTACACTGCGAGTCTGATTGGCTTCCCTGCGGTATCCGATCCTGGCGCGATTTTTGACATCGCTATCACTCGGATACAGGAAATCATGATCGGTATCTTCTGCGCGGCACTTATTCATCGCTATGTATTGCCCGCGCGCATCTCAGGCCAGTTCAACAGTAAATTGTCGCAGACGCTACTCGCGGCGCGACAGCGTATCGCAGAGACTTTAGCAGGCAAACCCGACGCTGCTTCCGGGCCGCTGCATATGGCACTGGCATTACAGTTCCTGCAGGGTATCAGCCATCATGTCCCTTATGATTTTGCGTTCTCTGTACCGGTCCGGCAAGCGAGAAAAAGGCTTCATGACAGGCTGGCGCGATTAGTCATTGTTAACTGTGAGTTACGCGACCGTTTAGCGCTGATAGCGACGATACCTGTCGATGTGCAAATTCTGCTGGGTGATGTTGAGGTCTGGTTGGCCTGCAAAGATGAAGGAAAATTCAAAAGCGAGGGTGAAGCGCTCAAAAAAAGCAGTGAAAAATTACTGCAGCGCTATTCAGTGTATGAGCTGACGCTTGAAGAAGCGCTGCGTGTAAGTTTTATGCGCTACCTGTTAGAGGCCATTGTCCTTGTGCAGCAGTGCTATCGTCTTTCGGACGCCATTCATCACGCGAAGCAGACGCCTGCGCAATCGGAAAAGAATACCGTGAGAGGGTATGTATTCCACCGCGATTCTCTCACTGCTGCCCGCACCGCTCTGGGCGCTTTCACCATCATTCTGAGCGGCTGCATGGTGTGGATTTTCTCGGCATGGCCTGATGGCGGTACGGCGGTTTCTATCCTTGGCGTTTGTTGCACACTGTTTGGCGGCTTCGATACGCCTGCCCCGCATATTGTGAAATACATTATCGGCTCCTTCTGGGGCGTTGTGATAAGCCTGATCTACAGTTTCGTTCTACTACCACAAGTCAGTGATTTTATCGTGCTGGTAACGGTTTTAGCTCCGATCTATCTGCTGGCTGGATCGCTCCAGGCCAGACCGCCTACCACGTTTATGGCGATGGGGATCACACTGACGCTGCCTATTTTGTGCGAGCTGGGTGCCCACTACAGCGGGGATTTTGCCGTGGCGGTGAATACCGCAATCGCACTATTTTCTGCAACTGGCTTTGCGGTATTCAGCATGGGCTTTCTGCAAACTGTACAGGCAGATGCGGCAATAAATCGCCTGCTTCAATTATGTCAGCGCGATATTAACCGCAGCGTGAAAGGTGTGCTGAATACTGATGAAACTCTCTGGATCAACCTGATGATCGATCGGGCTGCGTTGATACTGCCGCGTTTGCAGCGCAGCGGACAGTCACCGGAACGGGCACATCATTTGTTGTACGCCCTGCGCATAGGGCTGTGTGTAATGCGATTACGCCGATGTGATGCGCATGCGAACAAAGAAATAAAAGAAGTACTCACCCTTCTTACACACTCGACAGATATTGACACCTTACTTCAACGGATCGCCATTCTGACTGAGCGCAGCTTGAGCGTAACAGATGAACTATCGCGACATTATGTCGATCAACTGGTTGATCTTTACTGCGCATTAAGCGTTCAGAAAATGGAGCCTGCTAATGATCAATGATTTCAATATTGAGGGCGTTTTTGTACCCGGTCTGTTGGTAATTGCCCTCATTGCACTGACATGTACGCTATTTATCGTACATATCTTGTCATTCAGCAAGGGTTACCGCCGCTTGCCCTTTAGACCGATGATCGATTTTTCCGTCTTCATTATTACTTTTTACCTGCTGCTGCAGGGGCTGACCGAACTGGGGTTTTTTAAATGAAATCGTTACTTTCTCTACTGGGCCGCTACGTGCTGACGCTCAGCGCTGTGGCGGTGGCTACGCTTTTGGCTTTTATTCTCTGGAAACATTATGCGCAAACCCCCTGGACCCGCGATGGTCGAGTTCGTGCGGATGTGGTACAGATTGCGCCGGATGTCTCCGGACCGGTGCTGAATGTGGCCGTCCGCGATAATCAGTGGGTTAATCGGGGCGATGTGCTCTATTCCATTGACCCGCACTGGTTGAGGTTGGCCGTGGTCAGCGCACAGGCTGATGTTGAGGCGAAACGTCATGAAATGCTGATGCGCCAGGATGCGGCGAGACGACGCTCTCAGATTAAAGGGGTAATTTCCAGCGAGGATTTACAACAAACAGCCAGCGCAGCCAGCGTCGCTGCGGCTAATTACCACGGTGCACTGGCTGCGCTGGACCTTGCAGAGCTTAACTTATCGCATGCTATTGTTCGGTCTCCGGTTACGGGCTATGTCACACATTTGCGGCTTCGCCCTGGTGACTATGCCACAGCGGGAGAAACTAAAGTTTCCATCATTGATGCCCATAGTTTTTGGGTGGTTGGCTATTTTGAAGAGACTAAGTTGCAACATATCCGCACGGGAAATACTGCACACATTACGCTGATGGGATTTAAGCCGGTGATCACGGGTCATGTTGAGAGCATCGGACGCGGAATAGATGATAACAATGACGAGACCGGGGGGCTTGGCCTGCCTAATGTCGAGCCAACCTTTAGCTGGGTGCGGCTCGCGCAGCGTATCCCGGTTCGGATTCATATTGACAGATTGCCGGAGGGAATTGAATTGGTGGCTGGACTGTCTGCGAGTATATCCATCACACCATAATAAAAAGTATGGTCTCTATTGAGGATTTATGCAGAACTTAGGGATTGTCAGCTCTTGATCTATATGCCTGATGAGAATGTGTTTCTGTTAGAGTAATTCTGAGGTTTCGGTTATGAAAAACAGGAAAGATATTGTAAATGACTTAATTGTTTGGATAAACAAAAATATAGAGATGCCACTAAAAATTGATGATGTGGCTATCAAGTCCGGATATTCAAAATGGCATTTGCAGAGATTGTTTTTTTCTGAAACAGGGCAGAGTCTAGGAGGTTTTATCAGAGAGAAAGAATTATATCTTATTTTAGAAGCTGTTATCACAACAAATGAATCTTTGATAAACATCGCGATGCGATTTGGCTTTGACTCTCAGCAATCATTAACCAGGGCATTTCGAAAAAGATATAATGTCCCACCACACCGGTATAGAAAAAATGCCGTAAATATTAAAAGCAAGTCTTCTTTGGAGTAAGGTAATTACTCGTATCATAAGGTGAGCTTTTAAATCTTTAGTAACTATCTGGATTATGGACGGGGTTCATCTGGTAATCATGGTCTTAGTACCTCAGTTATAGATTTATTGAACGAAATGAAATCACTCATTTATTTCATTGAAAAGAATCTAAGTCTTCCTGTGCAATGTATGCTTTCGTGTTTTTGCATGTGTAATGTATTGGTAAGTAAATTCGTATTCATTAATTGGAATATAATTACGAGCCCATGTATGTATTTAATGATTGGATAAATTAAGGTTAATCTATTTCGTGCATTTTGGATTCGATCGAACCTATGCAATTCGACTAAACCCTCCTTTAATAAGGAGTGGCTTTAATGTATATGCGTGGTTGCGAGCATTTAAGTACTGTTTTGCTTTTACTTTTCTAATGCTTGATAATTGATGATATGTATTGATACCAGTAGTACAGAAATACAATGTCCCTTGAGGTGACAAGGAAAAAAGAGTCAAAAAAACTAATTATGTCCGTATTACTGATTTTAGAGTCCTTAATACGGACATTTGGGTTTGGTAAAATTCACTTGCGTCAATCCGACATTGATGTGGGGGAACCGCGTACGAGTGCAGTTTTTAACGTATCACCACTGAGCCTGTCGGTAATGCCTTCGTCAGATGCCCATTGTTCGAAAATAGATAGTAGTTTGTACGGTTTACTAATTAATGGACGGATGACTTCATTGTTTTTACAGGCCAGCCAGAAAAAACGAGATAGTGGTGTTGATATTCGCGTTGCAGATAATGAGGGCACTCTGCTATTGGTTATGATGTCAATGACTTTATCAAGTTCAGCATGTCGAATAACAAACCAGGCATCCCGAGGTAAAATATGAGCCGGGAAATACTCTTTCCCCAGGTAATTATTTATCCTCTTTGAGAATATCTCTTTATGTACATATGGTGAAATGTTTTTAGGGAGTTGCATAATTTTTTGTGTTATTCTTTCTTCCCATGTCATTTTATCGAATAGTTGAAATGGTTCTCCTTGTAAGCTAACTGTTATGCCATGATTAAAATCAATAGCTCCTGTTACAGGTAATGGTATTTTAAGAGATCGGGAAAGTAATTTTTGCACTAGAACATATTCATATCCAATCAATAGAGTGTCAATCACTCTCTCTGTGGGAATGATATATTTGCCAGTAGTGCTAACAATAAAATTATGTCCTTCAATAAACGCTTTTTTGTCAAGAAGGCATAAACGATTTATTGATGACATATCACATGGTCTGAGCCTTACTTTGTAGCTCGATCTCTGTATTTTTCGTAATGTAATTGGCGACTGAAAGTAAATAGAGAGATGAATGCTGCCATGTAATGCATGCCTGTAAATGTCACTTTTTTTTAATTTTCAGTCCTTTTTTATTTATCACTTCGACTGCTTCACGGATAGTCAGCCAGTCAGGCGAACTATAGTTTGTATTTGATAGTGTTTGTTTTTTTGACATAGTGGTTTTCCTCTATTTCTGTTTTTTAAAAAAAATACCATGAATTTTCCAGTGAAATTAATTTCATGGTGCGGGATCTATTACGTTATAATATTTGGATTATATTGATACGGGGGCTTCTTAGCGTTTCAGTCCCCCATATCCGGCCTCATATTTCGCAGTGATTGAAAAGAAGAACAAATATCAGGTTAAACTAATTCAATTCTCAAACATTATTTAAGTTGAATGGAAGACATTACATAAATCTGTCTGCTCCGCCTGATGCTTCAATTGTCTGTCCAGTAACAAACTGATTCCTCCCAGAAAGTAGGAACGTAGCAATTGCAGCAATATCTTCAGGAAGTCCAAAGCGGCCCACAGGCGTTTTCTCTTTACCCAGTAATGCCATTACCTCTTCGTCTGTTCTGTCAGCCAGTTCAGGACGACGATTGCGAACATTCGGTAGCATGTTCTGCGCCCAGTTATCCGTCGCGACAGCACCCACTCCGATCGCATTGACCAGAATGCCATCCGGAGCCACGCTAAGTGCTAAACTACGGGTCAGGTTGTTGATAGCGGCGCTCAGTGCGTGTGAGACGGTAAGTTGCGGATTAGGGTAGATACCGCCAATGGATGAGATATTGACAATACGCCCCCAGTTTCGTCTCTGCATCCCGGGGATGATTACCTTACAAAAACGTCGCATGGCGGAGAATTTGGTCTCAGTCATTATCTGCCAGTCTTCTTCCGAAGTGGTTAACAGCGTGCCCGCATGGGCTCTTCCGGCATTGTTCACCAGTAAATCAATACGCTGAAAAACTTTTTCCGCTTGTTCAACCACTAAAGAAGGTAGTTTGGGATCAGTCACATCCCCGGCAATAGGCAGCACCGAAACACCGTATTTCTCTGAAATTTTTTTCGCAGCAAGAATCAGCTCAGGTTCTCGTCTGGCCACCATGACTAAATGCACACCATTCACGGCCAATTCTTCACAAATGCTGAAACCAATTCCGGTATGGGCTCCAGTTACCAGAGCCACTTTTCCAGTCAGTTTTAAATCCATTTGTTGCTCCTCAAGTTAAGCACAGTCAATAACATGAGCAGTATTAGTAACAAATCTCTTTTTCAGGAGCTTGTGCATCAGAATTCAGATGTCTGAAAAAAGCGGTCAAAGAGTTGGGTGTCGCCTTTGCTTATACTCCAGACAATATTGAGTTTAGTGCCAGGAGTGGTCAATGCGTTCGGACAATCACGAGCTTTCTTCTACCAGGATTCTTATGCTGGGGATTATTTGTTGTATTGTTGTGGCTAATATTTATTTTAATCAATCTGTCCTGAATTTAATTGCCGGATCCTTTCCCAATGAATGGGGAGCTGTTTCTTTGATCCCCATGGTCACCCAGGTAGGCTATGCGGTGGGCTTATTCTTTCTGATCCCCCTTGGCGATTATATTGAACGTCAGTGGCTTATCCTGCGTCAAGCGCAGGTGCTTTTCCTGGCAATGATCGGCATGATGTTATCCCCAACGGCGACAGTGTTGGTGTTCTTCTCCTTCCTTACCGGGATGGCTGCAACAGTAGCTCAACAGATAGTGCCGCTTGCCGCCTCGCTCTCAAGAACTTCTGCACGAGGTAAAACCGTTGGTACGGTGATGAGCGGTGTCCTGGCAGGTATCCTTGCTGGCCGGGCTATCGGAGGCCTTATTGGTCAGTATTTCGGCTGGCGTGGCGTCTTTTTATCCGGCGCGATCATGACATTGCTGGCTATATTTTTCATCTTACGCATTTTGCCTACTCAGTCGTTGTCAACGCCAAAGTTTAACTATCTGGCGGTATTACGTTCATTAGGACTGCTGTGGAAAAACGAGCCGCAGGTGCGTGGTGCAACTCTTACACAAGCAATGCTGTTTGCCTCCTTCAGCGTGCTGTGGACCGTGCTCCCTTTCTGGTTAGCTCATCGCTACGATTACGGTGCAGGGATAACCGGCGCCCTAGCTGCTTTGGGGTTAATCGGTATTCTGTGTGCGCCTCTGGCGGGAAGTTTCAGCGATCGTTAGGGACCATTCCGAATGGTTGTTTTTGGTGTGATACTCATGCTGCTAGCCTGGACTGTTTTTTGGAGATGGAACAGTATTGTGGGTATGGTGGTGGGCATTCTACTACTGGATGCGGGTGAGCAATGTGTACTGATAGCTAATCAGCACACGATTTATTCTTTGCGTCCGGATGCCAGAAACCGTCTTAATACATTATTTATGTGCGTTATGTTTATTGGCGGAGCATGTGGCTCACTGACTGCCACCTGGTTATGGGAGACAACTCATAGCTGGGCGCTGATTTCTTCAGCAGGGGGCGGACTCGTGATCATGGGGATGTTGATAGCCGTAAAACGTAAATATTCAGGCCCCTATTCGGGCACATAGCGCAATAGCACTTCTTACATCCGTCGCATTGTCTGAGTCATCAACATCATGTAAAGCGTCCTGTATCAATTGTTTAGCAGCCCATTTTTCCCCGGCTTCAGCCTGCAATGTCGCCAATGAATAAGCAATACGGAGGGCCCAGCCATGAGCCTGTTGCTGACGCGCTTTGTCCAGGGCCTTCTCCAACAGCAGGCGTTGCTTCTGAGGAGGTAATTGAGTGGCAGAAAGACGCATCAGCTCAGGCGTGCACCAGTTTTCATGATCCTGGCGGGTGGCTCTCAGCGATAACCCGGTATCAATTTCTGACAACAAGGGGGAATATTGCCAATCTAATCCCATCGCCCGCAACGAGCTAAACAGTGTGGTTTGACTAACATCGGTATGACTGAACTGTTTGGCCCAAACAAGAAACAGCTCGCCGTATGTCTTCCAGAAATATAAATCATGCCTTTTTGCCAGATGAATAAGCCAGTTTGCGGCCTTTATAACCCAACGCGGATTACGATCCAGTGCTGCTGTCATACAAGCGCCTTCAGCCAGTGCACAGCAAAGAGAACAGACATGCTGCAAACGAGCGGCTTTTTTAACACCGCGCCATGCCATCTGTTTCGCGGCCTTATACTCACCCTGTAACCAGAGTAAACGAGACAGAAAGGCCTGACCGGCGCTCTCTTGATCAAGACCAAAACGGAAAGAGTGACTTAATTCGCCATGTTCATACCAGTCAAGAGATTGCTGGAGATAATCACGCCCGACATAATGACGCCCCAAAAAATGCAGGGATACACCGAGAATACGCAGCCCGGTTGCCATCGCCTCCTCGTCACTAATGGACCGTGCCAGCTCGCACATAGATTGCGCATGCTCAAGCGCTTTATCCAACTCGCCAGTACGCAGATAATACAACCATAATCCGTAATGAGCCTGTAAACGTATTTCTTTGTCGTCGAGCTTTTCTGCAAGTGCAAGCGCGGTTTTCCAGGCTGAATGTGTTTCAGGCGTAGGGCCTTTTGCCCAGGTTGACGCCTTACCTGCTACAGCGCTGAGATTCATTCTCTGGCGTAGCGTTAATACTACCCGAGAAGTATTTTCATAAAGCAAAGGATAGATATGGCGCTGACATTCATCGTAGAGTGAATATTCAATCCAAAAAGGGGTCATCGCTTGTAAGATCTCAAGCCCCTTAGAGGGAGCGGCCCCTTCAGCCAACGTTTGCTGTAATATGCTCCGCAAATCATTAAGCATATGGCTATAACGTTCACGCCACTGTCCCGTTGGCAGCATAAACCAATCACCTTGGGCCTCTTCTACCAGAACTTTATAATAACCGGTAAAACGGGCTTCAAGAACAGTATATTCACCCTGTTGCCTGAGTTTATCGCATGCGAACTGGCGCATGGTTTCCAGCAGGCGGAAACGGGTCTCTGGTACCTGAGTACTGACCTGAATCAGGGATAAAGACAGCAATCTTTGCAGATCGTCAACAACCTGCCAGCGATGCTTGTCTTTAATCAGCAGAAGGTCACTTACTGATTTCACACTGAACATATCGGTATAGATCCCCAGAGAGCAAAATAATCTTTGTTCACGAGTGTTGAGTAACTGATAAGTCCACTCCAGCGTGGTCAGTATTTTCTGATGTCTGGGCACCAGAGAGCTGTGCGTATTGCTCAATAGCTGGAAACGGTCTTCCAGTCGGCTATAGATCTCTTTGACACTCATGACTGGCAGACGGGAGGCCGCAAGTTCAATCGCCAACGGCAGACCGTCAAGATGACGGCATAACTCGCCAATCAACGACAGTTCGCTGGCTGATGGATGGAAATTATGTCGGTTGGCCTGCCCACGTTCGATAAAGAGGCGGACACTGTCAAAAGTCAGTAACTCGTGGGTATCAGCCTCTTCGCTCTCAGGAACTTGTAATGGCGGTAGTAGATATTGTTGCTCGCCGGCAACCTGTAACGCTACCTGGCTGGTCAACAACAGTTTTATATGGGGAGCCAGGCGCAGGAGCAACGTAATCACTGGTTCCAGTTCACTAATTACATGTTCACAGTTATCAATCAGCAGTAAACATCGACGCCGTGCAAGCTGTTGCCGTAAATCGGCATCATTATGAATGGCAGCTAATGGAAGATGGAGCGCTTGTGAAATAACAGATAGCAAGCTGGATGCTTCGGTGATATGCGCCAGTTCAGCCACACATATTCCATCAGGAAAATGCGAGTGTGTAAGGCTGACGACTTCCCATGCCAAACGAGTCTTACCCACGCCCCCTGAGCCTGTAACCGTCACCAGACGGTATTGATCCAATAAGGTGCATAATTCCTGCACAGCTTTATCACGCCCCAGAATCGATGCGAGAAAAGGGGTAACAGCGGGCTCAGGTATTTCTGATTTAGAGAGCGGTTTAGTTGGCAATTTGTTGATATTAAAGCGATAACCACAACCAAATTCAGTAATCAGTAGATGGCGGTCATGTCCCAGTATGCGGCGTATAGCAGAAATTTGTGCCTGAAGATTATTTTCTTCGACGATTTCATTTCCCCACACTTGAGTAAGTAAAGATTCTTTACTTACCGCTTTACCTCCAGCACTCACCAGAACAACCAGAACATCAAAAGCTCTGGCAGAAATTCTTACTGGCTTACCCCGATGTAACAGAATCCTTAGCTGTGGCCAGATTTGCCAGTCAGCAAAGTGAATCTCATCAATTGATATCATGGTGTTGAGATCTTCTGTTTTGAGCATCACGAACTCTCGGTATGGAGTAAGCCATTTCTAACGAAAGTGGTCATCAGAATCAGGCTACATGTTGAATGTGCTGCATCGGCGTATAACTATTCAATACCACTTTTACCGTTAATGATTATAAAGCCAATAGTGCTATGTGGCATAGCTTTGCGATCAAGCTGGTGATGAAAACTGAATTTCGACGAACGATCCACGCTGACAATAAGACGACGATTGGCATCCAACGAAGCGATCAAAGGCTAATTATTGCGATGCCGGTCAGCACCACCACTGCACCGGCAATCCGGCGTGCCAGATGATTTTCACGAAAAAGCCAGTACGAAAGAAGGGAGCCGACAATAATGGATGTTTCCCTGAGAGGAGCGACGAGTGCCAGTGGCATGCTCTGCATGGCTGTCAGTACAAGGATATAGGCAAGGGGAGAGCATACAGCAATGATAAGGATTGGGATGATATCCACACGTACAGCAGTTGGAATGCGATTTCGTCGCCGCATCGCACCAGGGGTAAGAATCAGACTCTGTAGCAGGAGTGTGCTGGCGTAGTAGCGCACTGGATCCAGGTGCAGAGAGATTACCGAATAACCGTCCCAGAGTGTATAGCCAGCGATGGCGGTGCCTGTCGCTGCCCCCCAAAGCATTCCCTGTAGTGGTCGGCTTCCGCTCCTGAACGGATTGCCGGTGACAACGAAAATACCAGCGATAACGATAAAAGCGCCGAGTAAAGCGCCTGGTGAAATCCGTTCTCCCATGAGAAGGGTTGCAAACAGTATCGTCAGAACTGGTCCACTTCCTCGGGCAATCGGATAAACAACACCCAGTTCGGCGCGCTCGTAGCCAGCCTGCAAGATTAGAGAATAAGCGATATGAAGTGCAGACGAGATAACTGCGCCGACAGCGAGTCTCCAGTCGAGTTCCTGTTGTCCCTCAACTATCAGAATGAGGCTGAACGGGACCCACAGCAATGATGAGGCACAGCTGTACGCCCAGACGAACACAAGAGTGTCTTCCCTCTTGTATTTTGAGGCTATATTCCATACTGCATGAGCTACCGCAGCAGTAAGAATCATTGCTACCGTGCTGAACTGCATCAGGACATATCGGGCAAATCAATACCCGCCCGTTCAGCCCGGCGACTTTGTTCTTTATCCCGCAGAGTGAGAGCAGCGACCAGCGTATCAATAACGACGAGCTGGGCCAGTCGACTCCCGGCAGCGGCCATCTGTGCCGGGAGTGGCATTCCGCCAACAACGAGCGAAACGTTGGCGAGTGTCGCCAGTGGGGTATCGTACTGGTTAGTTATTGCAATAAGCGATGCTCCTGCCGAGGATGCTGCATCAGCGATGGAGAGTGTGGATGATGTGCGCCCTGTTGAACTGACGACGATGATGACATCGCCTGGACCGAGTAGACGAGCAGCAATCATCGCTGATAAATAATCCTGGATACTGACGGTTATCACACCCGCCGTCCGCAAACGAAAGACCGCATCAGCGGCAACCGTCGCAGAGGGACCAGCACCAAATGCAAATACCTGGCGTGCGCTCTGGATTAAATCGACCGCCTCATCAAGTGCGGAGATTTCGATAGCACCGCTGAGCGCAGTCAGTGCGTCTACACCAGCACGAATTGATGTTTCCAGCACTGATGCCAGCGTCGCATCCGCTGTAAGAACTTCAGGCGGGGCAAAGAATTGGGCAGTGCCACGAGCCCGGGCAATCTCTATCTTAAGTTCAGTGAACCCGGTGAACCCGATCGCTCGTGCAGCGCGTATTACTGTCGGCGGTGATACACCAGCACGGGTGGCAACCTGTGCTGCCGTGCTTGTACCGACAAATAAAGGATCGACAAGCAGGAGATCGACAACTTTAGCCTCACTTGCAGCGAGGTCGCCGCTTCGGGCGTGAATGCTGCCAAGCCATTGCTGTAACCGCTGCTCACCTTCTGAAATTCTATTACCATTTTCTTTATTCATATGTAATATATTACATGTCCTTTGGGAAGGGCACAACCACCACGTAATTAGATTCTGTTGCAAGGAGTCCACATTCATGAACACTGAAATCAATACAGTTGTTGCTGTTTTAGGTCCAGGTGCCATCGGCACAACAGTCGCGGCGGCGTTACACGAAGTCGGCCGCACACCATTGCTGTGTGGACGTACTCCCCGCGATCGCCTGACCTTGCAAGATGGCAACCGCTTTATCACCGTACCCGGTCCGGTACAGACGAATCCGGCACAAATCACTCGCACGGTTGATCTTATCTTTCTGGCAGTCAAGTCCACACAAATCGACGCGGCAGCAGAATGGCTCAGGGCGTTGACTGGCCCGGAGACGGTTATATGCGTGCTCCAGAATGGGGTCGAACAGTTGGACAGGCTCGCTACGTACTCTCTGCCCGGACAGATCGTTCCCGCTGTCGTGTGGTTCCCTGCTCAAGCGCAGTCCGATGGCTCGGTACGCTTGCGTGGTGAGGCGCGCCTCAGCGTGCCAGACGCACCAGCTTCCCGTGTAGTGGCCGCAGCGCTGCAAGGCACGTGGTGCTCCGTAGATCTGGCCGCGAATTTCAGCTCCCTGGCCTGGCGCAAGCTGATGCAGAATGCGGTGGCTGGACTCATGGCACTCACGCACCGCCGCTCAGGCATGTTTGGCCGTGCTGATATCGCCAGGCTTACGCTGGCTTATCTGCAGGAATGCCTGGCCGTGGCACGTGCAGAGGGCGCTGAACTCGGAGACGAAGTGCCGCAGGAGATCCTCGATAAGTTCCGGGCGGCTCCTGCAGACATGAGCACCTCCATCCTCACGGATCGAGAAGCTGGCCGACCGCTTGAATGGGATATCCGCAACGGCGTCATTGCGCGTCGCGGCCGGGTTCACAGCATTCCAACGCCGATCAGCGACATCCTGGTACCGCTTCTTGCGGCTGCGAGCGATGGCCCTGGTTGATCTTAAAGCCGATGATTGCACTCTTACTTCTCTTCTTCGTCGCTCTCGGTGCCGGAGTACTCAGCGGTGTCGTCGGCACTGGCTCGTCGTTAATCATGCTGCCCGTCCTCGTCGCCACGTACGGGCCACGGATTGCTGTGCCTGTTATGGCGATCGCCTCCCTTTTCGGCAACATCGGACGGGTGATTGTCTGGTGGCATGAGATTCGTTGGCGACCGGTGTTTGCCTATTCGTTGGCGGGAGTTCCTGCGGCTGTTCTCGGGGCGCACACGTTACTTACGATTTCTCCTGGCACAGTGGAGGTATTCCTGGCAGCTTTCTTCCTTGCGATGATCCCGCTGCGCCGTCTCATCAGACGATCGAACCTCCACTTGAATCTCTGGCACATGAGTTTTGCCGGGGCGATTGTCGGGTTTCTGACCGGATTCGTGCTGTCCACCGGGCCGCTCAGCGTGCCGGTATTTACCGGGTACGGAATGAGTGGAGGCGTATTTTTGGGATCAGAGGCGGCAAGCGCAATCCTGCTCTACGCTGGCAAGCTAGCTACGTTCGGTATATCGGGCGCACTCGCGCAGCCTGTCCTCACACATGGACTTGCCATCGGCATCGCATTGTTCGTCGGTTCGATGATTGCGAAACGTCTCGTCCAGAAACTCCAGACGCATACGTTCGAGCTTCTCATTGATGCCGTTCTCGTCGCTGGGGCAGTAGGGATGATCCTTGCTCTCAAATGAAATGGCACGCCAGGGCTGACGGCGCAAGCGTGTTGTTGTTGTGTAACAGCTTTCTACAGGCAGCGACGGGTCGGGGTGGAGGGGTTGGCAAGCCATCAGAAATGAATAAAGCCGTACCAGGGTATGCTGATACAGCTTTTTGTTATTGGTCATGCAGCTTCGTTGTTTTTATCCCGCCCTGTGTTAAAAGGTGGTACGTATGCGACCCGGCATGTATCGATATAATCTGACCACCACTGCATCATCGCCTTGCGGGCTTCCAGATGCTCAGCCTTATGAATGTAAGCCAGACGCACGGTGTTGCGCTCCTGGTGACTCATCTGGCGTTCCACTGCATCCTGCGACCATAAGCCAGACTCCATCAGGGCACTGCATGCCATTGCCCGAAAGCCATGTCCGCAGATGTCCTGTTTCGTGTCGAATCCCATAAGGCGCAGTGCTTTATTAACCGCGTTTTCGCACATCGGCCTGTACGGGTTATGGTCGCCGGGGAAGACCAGTTCGTAAGCCCCGGATATTTCCTTAATCCGTTTCAGAATAGCTATAGCCTGCTGTGAGAGGGGCACGATATGAGCAGTGCGCATTTTTGCACCGCGCCCTGAATAACGCACACCCACAATGGCTTCGCGTGTGGCGGGTATCGTCCAAATTCTGTTTATGAAATCAATTTCTGACCAGCGTGCAAAGCGCAGCTCACTGGAGCGAATGAACAGATGCAGCGTCAGCAGGACAGCAAGCCGGGTCAGTTCACGGCCCTGATGATATGCTTCAATGTGTTCAATCAATTCAGGCAGCCGCTCCAGCGGCAGGGCGGGATAGTGGTGTCTCATGGGGGGAGCCGTCACGCCATCAAGATTTGCTGCCGGGTTGGTGTCGATAAATCCCTGATGGACCGCATGGCGCATGATGTTACTGAGGTGCTGCCGCGTGCGGGACGCGACTTCCAGCAGGCCCTTTTCCTCAATACCTTTCAGCAGGTCAATGAAATGATGGGGTTTAAGCTCCGTGACGGACAGATGACCAATTACAGGAAAGATATGGTTGTTCATGCTGGCAAGCAGACGGTCAGCGGTGTTCTGCGACCACTTTTTATTGTTTTTATGCCATGCCAGCGCCACTGTTTTAAACACCTTCTCTGGTGTGCAGGCTCTGCGTTCAGCAGCCCTCTGCTGTGCCGGGTTGATGTTCAGCGCCAGCATCTTACGGATACCTTCGCGCTGCTGGCGGGCATCAGACAGGGAGACGGCAGGATAGGCACCCAGTGCAATGCGGGATTCTTTGCCGTTTATACGATATTTAAGATACCAGTGACGTGAGCCGCCTGGTTTGATAAGAAGGTACAGACCGTTAGAATCAGAAACTTTGAAGGGTTTTGCGGATGGTTTTAAAGTGCGGATTTTTGAGTCGTTAAGGGACATTTGGGGGTCACTCCGTCATCGAACTAACCTGACCCCAGATTTGACCACCAATTTTTCCCGATGCGGAGGGTAAAATCAAAATGCACCGGGAAGAGTTTTCACGCTAACCTCTTGAATCAATATCAGATAAGGATTCGCAAAGATGCATGCAAACAGGAAATTGGCTCCTCTGACTGGGTCGCATTTGCGAGCATGGGGCTATTACAAAAACCAATATGACTAACTAGCAGTAATCCTTAGTTCTCGGGCGGAAGACGAAATGTCATGCTGTTTCGGCAGCAATCCATATAGATTCATAAATTGACATTTTAGCCTCCACGTCGGCAGCGGTGTTGGGAGCAGAGGTTCTACATCTTAAACTGAAGCATTTAAGAAACATTGGCTTCTGGCTGAGTCATTGCCACCGATAAATACCACAATGAGTAGCTACGCTACTTGTGACGTTTTCTACCCCCCAGGCTTCAACGCATAACGGTAGTCGCGTTACACCCATGGTTATGTCTATCTACAGAAGGGCGAACTGAAGCTTAAATTTTAGAATAACAATGTAGCTCTTAACTATGGCGCAAATATTGCATATTAAAATTAGATAGAATGAGACTATTTAGAATGTTAACGCGAAGATATTTTATAAAGGTTTTTTCATGACACATTTCACACTCAAGCAACTTAAATATTTCGTCACTGTGGTTGAGACCGAAAGCATCGCCGAAGCGTCACGCCAGCTGCATATCGCCCAGCCTTCGATTTCGGTCGCCATCAAAAACCTTGAGGACGCTTTTGAACAGCAGCTGTTCATTCGCCATCATGCACAGGGCGTATCGCTCACCTCCAGTGGGAGACGGTTCTACGAAAAAGCAAAGGAGTTGCTGCGGTTGTCCTATGAGTTTGAGCAAAGTTCACGCGCAGAAAATGAGCTGGTTTGCGGCACCATCGCCGTGGGTTGTTTTGAATCGGCGGCTCCGCTGTATATGCCCAAGCTGATTGCAGGTTTCAAAAAACTCTATCCGGAAATCAATATTCAGCTGTACGACGGTGAACAGCATGAGCTGATGCACGGTTTACATCGTGGCCGTTTTGACATGGCATTTCTCTACGATCTTGACCTGGACAACGCGATTCAGAAAGAACCGCTGAATGCGCCGCATAAACCCTATGCGCTGCTACCGGCGGCGCATCCGCTGGCGAAAAAAAGTGCGGTGACATTACAGGAACTGGCAAGCGAACCGATGATCCTGTTGGATGCGGTACCCAGCAAAAATTACTTTATCAGCATTTTCAAAGAGAATGGTTATTACCCTGAAGTGGCCTATAGCTCTCCGTCAATTGAAATGGTGCGGTGCATGGTCGGGCAGGGGCTGGGCTTTTCGGTGCTGGTGACCCGGCCCTGTTCGGATATGACATACGATGGGCAGCGCTTGGTGCAACTGGATATTATCGATGAAATGGCGGCATCGACGCTGATTATGGCTTATCTGCAAAATAATGAACCCACGCGGCCCACGCGGTTATTTATGGATTATTGCCGCAGTGTTGAATTAACTCCGGCCGTCAGCAGCCATTAAATTGTTACTCTACCCGTTGCGGGTAGAGCAAACGTCAGTTGTATTTAACGTAATTCAAGCCAGGTGGTTTTTAATTTGGTGAATTTATCAAAGGCATGTAAAGACAGGTCGCGGCCAAAACCCGATTGCTGATTGCCACCAAAAGGAACGGTCACATCCAGCGCATCAACGGTGTTGACCGACACCGTTCCGGCGTTCAGTTTGCGCGCCACACGATGTGCCTGATTCAGGTCGTCCGACCATACAGACGCAGCAAGGGCGTAAATATGATTATTCGCCAGTTCGATGGCTTCCGACTCATCATCAAAGACTTTTACCGCGAGCACCGGACCGAATACTTCATCACGCCATAAGTTAACGTTTTCGCTTTCAATCTCAATCACCGTCGGCAGGATGTAGTTAGCGACTGTCTCGATTTCGCGTTGCTCGCCACCCGCGCGCACAATACCGCCCTGAGTCACTGCGGTCTGAATAAAATCCATCACCTTATCTTTATGCGCAGTCGAAACCATCGCGCCCATCCTCGCATTGGGGTTAAGCGGGTGGTCAGGTTGCCAGCCGTGCAACTTCGTGATCAACTTCGCCATAAAGTCGGGATAGATCTTACGCTCAACTAATAATCTGGAGTTAGCTGAACAAACTTCACCCTGGTTGAAACAGATACCGAAGGCGGATTTTTCGGCGGCTAAATCGAGATCCTGGCAATTGGCAAAAATAATGTTGGCGCTTTTGCCACCACATTCCAGCCACACCTGCTTCAAATTGGATTGGCCGGAATAGGCCATAAAGGCTTTGCCCACCGCGGTTGAACCGGTAAAGGTCAGCACATCAACATCGTTATGCTGGCCCAGCGCAGCACCGGCTTCGATCCCCAGCCCGGTAACAACGTTTAACACCCCGGCGGGCAACCCGGCCTCCAGCGCTAGTTCTGCCAGTTTCAGTGCGGTGAAAGGCGAATTCTCCGAGGGTTTCAGGATCACACTATTTCCGGCTGCCAGCGCTGGGCCAATTTTCCAGGCGGCAATATCGAGGGGAAAATTCCACGGCACAATGGCGGCAACCACGCCGACAGGTTCACGGGTGATGGTTGCCAGGGTACCCGGACGGGTGGGGGCAACCTCGTCATAAATCTTATCGATACTTTCTGCGTACCAGGCCATCACATGAGCAGCACCAGGCACATCAACGTTATAGGCATCGAGCACCGGTTTCCCCATGCTTGCGCTTTCCAGCAGCGCCAGTTCTTCCCGGTGCTCCAGCATCAGCTCCGCCAGCCTGCGCAGCACGGCTTTGCGTTGCGCTAAAGGACATTCAGACCAGATACCAGAGGTAAATGCCTGGCGTGCTGAACGCACCGCAGCGTCAATATCCTCAGCCTGGCAAGCGGTGACGTCCGCTAACACTGCATTGGTGGCGGGATTCACCACCGCCCAGGTTTTCTCCGCTTTGGCGAAGTAAGGTTTACCCCCGATAAGGGCATGCGTGCTAAAGCGTTGTTGGTTCAGCAGACCTTGCCAGTAATCACGATTATGCATAAGCGTTCTCCTTATTCGTCTCGGTCTCAGCTACCGGCGTTCCTTGCAGGATCATGCTTGCCGCACGTTCGCCAATCATAATTGAAGGCGCATTGGTGTTGCCGCTGATAAGCGTCGGCATAATTGATGCATCTGCCACGCGCAAATTTTCCACGCCATATACCTTGAGAGTGTCCGGTGCGACAACACTCATTTCATCCCGCCCCATCTTGCAGGTGCCAACCGGATGGAAAACCGTGGCGCAATATTCTTTGACGTATTGATGCAGCTGTTCGTCAGTCTGGATATGTTTGCCCGGCAGCATCTCTTCGCCATGCAATGCATTGAATTCCGGCTGAGCCAGAATATTCCTTGCTACTTTTATCCCTTCCACCAGCACGCTGGCGTCATAAGGATCGGCGAGGAAATTAAAATCAATAGCGATCTGCCCATCACGCTTTAACTGCAACGCGCCGATCGACCGCGGACGTAAAACGCAGGTGTGAATCGCATAGCCGTGGCCCCATTCAAATAAACGGCCACGATGGCTGCGATAACCCGGCACAAAATGGAACTGAATATCGGGTTCATCGCTACTGAGTTTTGTCGCGGCAAAGCCACCGGCTTCAACATAATTGGTGGTTAGCCAACCTTTGCGACGAAAGAGATACTGGAAGGGGGATGTCAGGATCGGTTTCCAGGCGGCGAGGGAAAAACCAAGCGTCAGAGGGTTTCTGGAACGCACGGTGACCAGACCATCCAGATGGTCCTGAAGATTTTTGCCCACCCCGGGAAGAGGGTGCACCAGCGGAATACCTGCGGCCTCAAGTTCGGCAGCAGGCCCGATACCTGATTTCAGCAGAATATGCGGTGAGCCGATCGAGCCGGCCGAAAGGATGACTTCATGGCGGCAGAGAATTGACGTGGGTTGATCGCGGCCATGCTCAGTTATTCGCACGCCTTTGACCGCTTTGTCTTCAATGATCAACGTTTGCACGGTGCAGTCAGTCATCACGGTCAAATTGCTGCGCCCAATATGGGGATGCAAAAATGCACGATAGCATGATAACCGTTTGCCATCCTTTTGCGTGACGTTGTAAATGCCGACCCCCGCCAGCGATTTACCGTTAAAGTCGGTGTTCTCCGCTAATCCGACCCGCTTGCCCGCCGCGACAAACAGCGCTGATACCGGATTGGGATCGCGCGGTTTATCGACCAGTAATTCGCCGTTAAAACCATGATATGCCGGGTCCTGAGACAGCAGATTCTTTTCCGATCGTTTGAACCAGGGCAGGACATTATTCCAGCCCCAGCCCTCACAACCTTGCTGTTCCCAGCGGTCATAATCAGAAGGTAATCCGCGAATATAAATCATGCTGTTCATGGATGAGGAACCACCCAGCGCCTTGCCGCGCGGGACGTGGATTTGCCGTCCCCCCAGGCTTTTTTGTGGCGTTGAATAAAAGTTCCAGCTGAACTTTTTGCTTTTATACAGGGTGATGGTGCCCGCAGGCGTCTGGATACGCGGGGTTTCATCACGGCTACCGGCCTCGATAAGGCAGATCTTGAGATCTGCCTGCTCTGCAAGCCGGGCGGCCAGTACTGAACCTGCGGAACCACCACCAATAATGATGTAGTCATAGGTCTTGCTATTGTTCATAGTCATTCCGGTGATTATTTAGCAACAGAGGTTTGCGCCACTGCCTGAGTACGGCAGAGGAAATAATAAACAGGTGAGACGATGGCTAAACCAATAATCCAGGAGATGTCGGCACCACCTAACATATTTGCTGCCGGGCCGGTATAGATGGCGGTAGACATAAAGGGAATCTCGACGATGATGCCCAGCAGATAACAGAAAATGGCTTTTGAATTGAAGTAACCGTATATGCCACCGTCGCGACGGAAGAATGAAGCGACATCATAATTACCGTGGGCCACCAGATAGTAATCAACCAGGTTAATTGCCGTCCACGGCACCAGCACATACAGCAGCATCAGAATAAAGTTGGTGTAATTGACCAGAAAGTTTTCCTGACCATAAATCGCAATCAGCACTTCGATAAGGATGGTGACAATCGAAACCACAATGCGGGCGCCAGAAAGTGGCGACCATTTAGGCAGGAATGTCTGGCCGAGCGTCAGGGTGCAGAGCACGCCGCAATAGAGGTTCATTGCATTGGTCGCGGCAATGCCTAAGGCAAACACAATAATTACGGTGGAGGATAATCCGCCGGTCATATTCACAATGCCGGTGATTAAATCACCATCCACGATGCAAATAGAAACCAGAATGCCAAGAATCATCGGGAACAATGAACCCAGTACGCATCCCAGGTAGCTACACCAGAAGACACTTTTTTCGCTGATATCTTTTGGCATGTAGCGGGAATAATCGGATACATAAGGCGCATAGGCCAGCTGCCATAACGCGGCGATGGAAATGGCACCGAGGAATCCGCTGAGATTAAAGCCATTACGTGCGAGAAAATCAGTCGGCAGACCATGCACGAAAACAATCCACGCAAAGGCCGCGAGCAAAATAATACCGGATACCCACGACATCACCTTGGTGTAGGCATGAATCAGGTTATAACCGAAGGCACAGGCGACCAGGCTGAGTACCGCAGAAACCAGGATGCCGGTATCGGTAGAAACCGGTGCGTAGATGGCGTGCAGTGACTGACCGCCCAGCACCAGGTTCGATGCCAGAAAGCCGATATACATGATGACGACTAACGCCACCACCAGCACGGAACCATAAGAACCAAACTGGCCGCGGGTTTGCACCATCTGCGGCACACCTAATTGTGGCCCCTGCGCGGAATGCAATGCCATAAACAGCCCACCGGCAAGGTTACCAATCAATACGGCGAGGGTGGCCCACATAAAAGATAAGTGGAAAATACTCACCGCCAGCGCACCGGTAATCACGGTAAGCAACATGATGTTTGAACCAAACCAGATGGTAAAAAGATCCCGTGGCTTGCCATGACGTTCATGCGCGGGAATGGGCTGGATGGTGCTCAACTCTATTGTGGTTGCAACAGCATTATCTTTTGGGTTGTTTGTCATCATAGTTATCTCAACAAAGTCATTTGCAGGCTTGCCGCATGGCTGCGGTTATAACCACCCAAAAAATTGGGAGGGGTGAAAATAACGTTGATGGGATGTTGCAACAGTTGGCTATAGAGAGAAATGAAGAAAAATATAGCCAACTAATATAAAAAAAAGATGCAATCTCGCTTATGGATTGGCTGCCCCAAATTGGAACGTTAAAGAATGACAGGTGAGATATTTTTGAATCTAATTAACTATTTGATTATTAACATCTAAAATGCCACGTTCTGGCTGAATGCCTTATTTTGGTGCGCGTCTGCTCGTCACTGAAGCATCGTTGGCAATATTAAATATCGTCAATTTTGCAAAATTAATAAGTAAAAATGTTGTCTGTGAATCGCGTTAATTTGATTTATCTCAGCACCTTTTTATCTTGCCTGTGCAGAGCGGATGCGGCTTTAACAGGGCTTTGTATTTTATTTCGGCGGACAAGGTTGCCAGCAGGTTAAATATTTTCTATCCAGACGCTCACTTTATAATATTTTACCGCCTGCACGTGCTCCAATAGTCTTGGGTCCTTCTTAAGTGGTTAATCCCCTGCGTGATGCGGGATGAAGGACGTTGAAATGACATCATTAAAAACTGAAACAGATACGCTGATTATTGGCGCGGGTCAGGCGGGGGTTGCCATGAGCGAACACCTGACGCGTCTGGGCATTCCGCATCTGGTAGTGGAGAAAAATCGGATTGCCGAATCCTGGCGTAGTCGTCGCTGGGATTCGCTGGTTGCCAACGGTCCGGCCTGGCATGACCGCTTTCCGGGGATGGAGTTTCCCGGCTGCTCACCTGACAGCTTCGTGGCGAAAGAACAGGTTGCCGATTATTTTGTCAGCTACGCCGCCATGAACCAGTCACCGATTCATACTGGCGTCGAAGTGTTAAGCGCTGAACGCAATCAGGGGCGCAGTGGTTTCACCGTCACCACCTCCGCAGGCGTGATCAATGTGCAGCGTATCGTGGCCGCTACCGGTCCTTTCCAGCGTCCGGTCATCCCGGCGATTGCTCCTCAGCATAGCCAGGTACAACAGCTACACTCGGCAGACTATAAAAATCCGCAGCAGCTGCCGCAGGGGGGCGTGCTGGTGGTTGGTGCCGGTTCTTCCGGCGTGCAGATTGCTGATGAGCTGCAACGTGCCGGTAAGCCCGTATGGCTGTCGGTGGGACCGCACGATCGTCCACCACGTTCCTACCGTGGCCGGGACTTCTGCTGGTGGCTTGGGGTACTCGGTCTGTGGGATGCCGCAGCCAGCCAGCCGGGCAAAGAGCATGTCACCATCGCCGTCAGTGGCGCACGCGGTGGGCATACCGTCGATTTCCGTCGTCTGGCGGCGCAGGGCGTTAACCTCGTTGGCCTGACTGAAAGTTTCACCGCTAACACCGTACGTTTTCAGGATGACCTGGCGGTGAATATTGCGCGCGGCGATGCTAATTATCTCGCATTGCTGGATGCTGCTGACGCGTATATCGACCGTAACGGTCTTGATTTACCGCCTGAACCGCAAGCACGTGAGTTCCTGCCAGACCCCGCCTGCGTAACCCATCCGCAGCTGTCACTTAATCTGGCCGAAGCTGGCATCACCAGCATTATCTGGGCGACGGGCTACGTGGCCGATTACAGCTGGCTGAAGGTTAATGCCTTTAATGACCAGGGCAGACCGCAGCATCATCGTGGTGTTTCCAGCGAGCCTGGCGTCTATTTTCTCGGCTTGCCGTGGTTGTCACGTCGTGGTTCCACCTTTATCTGGGGCGTCTGGCACGATGCCAAATTTATTGCTGACCAGATCGCTATCCAGCGCCAGTACCAGCATTACCGCGCTCCCTCTGACTCGCTTTAAGGAACTGTTATGCCTACTCATCAACGTATTCGTATGTTCAACACCAAAGAAACCTATCCGAATCAGACGCTGGACAACGATCTCTGCCAGGCGGTACGCGCTGGTAATACCGTCTACGTGCGCGGCCAGGTCGGTACCGATTTTGCAGGCAATCTGGTCGGGCTGGGCGATCCCCGCGCTCAAACCGAACAGGCGATGAAAAACCTCAAACAGCTGCTGGAAGAAGCCGGTAGCGACCTGAGCCATATCGTGAAAACCACCACCTATCTTACCGATCCACGCTATCGCGAGCCGGTTTACCAGGAAGTGGGCAAATGGCTGAAAGGGGTGTTTCCGATTTCAACTGGTCTGGTGGTTTCGGCGCTGGCACAGCCGCAGTGGCTGATGGAAATTGATGTGATTGCGGTGATCCCGGATGACTGGGAGGCGAAATGACGCTTTCGATTGCCGCACGCTGTGCGGAGTCCGGCCAACTCGGTATCGCCATTAGCTCGTCGAGCATTGCCGTCGGCGCGCGTTGCCCGTGGCTGGTGGCCGGAGTGGGGGCGGTATCCAGCCAGAACATTACATTACCGGCACTGGGGCAGCAGATTCTGGCGCGGCTGGAGGCGGGGTTAGCGCCGGAACAGGCACTGAAAAGCGCGCTGGCAGAAGATCGCTTTAGCGAGTATCGCCAGGTGACTGTCATTGACGCCAGCGGTCGCAGCGCCGCCTTTAGCGGTGACAAGACGCTGGGTATTTATCATGTGGTGCAGGGCAAAGAATGCGTGGCCGCAGGCAATATGCTGGCGGAGCAAGCGGTGATCGCCGCAATGGTGACGGCTTTTGAAGCCACCACCGGTGAACTCACCAGTCGTCTGATTACGGCGTTGCAGGCGGGGATCGACGCTGGTGGTGAGGCGGGGCCGGTGCATTCTGCTGCCGTGAAAGTAGTCGATGATTACACCTGGCCGCTGGTGGACCTGCGCGTCGATTGGGCAGAAGAAAACCCATTGGCAGAGCTGCACAAGTTGTGGCTGGCGTATGAACCGCAGATGCAGGCTTACGTCACCCGGGCACTGGATCCACGCGATGCCCCGAGCTATGGCGTACCCGGCGATGAGTAACGCGGTACGCGACATCCTCGCGGCACTGCTGGCGTTTGATACCACCAGCCGCGAATCCAATCTGGCGTTGATTGCCTGGATTGAAGATTTTCTGGCGCAACGGGGTATCGCGTCGCAACGCATCATGGATGACAGCGGGCGCAAAGCCAATCTGTATGCCCGGCTGGGACCGGGCGGTGACGGCGGGGTGATGTTGTCCGGTCATACCGATGTGGTGCCGGTCGATGGTCAGCAATGGACGCTGCCGCCGTTTGCCCTGACACAACAGGAAGGGCGCTACTATGGCCGTGGCAGTGCCGACATGAAGGGCTTTCTGGCCTGCGTGCTGGCATCGCTGGATAACTTTCTGACCCAGCCGTTGCGCCTGCCGCTGCATCTGGCTTTTTCCTATGATGAGGAAGTGGGCTGCCTCGGGGTGCGCAGCATGGTGGACTATCTGCGCGCGTCTGCGGAAAAACCCGCCATGTGTATCATCGGCGAGCCGACAGAAATGCGCCCGGTGTATGGACACAAAGGCAAGGTGGCGATGCGTTGTCAGGTGCATGGCCGCGCCTGTCACTCGGCCTATGCACCCTCTGGCGTCAATGCCATCGAATACGCGGCCAGGCTTATCAACCAGCTGGGCGCAGCGGCGCAGCAACTGAAGCAGATCGAGGATGCGCGTTTTGATCCCCCCTATAGCACGCTCCAGACCGGTATGATTCAGGGCGGCAGCGCGCTGAACATCGTGCCGCAGGATTGTCAGTTTGATTTTGAAATCCGCTATCTGCCGGGCGCTAATGTTCAGGGTGTGATGACCGAGGTCGAGCTGTTCTCGCAACAGCAATTGTTACCGCAAATGCAGGCGGTGGCAGCCGAGAGCGCGATCCGTTTTCAGCCGCTGAGCTACTATCCTAGCCTGCTCACCGATCCGCAATCGCAATTCGCGCAGTGGCTGGCGCAATGGAGTGGCAGCAATGATTTCTCAACCGTGGCGTTTGGCACCGAAGGGGGATTGTTTGATGAAGCGGGGATTGCCACCCTGATTTGCGGGCCAGGCAGCATGGCGCAGGGGCATAAGCCGGATGAGTTTATTGCTATTGAACAAGTAGAACACTGCATGAGTATGCTGGTAAATTTATGTAAATGGATGCGTACAGTTCCTTTAAAATGAAACAGTCAATAGTTAGTTAAACCTAATGAAGCTAACCGTAAAAACGGCTCTGGTAAAAAAGACCTCAAAACACCGACCGGTAGTTTTGAACTGGCACCACCGCGTGATCGCAACGGCACGTTTGAACCGCAACTGGTAAAAAAGCACCGGACCAAACTCTCCAACGGGATAGAACGTAAGATCATCCGCCTGTTCGCTCTGGGGATGAGCTATCAGGATATCGGCCGGGAAATTGAGGATTTATAAGCGTTAAGCGTGTCCAGCGCCACCATCAGTGCGGTCACCGATAAAGATATCCCCGAATTTAAACAGTGGCAGCAGCGACCCCTTGTGAAGGTCTATCCTTTTGTCTGGTTGGATGCCAGTCACTACAAAATCCGCGAAGAAAGCCATTACCAGAGCTAGGCTGTATATACCGTTCTGGCACTGAATCTGGAAGGCAAAAAAGAAGTATTGGACCTGTATCTGTCGGAAAGTGAAGGCGCTAACTTCTGGTTATCCATACTGAGTGGCATGCAAAACCGTGGCGTTGAAGATATCCTGATCGATTGCGTGGACGGACTGACCGGCTTCCCTGAGGCGATTAACAGCATTTATCCACAGACTGAAGTGCAACTGTGCGTTATTCATCAGATACGCAACTCGATCAAAGACGTGGCATCGAAGTATGAATAGACCCGGGTTTCGTAGACACTTTTTTGCCTCATAATGGAGTGACCCCGAGCCCATAGACAAAACTGACCTATATTTTGAGCATAGGAGGAGTCTATGGGCACACCACGTTTTACCCCTGAATTTAAAGAAGAAGCGGTCCGCCAGATCACTGAGCGGGGCTATTCCGTTGCTGACGTTTCAGAACGCCTCGGCGTGTCGGCGCACAGTCTTTACAAATGGGTCCGTTCAGTAAAACCTGATAATAACGGGCATCAGGCTCAGGACTTACTGGATGCCAGAACGGAAATTCTCAGGCTGAAAGCGCAGCTTAAGCGTACTGAGGAAGAACGGGATATTCTTAAAAAGGCAGCGCGGTACTTTGCCAGAGAGCCCGACTAAAGTACCGCTTCATCAACGATCACCGTGATATATGGTCGATCGCCGCGATGTGTCGGGTTTTGAAAGTTGCCCGTGCCGGATTTTACGTCTGGCTTCATTGTCCTGTCTCTGCAGGAGAAAAGGATAACCAGCGATTGTTGAAATTAATCCGCGACTCTTATGCACTGAGCGGCGGTGTTTACGGCTATCGCAGGGTTCACTGCGACTTACGTGAAGTCGGTGAAGCATGCAGCAGAAACCGGGTAGCCAAGATCATGAAGCAAAACAGGATACGGGCCGTACATGGCTACAAGATACCCCGTGGGACCAGAGGGCGTCCGTCACTGATAGCACCTAACCGCCTGCTGCGGGAGTTCACGGTTGTGAAACCCAATCAGGTCTGGGTAACGGATATTACCTATATACGGACCTGGCAGGGCTGGCTCTATCTGGCCGTGGTCATCGACCTGTTTGCCCGTAATGTGGTGGGCTGGTCAATGAAACCGACGCTGTCGCGTGAACTTGCACTGGATGCGCTGCTGATGGCCGTCTGGCGGCGTAAACCTGCCGAAAGCGTGATAGTGCACAGCGATCAGGGCAGCCAGTACGGCAGCGATGACTGGCGACGGTTCTGCCAGGCTAATAACCTGTCACCCAGCATGAGCCGGCGCGGCAACTGCTGGGATAATGCCGTGGCAGAATCCTTCTTCAGTTCGCTAAAAAAAGAGCGCATCAGAAAGCGGATATATAAAACCCGGGACATGGCCCGGGCTGATATATTTGATTATATCGAAGTGTTCTACAACCGGACCCGACGCCACAGTCACCTGGGAGGCGTCAGTCCAGAGGCCTTCGAAAAGGCCTCGTCGTGAGGACAGCGAATGTCTACGGGAATGGGGTCACTCCATAAGCCAGCCTGCAATGTCTGCCCACATTCATTCACTTGAGGCTTTTACCGGGTGTGTTCTCTTTACTCGTCGTTCACATGGTGTGGTGGCTACAGTGGATGGGGAGGAATTGGCGAGATTGGTGGCTTCAGATTTAGAAACAATTGAACTGAAGTTGTCGATGCTTAGATCACGTACAAGAAAGTCCTCGGGGACAGTATCTTTCATCGGGCCAGCAGAATTAATGTGGTCAAAATTACCGTACTTGGTGAAAAAACTATTCAATGAAGGTATTAAATTTAAAGTTTTGACAGGAAATAGGAAGCGCATATACACCTGTCTTCTGGACGGAAGTTGTCAACTAGGTTTCACAACTTCTATGCCGGATAAACAAAAATTTGGATATGCTGAAATTGGAATGGAAAAGTTAATAGTTGTGGTAGCGTCACTTATAGCAGACAACTTCAAAGAAAACGAGGACGTGATTGATACGCTGTCGAAGCTTCCTCTAATAGCTTATGATGAACAGTTACCATTGATAAGGGAGGTTTTCCAGGATTCTTCGCGATTTTTTGCACTGCTTCGTCCGTCTATTACTGTACCGGATTTGCGAATTTTAGAAAGAATGATCCGAGAAAATATTGGTTGGACTGTGATGCCTGAGTATTTATGCGCCCAAAGCATAGCAGGAGGTCAGATCGTTGAAGTCAATGTTCATGAGAGACTCCCCATAAATTCTATCTATTTGGTATGGATTGATAGCTCATTACGTAACCCACTCGTATCAGGAATCAGAGACAGAATTCTCGAACTATCAAAAAATAGCGGATTTATGGTTTGAGATACATAAAACAGGCAGCCTTATCGGCTGCCGTGTCATTATTTTATCCGTGGCAATCGCTTGGCAAAGTCATCTGCAATGTCATTCAATTTTAGGAATTTCACCCCTGGATGACCAAGCATATGCGTTAAGAGGCGTTCGAGCATCATTAATACGTGCGGGCGTCCAGATACGTCCGGGTGAATCGTGAAAGTAAAGATCGCATATTCATGCTCACGGTAGACCCAATCGAATTGATCCCTCCACAACTGTTCGATGTCCCTGGGATTCATGAAACCTTGGCTGTTGGGTTTTGTTTTCATGAACATGAAAGGAGGAATATCGTCGATTGTCCAACTGGCGGGTAATTCAATAAGGTCCGTCTCTTCTCCGCGTACCAGCGGTTTCATCCATTCGGTCGGTGTCTTGGAATAATCTATCTTGGTCCAGGAATCACCTTTCCTGACATAATAAGGCTGATGATCATGATGCATTAGTGAATGGTCATATTTGATGCCATTTTCTAATAGAAGATCTGTGGTTACAGGAGAAAATTCCCACCATGGAGCGACATACCCAGTAGGTCTCTTCCCTGTTAATTTTGTGACCATATCAATGCCCTTTTGAAGGACTTCTCTTTCTTGGTCAGGCGACATAGATATTGGGTTTTCATGACTGTAATTATGAACCCCTATCTCATGTCCAGCATTAACAACTGCTTCCATTTGCCGAGGAAAGGTTTCAATGGAATGACCAGGCATAAACCAGGTTGTTGGAATATTAAACTGGTCAAAGAGATTCAGAAGACGTGGAGTACCTACTTCGCCAGCGAACATACCGCGAGATATATCGCTTGGAGAATCCTCTCCCCCATAAGAAGATAGCCAGCCTGCAACGGCATCTACACCCACTCCAAAACCACATAGTATTTCTTTCGCCATGGGTTATTACTCCTCATACAGAAAAATTGAAATAATATCGCGTTAAGAGGGTTTCTTGACTAATTTCAAGAGATCCTCGGTATTAAATTCATTAATTCCTTTTTGAAGGGCCATTAATTTATGCTCAGGGATGTTGTATCCCCAATTAGCCCAAAATGATTGAATGCCATGATCTAATGCATCAATAACATTTTGGATATTGTCATCAATAAATATAATCTCCTCGTTTTTATCGAAGGCTATCGATTTTAGCAAGGTGAGAGTCTTGTTTTTATCGGTCATCCTCCCATAAATTTTATTCGCGGGTATGTTTAAACCATATTTACTTAGAATGAATGATATTGACTCCTCATCCTTTCCCAACACAATATAGATATCATTAGCTGTTTCAAATAAATTTGAAACATCCAATAGCGGACGGTGTAGTTCAGCCCAAAAACTAGGGTAAATACTTCTTGCCAGGTTCCTATACTGGATGAACTTATCCCTAAATATTTCCTTTTCTTCAGTTGGAATCGATTCATATATGGCAGTGAATCTGTCATTATCTATAGCCTCATTACCAAATTCGGTGAATGAGGAAATAAAGTGACCGTCGTGACGTACAAAATTCCTTAATTTCCTGAACCGTTTAGCCATCAGACTTGGTATTTTTTGAAGTACATTTTTGTTAAAATCACTGAGAGGTCTGTCATGTAATACATTCCATGTAATTAGCATGCATTCGTCTACTCCATCAACCACGACCCCGTCGAAATCCATTGCTATTAACATCGAATTATACCACCAGCGGTTCTTTAAGAGTTTCTCCGCGCTTCCATCTATCTATTGCATCGAATGTCTGACGCATAAATTTTCCACATTCGGCATAATAGGAGCAAGTTATGATATTCCCGTCGACAACTACATCTGCTTCAATTACGTTAGCGCCGGAATTAACCCTATCGTCTTTCAGACCAACATAAGCGCAGGCGAGTTTGTCTCTTAGAATACCGGCAGAAATCATAATCCAGGGACCATGGCAGAGCCCAGCCACAACTTTCCCCTGTGTTACCATCTGTTTTAGAAAATCTTTAACTCTCTGATCTTGGCGAACTCTATCAGGCGCTTCATGACCGCCAGTGAGAATAACAGCATCAAAATCAGTGGCGTTGAGTTGATCAAAATTAATATTGTCTTTGGATCTTTTATCCATAGGAACAGTGATGCCATATTTCCCTATCACTGCACTTCCATCCTTTGTTGCAATAGATATATCGTATCCTTCCTCTTTAGAACGATAGTAAGTATAAACTACATCGTGATCCTGAAAACCTGGACCAGTGATTATCACTACTCGTGTCGGATTAGACATGTCATTTTCCTTCTTATTGCGTTACGGGACGTTAATTAAAAATACATTCTGACCACAGTACATTTCTGAGATGGCATCTTTAGCTCGTAGGATATGAATTTTTCCCATTAGATGGCTTTTTACATCTAATGAAATAAAAATAAAATCATCCTCGTCATTCAACATTTTTCTATCAAGATTTTTGACGGAGAAGTATGCTAATTTGTGTAGGTCATGTTCTCTGATCAATGTGCCTGCAGATATCTGTTGCAAAGGAGGTAAAAGATCATGTTCCTGTGATTTCTTTTCATATGCCATATTTTGCCGGCCATAATTATCTTTAAGTCTGAGTAAGTCGAATTTGTTTCTTGGGTTTTCAACTTCAATTAATTCGATGCCTGATTTTCCAGAAATAGTCTGATGGAACACACCTTTTGCAATATATATGCTGTCGCCAGATTTTAACGCCTGATGTGTACCATCAAGAAATCTGGTCTCGCCATCACCATTTAGGCATATAAGGACGGTGACTTTCAGTATATGACAATGCATTGAAGTGGATAGATTCTTTGATATATGAAGGCGCCATACATCAAAAATAGAATCACAATAAACTCTATACTCATATCCCCATGGTTTTTCTATGAATCCATTGAGATGTAAGTCTTTCTCAAATGACTCACCATTATTTGAAGTTGAAAGTAGGATTTTGTTTATTTCAAGCAGGTCATATACATTTGGAGTCCGGTTGTGGATTTCCATATGGTCGCTCCCCCGTTAATTGAATTGCTGAATGTTGATTTCACTTCGGTCAATCGTTCCGTGATTTCAGTCTATAACGGTTATTTAGTACGAGAGAAATAACTTTTATGATGATTACCTATATTGTTTCTTTTGATCAGTCCTTCATACTCAATAATTACTGAAAGCTATGCTTCTATACTTGGGTACTCTTAAAGATGCATAGATTCTATGCCGTCAGGAGGTCATAGCTCACAAGCGATTAAGATGCTTAGCAAGATGCCGAACTCGGACGTCAGCACGATACAGCTCATGATATATGTATTCGATGTTTACCAGAGGTCGCTTTATGTGATCCGGTAGGGACAGGGGACAGGTCAGTAAACCAGCCTGTCTCCATCAGTAGCATGCATGCCGAACCTGGGGACATTGTGGAGGTCGATACCAGCGGAATGGTGATTGTCCTATGCGCAAAAGCTGAAGATGTCGCCTGAGTCTCTCATGAGATCGAGAAAACGAAGTCGCGGATAAGTGCATTGGACAATGAAGGTACCAGAGCGGATACGGAAAACCTGACGCGCCTTTTATGCCAGTGACCTGCACCCCATTGCTCAAGACGCCTCGATGTAAGTATACGTTCCGAACTTCCGCTGTTCGCTCAAAGCTGTCCTTGATCGTAGCCGTGGACAGCTCTGTGCCAGAAGCGGAAATTACGTACATCACAGTTTTTAATTTATGGACGTCGGTTACAGCGCTATGCACAAACTCCATACATAAGAGGGGAGGCCGCATAAGCCATGCGGCCTTTGGTATCAGAATGTCAGTTCAGGCATCTGTTCCATCACAAACGCTAAAACTTTCTCCGCGTTGAGTGACGCATAGGGCAGACTTTCAATAATTGCAATTGAACGAGAGTCCCCGACAATTTTTTCAATCTCGGAGACCTTGTACTGAATGTGTGGTGCAATCAGAAAACCGTCAAAAGCGGGAGCTACACTGGCAAAATTATCCAGACCCACAGCGCTAATAATGAGATTGTAGTCCTTTTTTTCTGCCAGCAACTGCATCCTTTTGGCGAGAGAATTTGCTGTATTACCAAACAAACAACATACCAGAAGCTTTTTCATATTTTACCTCCTGAGAATTGTTCACAGAATAATACTCGACATGCTGATAAAACGAGCTTTGCATCTTATTTGCATGACAAATCTCCAGCAGAGTTGATGTAACCCAGGAAAGACGAACCTGCCGTATTGTTGGACTGACGGGATGCATCTGGATCTTTTGTGCAGCCGCTTGTCTACGACGTTTCGTCATTTGGCCTTTTGTCAGCTGTTCGCTCGAAGCAGCCTGATGGGCTTCGCCTACAGCAGTTTGGTGCCATGAGCGGACATCTGAACTTAGCTTTGACAAACAATGTAACAGCAATACTCTGGTATCACTTTTAACCCATTAGTGATGCTTTTTTGACGGTACTTCATACATCCTCTGACATTGAACAGCCCAGAGAATATTGCGCGGGCTGTTCATGCCAGATAGCGAAGGGGGTTAGTGACGAAAAGGCAGGAAAAGTCGCCTTATTGTTTGCGTCCTCTACATCGTCAACACAATTTTTCCGACATTGAGGCCGTCTTCCATACGCTGGTGAGCTTTGCTGGCTTCAGCCAGCGGAAATACGCTGTCAATCACCGGGCTCAGCCCATCTTTACCGAAGCGAGTTAACCAGCACTCTTTAAAGCGACGGGACATCTCATGTTTCACTTCTTGCGAACGCGATTTCATTACCGTACCGATAATCTGCAGATGGCGGTACAACACCCGATCCAGCGGGATCTTCGCGTTTTCAATCCCCCCCATGATGCCAATCTGCACCAGACGTCCACCAAAGTTGAGTGCATTCACGTTTCGTTCAAAATAAGGCGCGCCAATAAAATCGAGAATAAGATCAACCCCCTTGTTATCCGTACTGCTGGCGACAACCTCGGAGAAGTCTTCTGTCACGTAATCAATGGCGTGATCGGCACCCAGACGGCGAACGAGATCGTGTGCTGCAGCATTCGCGGTGGTGATTACCGTCGCGCCTGTCGCATGCGCCAGTTGCACGGCGGCACCTCCCACACCGCCGGCCCCGGCGTGGATCAGTACCGTTTCCGTGGGCTTCAGTTTCCCCAGATGGATAAGCGCTTCATGCGCGGTTACAAAGACCTCGGCAATGGCCGCCGCATGGATATAGTCCATACCTTCCGGCACTGGCATAGCCATCCGGTAATCAATGCGGGCCATTTCAGCGTAAGCCCCGCCCCCGACGATACCCATAATACGGTCACCCAAGTTGTAGCCTTTTACATTCTCCCCGACGGCAATAACGTCACCGGCGATTTCCAGCCCCATAATCGTCGAGTCGCCAAAATCAGGGCGGCCATACCCGCCGCGTCGGTGAGTTAGATCGGCCCGGTTGACCCCCGCTGCCCGCGTGCGAACCAGCAGATCATTGGGGCGCAGCTGTGGGTCTGCGACTTCACTGATATTAAGTACATCGGCCGGACCGAATTGTTCAAAAGTGATTGCTTTCATGATTCTCTTTCCCGAAATAAGAAGATGGATAGCCGTCGTTCAGGCCTGTTCTTCAAACGTGGCATTGGCATAACCAGAAGCGGTAATCGCTGCCGGGAAGCCTGCATAAAACGCCATGTGCGTAATCAGGGCGGAAATTTCTGTTTTGGTCAGCCCGTTTTCAATGCCGCGACGCAGGTGGGCCGGTAGCTCATTGGAATGATTCAGCGCGATAAGACAGGCGATGGTAATCAGACTACGGTCGCGTGGTGCCAGGTCCGGATCTGTCCAGACATCGGAATACAGTGGTTGCTCAACGAAGCCGGACAGTTTAGGAGTAAATGCGCGTGCAGCTTCACGCGGGCGAGTAAAATCAACAGCTTTCATGGTCAGTTCCTCTTATATTCTGTCATTAGTGCCAGTGTGTTTTAGATTTGGCTGATGAATTTATTCACCAGATAATGGCTGAGACCTTCCCGACCGCCCTCCGAACCATGTCCGCTTTCTTTCATGCCGCCGAAAGGCAGTTCCGTCGCCACCATGCGGTACTGATTAATGCCGATCATTCCGGCCTCAAGGCCATCGCCAACATCCAGCACGGTACGGGCGTCACGCGTAAAAGCGTAAGCTGACAGGGCATACGGCAGACGGTTTGCTTCTGCCAGCCCGTCCTCAAGCGCGTCGAACGGACGCATCACGGCGATCGGGCCAAAGGGTTCTTCGTGCATGATCCGTGCTTCCATCGGCACATCGGTAAGCACCGTAGGTTCAAAGAAAAAGCCAGGACGGTTGAGCCGTTTCCCTCCAGTGAGCACTTTCGCGCCCAGGGCAACAGCATCGGCAATCAGCGATTCCATTTTTTCCAGTTGGCGGATATTCGCCAGCGGCCCCACCTGAGTGCCTTCCGCTATGCCATCGCCGATAATCAGTTGCTCCGTCGCACTCACGAAGCGTTCGACAAACTGTGTGTAAACACCTCGCTGAATAAGAAAACGGGTTGAAGAGATACAGATTTGGCCGGTGCCCCGAAAACGGTTAGCCGCTCCGCCAGTTGCCGCCGCATCAATGTCGGCATCGGCAAAAACCAGCACCGGTCCGTGGCCGCCCAGTTCCAGGGTAATCGGTTTAACACCGGCGGCAGCACGCTCAGACAGCAGTCGACCTACCGGTACAGAACCGGTGAATGCCACTTTGCGAATAACCGGTGAGGCGATCAGCGTGGCGGAAACCTGATCCGGTACGCCAAACACAATTTGCAGTACGCCTTCAGGCAGACCGGCATCATCCAGGCAGCGTGCCAGAGCCAGCGCCGTCGCCGGGCTCTCTTCACCGGGTTTCAGGATCACGCTACAACCTGCGGCCAGCGCCGCTGATAATTTGCGTGCCGGGGTAATGGCCGGGAAATTCCACGGAGTGAAGGCGGCAACCGGGCCGATGGGCTCTTTTTTGACCAGTTGCAGTACACCGGGGCGATTTGACGGTACAACGCGCCCATCAATGCGGCGGGCTTCCTCCGCAAACCATTCAAAATAGTCGGCTGCACGCAATACTTCGTCGCGGCTTTCAGCCAGGGGCTTCCCTTCTTCCAGCGTCATCAACGAGGCAATATGTTCAGCGCGTTCGCGCATCAGGGCAGCGGCATTCTTCATGATGCGGGCGCGTTCGGCAGGCACGGTACGGCGCCAGATGTCAAAGCCAGAACGGGTGGCTGACAGGGCACGTTCAAGGTCGGCGGCGGTCGCGAGCGGCAAGCGGCCGATAGTGGCTTCGGTTGCGGGGTTAATCACAGCGACAGTGTCGCGATTGCCCGCTTCAATCCAGTCACCGTCGATGAATAGATAAAGGGGATCGTATTGATGATTTTGCATGGTCGTTATCCTCAGTGTGTGCGTGTTTGTGTAATGTCATTCGGCTGAGGGGATCTTAAGTTCAGCGCACATCACTGATAAGATGGCTTCTCCCCACAACAGCTATGCAAGAAATGCACAGATGCAATCAGAGAAATTTGCCGAGTTCCTTGGAGTCTTTGTCGATGTCGCCCGTGAAAGCAGTTTTTCGGGTGCTGGTCGCCGTCGCGGACGCACGCCCTCCTCGATAGGACGGCAGATTGATGCGCTGGAAGCATACCTCGATACCCCGCTTTTTTTGCGATCTACACGGCATTTAACCCTGACGGATGCCGGGGAAATGTTGCTGATTCGCGCCAGACGGATCCTCGATTCACTGGAGGATACGCAGCAGGAACTGGCGTCAATGAAGGGCGAAGTAACCGGTGTGCTGAGAGTGGCGTGTTATCCCACATTTGGTAAACGCTATGTGCTGCCGGTTATGGCAAAACTCTCCCGACAGTATCCGGCGCTGAGCTTCGATTTGGATCTGACCGAACGGTTGGCAGACCCCGTCGCTGAACGCCTTGATGTTGTCATCCGTATTGGTAATATGGCCGACAGCACGTTGATTGCCAGCAAAATAGCAACGCAAATACGTGTGCTGTGCGCAAGCCCTGCCTATCTGGAAAGCGCGGGGATTCCCGCCTCGCTGGACGACATCGCCTCACATCGGTTAATCGATAAGCTGTACGGTGCGGATCTGCTTTGCTGGTCGAGCGTGATTGGCCATCCGGCCAGAGAAAACTCGGGCCTGCCTATGTTTGGCTGTGATGATTTCGAAGCAATGCGTCAGGCAGCGGTCGAAGGGATGGGGATCGCGTTCCTGCCGGACTGGGTGGCGGGAGATGAGATTAACAGTGGCGCGCTGGTACAACTCTTTCCGGAAATGTCATCGCAACCACATGTATCTACAGGAATATATGCGCTACGCGCGTTACGTCACCCACCTGCCAGAGTCACGGTATTTCTCGACGCATTGCGTGAATTCATCGGACATCCTGCAAAATGGTCAACATTTCACTGCCAGCTCTGACGATGTAAGCAACATTGCCATTTTTATTCTATGCGAACTTCCGCTGTTCGCTTATAGCGGACATCATACTCCTGAGCCTGTCCGCTCCGAGCCCAGACTGTGTGAAAACTGTTTTGGTAGATTAAACTGCGACTAAAACAGGGCTGAAAACTGCGCTCATACGTAAACTAACCAGTCGAGCAATTCCAGATTTTGCGTAGATGCGCGCACTTCAGTTCTAGGGCAGAGTTTTCACACAGCCTGTGCCAGATATAGTCATTCGAACCCAGAGAGTTACACTTTTAAGTGATTCAGGGTATGCGCTTACTGGTTACGAATATTGTGCCAGAATCATGCGGTTTGATGATTGCCGCTTTGCTTTCGAGCCAGTAAGTGCTCCACGTTCGCTAACTATTTTGCTGGCATTGGAAGAGCGAAAATCGCTCTTACTGATGCCGTAAAAAGCTTGTCAAATGTCTCAGGGCGTGAAGCGGACGTTGCTGACAACAGTTTGAGTGATTCAACAGAGCGTCAGTCATCATGTATTATCAGGACAAAGATGCCCGCTGAACCAGTCAACAACCCTATTTATGACAACGGGTTGATACCAGTGATCATCACCGTGTTCTGCACCTTCGATAAGTACGTAGTCCGTTTTGTTCCCCGATTCCAAAAGGGCTTTGTAAAGCGTTGCGCTCTGCTTAGGCGATACTAATGTATCCTTACTTCCATGCATTATTAGGAACGGAGGTTTACATCCTTTGAGACGTCCTATGGGGCTTGCATTTATCGCTTTTTCAGGTACAGAACTGATGGAGGCACCTGCAAAATTCTTGAAAGCCACACCATTAATTAGCAGTGACTCCGCGACTGCAGGAGACTGATGCACTTTTTGTCGGTGATCCGGAAAACCGTCACCTATGTTACGCAGATCTGATATTCCGTAAAGCGTAGCCACAGCCTGCACATCAGCGGACTGGCTGAGAAAATCGCCGTGATCGAATGATTTATCGCCATTAGTGGTACCAAGCATCTGCGCCAGCCATCCTCCTGCAGAATCGCCAAATACACCAATTCGTGAGGGGTCAATTCCATAATCGTGGGCATGTTGACGAAGGTATCTTACTGCTGCTTTAGCATCTATCACTGGCGCAGGGAAAGTATCCGGAATTGTCCTGTATTCTGCCGCTGCAACAACAAAGCCAGCCTCCGCTAAAGCCATGCGCATTTCCACAAATTTATTGTGCTCAGCTGTCATAAATCCTCCCCCAGGAAAATAGATGATGGCTGGTTTCAAAATTTTGGTACGAGGAACCAGAAAAGACATATGCAATTGCCTGACAGAACGAGTGTTTTTCACTGTCTCATAAACCACATCACTGATATTGTCTATAGGGTGTTTAGTCAAAGCGACTTGGATAATTTTCGCCCCATGAATATAACCAGGCAGATCATGATAATCAGAAGAGACTTCACTATTTATTTTAGGAATCATAAAAAATCACCAGTTTTTAAAATATTGTTTCGCCAGTCAACCTATTATTCTGAAAGGATAGGTCATCCTGTCAGATAATTTTTAAGGCCGAATTAATGGTGGCGAAAATCAAATTCGCTATAACACCCATTTGAAATATGCACCGACTGATATTGATGATAGAGATACGTAAAATCTAATCCTCTTTAATTACACCATCCCGGCCGAGCCCGGTGAAATCGGTTCTGTCTCCGGATGACTACTGTATACATACATATCCGAAGGCTTATCTATTCAGATACTTGTATTCGTTACAAACCATGAAAAGTGATGTTTTATATTCATGGCCAGTTACGTCCCCGGGTTACTGTTATTTTTTTCATATCTCAACCGGTCTTCACGAAAGCGATCAGCATTATCGACAATCCAGGTCCACAGCGGGATCATCCGTACAAGTAACTCCATACCTGTATCGGACAGTTCGTATTCGACTCGTGGCGGGATTTCACTGAAATCATGGCGGATAACCAGTCCGTCACGCTCAAGCTGTCGTAATGTACGCGTCAGCATGCGCTGAGTCACTCCGTGCATACGCCTGCCAATTTCGGCATGACGCAGTCTGCCATAAACGCCAAGCGTGTTGACGATACCCAGCGACCAGCGACTTCCGGCATGAGCCAGCACCTCCCGCCGCAAGCCATCATCATCGTCTCTCAGCCCCTTACAAACAGCCTGCGAATACTGAAGAATATCTTCCCGATCCATTTCATTGACTCCCGGTATCATACATGTACCTTCTTTTTTAGCCTGTTATGAATTGCTAGAGTGGTGCAACAATTCATGTAAGGCCAGATTATGAACAAAACAGATCTTAACACTACGTCTGAAAATATCCTCGTGCTCGGTGCCGGTGAGCTGGGCCTCCCCGTTCTGCGAAATCTTGCCCTTCGGGCAAAAGATGTGGAGGGAACGAAAATCAGCGTGCTGCTGCGCGAAAGTACCGTAACGTCAGATGAACCTGGAAAACAATTCGTTATCACGGAAATCAGAAACCTCGGTATTAATATAGTCACGGGCGATCTCGTCATGAGTTCTGTCGACGATTTGGCCAGCCTCTTTGCGCAATTTGACACAGTCGTTGGCTGCGCGGGGTACGCGGCCGGCATAAATACACCGATGAAACTGGCGCAGGCGGCCCTGCAGGCGCGGATTCCACGCTATTTTCCATGGCAGTTTGGTGCCGATTTTGATGCCATCGGACGCGGCAGTCCACAAGACATCTTCGACGCGCAGATTGACGTGCGTGATTTACTACGCAGCCAGCATGAAACTGAGTGGGTCATCATTTCGACCGGCATCTTCATGAGCTATTTGTTCGAACCAGACTTCGGTGTGGTCGATCTGCAGAACGATACTGTTCACGCACTCGGCAGTATTGACAACACCATGACGCTGACAACTCCCGATGATATCGGGATGCTGACGGCAGCGATCGTATTTAAAACTCCTCGCATCCGGAACGAAATTGTGTATATCGCCGGTGATACACTGACCTACGCAGAGGTAGCAGATAAGCTGCAATCAGCGCTTGGCCGTCCTTTCAGCTGCACGGAATGGAGCGAACAATATCTGATGGATAAACTCGCGCTCAACCCGCAAGACATGATGTCTAAGTATCGTGCCGTTTTTGCACAGGGGCGGGGTGTTGCATGGGATAAAAAGCAGACATTCAATGAACGCCATAACATTCCGGTTACCGACGTGGCAGCCTGGATAAATGCAAATCTGACCCCGGGCAGCTCATTATAATCGTATTTAAGCTGCTGTAATAAATACCAGAGTCTTTCTCCTGCCTAACCGAATATGGTGAAGAGAAAGACTCTGTTCCCCCTGTTGGCACTGATAGCAAAGCGGTTACGCTGTGTGCGCTGAAAACCGGCTCTCCGGTAAACCGGGGAATACGGCTGATTTCGCTCTTAGCAATGCTCCATCATGCCTTGACGGCACAGAAAGACCCACGCTGGCACTGGTACAATACAGCGTTGTGAATGCTTCTCCCGCGAGTGTCGGGCAAGTGCTCTGAACTCCTGGAGAGGGCAGGATACTCTCCGTCGTTCCGTCCGGACGATAACGTACAACACGGCTTCCTCCCCATTCGGCATTCCAGACATAGCCCATTGCGTCCACGCAGGAGCCGTCAGGCGCTCCCTTTCCTTCTGTTGCAGTGAACACGCGCTGGTTATTCATGGAGGGGTAATCACAGCACATTATACGGCCCTGCATCGAGTCACAGTAATACATCGTGCTGCCGTCCGGACTGAAACAGATGCTGTTCGGGATGGCCACCTCAGGCAGGGGTAGCGTCTCAATGCTGAGTGTCGCTGCATTTAGCCTGTGAAATCTTCCTATGATTTTCGCGGGGTATCCGTCATCCATGGTCCCGAAGACGAAATTACCCTCGCGGTCGCACCGACCATCCCCTGTCCGTGTTCCCGGTCCTCCCGGTGACGCCACAACCGGCGTAAAGATACCCGTATTCAGATCGCAGAAGGCGAATCGGGACGCCAGTCCCATCAATAAAACGTCAGAATGTTCAGTAAGAGCAAACGATCCGAGGCGTTCAGGCAGGGACCAGCGCATCACAACACTGGTGTCTTCTTCAAGGGCAAGCAGCTCGCTGCCTTCAATGTCAGTCCAGTAAATCCTGCGTGTCCTCTCGCACCAGATTGGGCACTCTCCCAGCAAATTTCTGGCATCAGCAGACACTGAAAACATGTTATTTCTCCCGCATATAAAAGTTTCGCATCGCGCCTGACCAAAAGCGTAAGGCCATCTGCATTATGGCAGACGGCAGTAACAAGCTATTCCCACCCTGTCAGGGCAAAAAACGCGCTGAAAGTTTGTCACCAAAAAGCATGATGGCGAGTCCTGCCAGCATGACCAGCATGCCCCCCAGTTTGAGTAGCGAAACCGGTCGCCGTACAGCACCCAGCAGACCGAAATGGTCAATCATCTGCGACGAGAGTAACTGCCCAACGATTGCCAGCCCGAGCAGGGCTGAAAAACCGATTTTCGGTGCCAGCACCACGTAGCTGAACAACGCACAGGCACCGATCAGGCCGCCCGCCAGACTCCATGCTGGCTGCGAAGGAATAGCAGCGAGAGAGCTAAATAACCCGCCACGTAGCAGCGAGTAAATCCCGAGGCTCAACGCCCCGGCCGTAAAGGAAAAGAACGCGGCGGTGACCGGATCGCCCCCGAGTCCTTTTGCGAGCTGACTGTTCAGGGTTGTCTGCAAGGTAATACCAAGACCCGCTGCAAAAGCTATTACGTAATAAATCGCGCTCATGCTGTTATTCCCTGTCAGTTTGCCTGTACCAGCGGCAGGAATTTCTCCGCAAAGATGTCCGGCTCATACCCGGCGGCGGCGAAAAGGTGTTCGCGTGATTCATCGATGGCAGCACGAAGACGCTCGCTGTCCACGCCCAGAACTTTGCCGTTCTGCTTGACGATGCGCCCGCCAATCATGACAGTATCGATGTTGCTGCGTTCAGTTGCATGCACCACCGTCCCGAAGGCATTCCCGTTCGGATAGAGATTGAGATCAGCAGCGTTAATCAGGATCAGGTCGGCCTGTTTGCCTGGCGTCAGGCTACCCACTTTATCCTGTAGTCCGGCACAGGTCGCACCATCGACGGTTGCCGACTTCAGCAGCTGCGCTGCCGGGAGCGTTGTCAGAGAATGCCCTGAATCACAGCAGTGCTGCTTATGCATACCCATTACTCGCTGCAGATAGAACGCCACGCGCATTTCCATAAACATATCTGTGCTGTAAGACGTTTCGTTATCCACGCTCAGGCCAGGATTGATGCCATGGCGCTGCGCGGCCTCAATGGCAAACATCCCGCTTTCAATGCCATAGTGCGAATCTGAGCGCGGACAGACGTTCACTCGTACGCCGGCTTCACGCAGGATTTCCCAGCCCTCATCAGGCAGTGCTGTGCAGTGATTGAAGATATTGTCCGGGCCCAGCAGGCCCTGCTGATGCAGTGATTTAAGCTCTGAAGCCATTTCAGCGCCAAAGAATTCGGTCACGATTGGCAGCCCGAGCCGGCGGGCCTCGGCCCACAATTCCGGCTCCAGCTGGGCCATGACGCCCAGAGAAACCAGTCCCTCAGGATTGTCTTTGAAATATTTTTCCTGCAGACGCTGCCAGTTACCCGGCCAGTGCGCTCTGTCCCATTCGCCTGCTACCGGCGCGCCGGAAGCATGAATAGCGCGAATTCCGGCATCAAGCAGGGCTTCAACGGCGGCGTCTGCATGTGCTGCGGTACGGCTGTTGTGCGAGTTATCAATCATGGTAGTGATACCCGCATCAATCGCGCCCAGCGCCGTCAGGAGATTACCGACATAGATATCTGCGGGCCGATAGTATTTCGCAAACGAGAAGTGCGTGGCATTGCTATAGTCGTCCAGACAGGTGGCGTTTGGGTTGATGCGGCGCAGCTGGCCTTCCCAGGCGTGACGATGAGAATCGACCATCCCCGGCATGGCAATCATATTTGTGGCATCAATGACGTGAGCACCCTCGGCGTTCAGGTCCTTACCGATGGCGGTGATGGTTGACCCTGTGACAAGAATATCGCCACGTTCATGGTTACCAACATTCTCATCCATACTCAGTATGGTTGCACCGCTGATCAGCGTTACCGGAGCATTTGCCGTCTGATTGTTAACAATATTTCTGCAGTAATCGGTCATTTGAATTGTCTCTTTCAGGTTCAGAAGGAAAACAATACGCCTCCTGTTTAAGCTGAAAAAGATGACTAACGTGTTTTCATCATTCAGAATTTGCGAATAATGATGGTTATCACCGTCACATGCTATTCAGGAGCGCAATCAGGTGGATCGTATTCAGGCTATGCAGGTTTTTATAAGGGTGGCTGAGGCCGGAAGCTTTGTCCGGGCAGCGGAAACACTGTCCCTGCCTTCTTCTACTGTTACCAGCACCATCAAAAACCTGGAGAAATATCTGCAGGTGCGTCTGCTGAACCGGACCACAAGACGTGTCAGCCTGACTCCGGAAGGTATGCAGTATCTGGCGCAGTGCCGGGAAATTCTGGCCTTAATTGAACATACGGAAGCCAGTCTGGCCGATTCGAACAGGCGCCCCCGTGGTCGTTTACGCGTTGATATGCCCGGCGGTATAGCGCACTTCCTCGTGATGCCAAACCTGAAAGAGTTCTACAGCCGTTATCCTGATATTTACCTGATGATCGGCGTCAGCGACCGGCAGGTTGACCTGGTTCAGGAGGGCGTGGACTGCGTGATCAGAACCGGAGAGTTACTTAACTCCACGCTTGTAGCCCGTCCGCTCGGAGAATTTCGCTGGATCACCTGCGCCTCTCCCGATTATCTCAGGGAGTACGGTATTCCGCAGTCACCTGAAGATTTATCTCATCACCGGGCTATTCATTATTTTTCCGGACAAAGCCGGCGTACAGACGAATTGCGTTTTGTAAAGGGAACAGAAACGCTGTCCGTACCCGTCAGGGGGCAGGCAGCCGTCAACGAGACGGGACTCTATATAAAAATGTGCCTCGAAGGATTCGGGCTGGCGCAGCTTGCTGAGAACGTTGTAGCAGAACACCTTCAGAAAGGAACGCTGGTTGAAGTCCTGGCCGACTGGCAGCCGTCGTCTGTTCCTGTCGCATTGCTTTATCCCCATCAGCGTTTTCTTTCACCCGCCGTACGTGCATTTGCAGACTGGATAGATGAAATATTCAGTTGATACGTCTGTCACAGCTCCCCGTTGCATACTAAAAGTCAGCAGTATTCAGGGGACCTGAAAGAACGGCAGACTTTATTTCGCGGATATGAGCATCCCGGAGCAGCGACTTCCCGGAGAAAGGCTGTACCCAGAAATTCACATCTCCGGTTTACGGGGGGACGCCGGCTAAGAGCGCCAGCCACATCCGGGCCCTCTTTTAACTAAAGTGTCTGAGTAAAATATTTTCAAGGATGTGAAAAACGGTCCTGATGCGCTGTGGTACCAGGGTCTGATAGGGCCGGTAAAGATAAAGCTGCCAGGTTTCCAGTTTCAGTTCCGGCAGGACATTCACCAGCCTGCCGTCTTCAAGGTATTCCCTGCAGGCCAGATTACTCGACTGAATCACGGCTTTACCGGTTAACGCAGCCTGAATCTCAGACTGGGAGTCGGTGGTAAAAAACTCCAGGTGCCGGGGAATAAAGGTATTGACGCCGTCGAGCATAAATTCAAACACCTTGCCGGTTTCAGGGTTAAGCAGACCGCTGAAAGGGTAACGCTGACGCAGGTCTTCAAAATTTTTCGGTGCGCCCAGCCTGTCAATGAGCCGGGGAGAAGTCATCAGGGCATGATGAACCAGCGTAATGGGCCTGACGATAAAATTCGGGTTTGGCTCCCGCTCTATACGGATCCCCATATCAATACGGTTCTGGACAGTATCCAGCTTCATCATGTCTAACCGCCAGTCAATAAACAGCTCAGGATAGGGATCGAGAGCGGTCAGAAGCTCATATAACACCTGCTCGTGGCCGGGAAACCGGAATAGCGTGATCCTCACAACACCCTTCATCTCATTGTCATCTCTGGCCGTCTGGAAAAGGGCCTCTGAGTCTTCAAGCAGCCGCATGGCACGGGGCAAGAAAAACTCACCAAAGCTGGTCAGCACAATGGATCGGGTATTGCGCTTAAAAAGCGGTTCGCCAAGCTGATGTTCCAGATCAGCAATCGTGCGTGTCACCACGGATGGAGAAATGGCCAGCCTGACTGCCGCTTCGCGAAAATTCATTGTTTCTGCAGCAGTAACAAAAAATCTCAGGGCATCGAGTTTATTCATAATAATTGTGATTTTAGCAATTCTGATTTTCTAAATTAACAATTTTTCAGCAATAAATCCAACCGTATACTTAGCATCTAAGAATAGTTAATACCTTAAAGAAGGGTGAAATAATCGTGAAAATTAGAAGGTTAGGTAGCCAGGGGCTTCATGTCTCGGAAATGGGGCTGGGGTGCATGGGCATGGACCATGGCTATGGCTATTCAGTTGAGATCCGGGAAAGGACAAAGCTGATAGACAAGGCTGTAGAGCTGGGCTGCAACCTTTTCGACACTGCCCCCATTTACGGATTTGAAAACGAAAAACTGCTGGGGGTAGCGCTCAGCAAACACAGGGACAACGTTGTCATCGCGACCAAATTCGGCGTGACAGGAATGGAAAATAGTGATGGACAGCTGGTGCCGGTATTAGACAGCCGTCCGGCATCTGTCAGAGAGCAACTGGAAGGTTCCCTCAGGCGCCTGAAGACCGACCATATCGACCTGTTTTATCAGCATCGTGTCGACCCAAAAGTTGAGCCGGAAGTGGTGGCAGGATTAATGAAAGAGCTGATCGCGGAGGGCAAAATAAAGTACTGGGGCTTATCCAATGCGCCCGTATCTTACATACGCCGGGCTCATGCCATCTGCCCGGTCACTGCGGTTGAAGACCAGTATTCAATGATGTGGCGTAAACCTGAACAGGATCTGTTTAAGGTCTGCGATGAACTTGATATTGGTTTTATGGCCTACAGCCCGCTGGGTAATGGATTCCTGAGTGGTCAGGTCACAGCTAATACAACCTACGGGGAAGGCGATTACCGGGGCATGATGGGGCGCTTCAAACCAGAGGTGATGGAAAATAACCAGACGCTTCTTAAGCTAATCGCTGAAATTGCAGAAAGAAACAACGCAACTTCAGCACAGATTGTTCTTGCCTGGGAGCTGGCTCAGAAGCCTTACATTGTGCCGATCCCGGGAACAACAAAACTACACCGGCTGGAAGAGAATTTTCACGCCGCAAATGTTCAGCTCAGTGACGCCGAATTAAATGATATCAACGAAGCCTTATCCCGGCTTGAAATTGACGAAACATTCTTCTGAAAAAATAAGAGATCGCTATGAAAACAACAGTATTTGTTACCCATCCCAACATTAATCAGTCCCGGGTAAACTCAGCCCTGGCAAAAGGTGCAGCATCACTGACAGGCGTTGAAGTGCGTTATCTCTATGACCTGTATCCGGATGGCAAAATCGACGTGGCCGCTGAACAGGCTGCCCTGGAGAAGACGGATCGTGTCGTGCTGCAGTTCCCTATGCAGTGGTACAGCACGCCGCCACTTCTGAAACAGTGGCTTGACGATGTACTGACGTACGGCTGGTCACATGGTGGAGAAACACAGGCGCTGCACGACAAGCAACTCATGCTGGCAGTTTCGCTTGGAGGTGCTGAGTCTGCCTATCAGCCTGATGGCGCTGCCGGACATACGGTAGGAGAGTACCTGCTGTCTTTTGAAACCATCTCCGGGTATCTGGGTATGAACTACATCAAGCCGTTCATTACAGGCGGAAGCGCGACGATAACTGACGAAGAAATCGCAGCTCAGGCCGGACGATACAAAACGGTATTAGCCTGATTATCTTCAGGCGATCATCAGTGTATTAAAACGCCTTCAAATGTGCCGTTGCTGATAACGGCACATTTTTCATTTATGGGAAGGAGAAATCGTGTGTCTTTACAGCCAGTCGAACTGAACAAAGCATATCGATTATTGCAGGTCGGCCCAACTACAATGATTTCCGCTAAGCATAATGGTAATGCCAATGTGATGGCCGCTGCCTGGGTGAGTCTGGTGGGGATCAATAAAGTCATGGCGTATATCGGTCCGCAGGCTTATACCCGTGGATTGGTGGAAGAAAGTGGTCTGTTTGCCGTACAGATCCCCGTAGTCAGCCAGATGGAAACCGTTTTGTACGCAGGTGAGCACAGCTACCGTGACAGGCCTGACAAGAATCATAAAATACCGACGTTCTACCTGAAAGAGTTCGATGTTCCGCTGGTAGAGGGTTGTGCTGGCTGGCTTGTATGTAAGGTAATACCCAACGCGGCATATGAGCTGGAACATAATCTGTTTATGGGAGAAATTGCCGGCGCGTGGAGTGACGATCGGGTTTTTCGCAATGGACACTGGATATTTGATGAAGCACCTGACGAATTACGAACCATACATTATGTCGCCGGGGGGCAGTTTTATGCCATCGGCAAAGGAACCCGGTTTGACCATGGGCCGGGCAAAGACTGAGACGCGAGTGCTTTTTGTACTGATACAACAAACTGCAGGGACTTGTTGTTAAAATGCCTTGCTGTTCCCTCATGGCCAGCAGGCGATACCGCCTCTGAGCCAGCAAGGGAAGTCGCTTTTCGGCGCCTGCAGCCTGCCTTCTTATATGCTCCTGTTAGCCCGCAGCACTCATAAATGAACAATGGCATGTCACATGGAAGGATCAGTGTCTTTAATCAGAAAGTGACAGTTTTGTTCTACCCACCGGTTGAGTTCATTCGCTGCCTGCCAGAGGGACGTTCCCAGTTCCGTGAGTGCATATTCGACTTTGGGCGGTACTTCACGAAAGACAGTGCGCGTAACAAGATTCCTGCTTTCAAGTTCCTTAAGATTCTGTGACAGCACCTTTTCTGATATACCCTGAATTTTTCTTCGCAAATCACCCGGCCTTGATGCACCGTCAGAAAGGGCATGAATAATGAGCAATGTCCATTTGCTCACCAGAACCTCGAGAACTTCACGGGCAGGACATGCCTCCCGCAAAACATTACCGGGTTCTTTGTTGTCCAGTGTAAAACAGTCGTTGAATTTTTCCATACTTACCTTGAGGTGGGTACTTGAAGATAAGTTAGTCTAAATCTACTATAGCGCTGAAATCAAGAGATTTGCATGTGCCATGCTGCTGCGGCTTAACCATCGTAATTATTGAAATAACCAGATAATGAGTTGGTAATGCTGAGTTTGTGACACGATAATGTCATACGTTACGAACACTGATAGCCATTAGCCGCCAGCACGAACAAATAATTTTTTTGTGTAATAACGAAAATTTTATCAAATAAGCCGGCTTGCTATATAAGCGCCTGCGCTAATAACAATCAATCCTTATGAATCGGGTTATATCAATGAAATATCATGTACTTTCTGCTTCACTGTTATTTTCACTTCTCTTTACTACTGCTGCACAGGCGAAAACAGCGAGTTATAAACTTGATGAATCGCATACGTCTGTGGTTATTAGCTGGAACCACCTAGGTTTTTCGAACCCGACGGCATCCCTTCATCATGTAGATGGCACAGTTAAGTTCGATCCGGCAACAAAAATTTTATCACTGGTTGATATCAACATTCCTGTAGCCAGTATTGATACCGGCGTTCCAGCACTGAATAAAGAGTTTGGTCAGCCAGATTATTTTGATGCGGAGAAATATCCGGTCGCAAATTTTAAAAGCACCAGCATTGAAATGAATGGTGATAAGTATGACGTACGGGGAAATTTAACCATTAAATCCATAACCCGGCCGGTTATTCTTCATGCAACCCTGAACAAAGCAGGTTTTCAGGCTATGGAGAAGAAAAATGCGGTAGGTTTTAACGCCACCGGTGTGATTAAGAGATCAGACTTTAAAATTGATAAATACGTTCCTTATGTAAGCGATAATATCACACTGACCGTGTCTTCGGAGGCGTATTCAGATTAATAAGATGCGGAGCCGTTAATGCTTCAGAAGCGTGGGCTGATGAAGCATCTTTACTTCCAGTCCAAACTTTTAACAATGTCGCATCCTGTCCGTAATCCTTCGGAAAGCATGCACTAATGAGTCAGCGTGTATTATTGCATGCTGACCCTATCAGTCCAGTCAGAGGGCAAGACGGGGCAAATTACGATGTCAAACAATTCATCTGAGGGCTAATTCATGACAGGTAACTTTTTAGAGCTTGCCAGAAAACGACGCACCATTTATGTACTTGGAAAAGATATTCCTGTCCCGGAGAACGAGCTGATCGGCACTGTCATTGAGGCAGTGAAGCAGGCTCCTTCTGCTTTTAACTCGCAAAGCTCAAGGCTTCTGATTTTACTGGGTGAGCAGCACGCTCGCTTATGGGAACTCACGCGTGAACAGTTACGCAAAATCGTGCCTGCAGAAAGTTTCTCCGGCACCTCAGATAAAATAGACGGGTTTGCAGCGGCTGCCGGCTCAATACTTTTTTTCGAGGATCAGGATGTTGTCAAGTCACTACAGGAGCAGTTTGCGGCCTATGCGGACAATTTCCCGGTATGGTCTGAGCACAGCACAGGTATTGCACAGTATGCTGTCTGGCTGGCGCTGGCTGAAAAAGGAATTGGTGCCAACCTGCAGCATTATAATCCTCTGATCGATGAAGATATTCGCACTGAGTGGAATGTTCCTCCATCATGGAAACTCCGCGCGCATATGAATTTCGGTGCCATCCTTTCACCCGCCAGTGAAAAAGCCTTTATGAGTGATGAAAAGCGATTCATCGTTGCCAAACAGTCATAAGGCTTGTTTATTATATTATTACTGACCGCGATCGCCCTGAGCTTCAGGGCGGCCGCTGAATGTTACGCTCGCCCTGAGCGGCCTTTTCACCGAAAAGTCCGCTCATCGGGATAGTACAGATGGCTCCGGTACCATTAAGACGCTTCAGAACCTCGATGGAAAGCATCCGCCGCAGAGGATCAGCTGGTACCTTGCTGTGTAAACCCATTCAGCCCGGCTGCTGTACAGGTTCCAGGTGCGCATCTCGTCCGGCAGCCATTCCGGTGCAGGCTCCTGCAACTGAGATTGCTGTGGTCATCAGTAATGGCACCGTCCAACCTCCGGACAACTCCTGTACTTTACCCAGCAACAGCGGTCCCATCGCCGCCATCAGATAACCGATACTCTGCGCCATACCTGACAGCGCGGCAGCATCACCAGCGTTTGTAGTGCGCAACCCGATGAAGGTCAGACCCAGCATCATGCTGGCACCCGAGCCGAAGCCGAGGAGTGCAGCCCACAGCATCGCCAGATTTGGCAAATAAAGGATGCCAATAAAGGACACTGCGGTTAACAGGCTGACGCCAGCAGCGGCTAATTTCTGATCGTTAAGACGACGCAGCGTGGCTGCCAGAATCAGGCCGGGAATGGCGGTGGTGAGCTGAAGGATGCCATGTACCTCACCAGCCTGAGCTGAGGAGAGCCCACTGTCTGTCAGAATGGCTGGCAGCCAGCCGACCGCAACATAAAACGGCATCGCATTCAGGCCCATAAACAAGGTGACCTGCCACGCCAGAGACGAGCGCCAGACCGCAACGGTCGCTGCTTTTTTCTCACCTGCTACTGGCAGTTGATGCTTTTTCTTCAACTGCGGCAACCATAAAAGCAACGCAAGGAGCGGTGCAATAACCAACATGGCTAACGCGATGTTCCAGCCCCAGCTCTGCGTCAGAGGAATGACAATGGCAGATCCAATGGCGCCAGCGGCGCCCATGGTGATGGAATATGCTCCCGTCACGGAAGCCACGTTGCCGGAAAAGTCACGTTTGATCAGGCCAGGCAGCAGGACATTGCCCAGGGCAATCCCGATACCAATTAACACTGTTCCGCCATAAAGCGCCCAGACGCTGTCTGTTGAGCGAAGCAGAATCCCCGCTGAAATCACGACCAGGGCACCAAAAAGGGTGCGTTCCAGGCCGTACTTGCGGGAAATCGATGCGCTCAGTGGAGAAAAGGCGGCAAAGGCCAGTAAAGGAAGCGAGTTAAGCAACCCAACGGCTGTGATACTTAGCCCAAAATCATGGCGAATGGACTCTAAAACGGGTGCTATAGCGGTAAAAGGAACACGCAGGTTAATGGCGATAAAAAGGATGCCGGTCACAAGTATGATTGAAGACCACTTGTTCGTAGTGTGGGACATAAGTTTTGCTTTCTCTGAAAAAAGAAAGACTTTAAAGGACGCATGAGTTACAGAATATAGATAACCTGACAACATATAGCTAAATCATGCCAGTTAATAAAAAATCTGTGACCTCGCCGGAAGAGTTTAATGCCGATGATTTCAGTCAGGCCGCTATCGCCCTGCATGTATCATCGTCAGGTGAGTATGCCGGGCAAAGTCCGCACGCTCATCGCAAGGGGCAACTTATTCTCTCTTTGCGCGGTGCAGTGCGCTGTGAGGTTGAGGATGCGCTGTGGCTTGTTCCACCAGGACATGCCGTCTGGGTTCCGGGAGAAATCCCCCACCGTTGCCGGATCACGAAGAATGCAGACACGTGCCTTTTATTCATCGAGCCCGGCACGGCAGCGATGCCGAAAATCTGCTGTACCATAGCGATTACACCTCTGGTTCGCGAGCTTGTTCTGTATCTTGCAGAGCAGGAACATGCTTATTCTCCTGACAGTAAAACCGCCAGGCTTGCAGCGGTGCTGCTGGAGCATATTCCGGATGTGCCGGTTGAAGCACTCCATCTTCCTGTATCAGATCATCCTAAAATCCGGATTATGGCTGAGGCACTTTTTAATGAGCCAGATGACCGGCGAACGTTAAAGCATTGGGCTGCTCATCTGGCCATCAGCGAACGATCTCTGGCCAGGCTGATAAAAGAGGCGACAGGAATGAGCTTTGGTCGCTGGCGTCAGCAGCTGCATTTGATGATTGCCCTGAGCCATCTGTCTGAAGGTCAGCCCGTGCAGCGCGTAGCCGGAACGCTGGGATATGATTCGGTCAGTGCGTTTATTACGATGTTCAGAAAAGCGCTGGGTAAATCACCGACGCAATATTTTTCTTCCCTGGATTAGTGCACAAGCACAGAAGCCGGATTTATTCAAAGAACACCAGCGTCCGCTTCACGCCCTGAGACATTCAACAAGCTTTTTATGGCTTCAGTAAGGGCGAGTGTCGCGCTTCGAGAGCCAGCAAATACTTCGCTTCATCGTACCGAGTTTGGTCTTCCAGCAGCGGTAAATGATCGTTATCCATTTGAAAGCAAGAGCCCGGATTGCAGATTGGTGCGATTTCTCTTTTTCTCGCAGTCCCTGATAATAAAGTCTGGCCCAGTATGATGAGTTAACCGTCTTGGCAGCCCATTCAACAAAAGTCTGCCTGACGAACTTAGCACACTGCCATCGCCAGTGAACCCAGGATTTCTGGCCACTTCGTTCTGTCACCGGTGCAATACCTGCGTAGTTTTGAATTTCTTCAGCGCTGTTGAAGCGGTTGCGGTTATCACCCAGTGCGGCAAGCATCCTTGGACCCATGCACGGTCCCATTCCAGGAAGTGATTTGAACAGTTCTGCATCCGGAAGCGTACCGAATAAGGATTCAATACGTTCGTCGTAGGTTCTGATTAGGTCGCCTGCCAGTTTGATTTGAGATGCGAGTGCTGTTGCCATCAATGCATTTGCCTCTATTACACTTTTATCTGTGGTCAGTGGAATAGCATTGGCAATACTTGCAACCCGCTGTTCGGTATATGCAACAGCAGGACCACCTTTAGCGTTCATAAAATGACGAACAGTATCGCTGCGAGCCCGTTTGAGTTGTTGCAGGCTGGGCCAGCGAATGATTAGCTCGCAGAACAGTGAATTGTCCCGATGGGAGAACCATTCCAGGGGCAGGGGGTAATACTGCTTAAGCGTGTTGATGAGCCGATTTACAAAGCGACGCTTGTCTTCGACCAGCAGTCGGCGCTGCTCAACTAATTGCTGGAGTAACCGGATATCTGCGTTGTCGGGTTCAATGGCTTTTATCTTTTGGGGATAGCGTAGCATTAACTCTAATGCTAGCTCGGCATCCTGCGGGTCATTTTTAGCGCCGCTGGGTGAGAAGGCTTGCCGGTAACGAGCCAGGGACAAAGCGTGGACGGAGAAAACGGTGATAAAGGGATATTTTTGAAGAGCATATACCACGGGGCCCTTCTTCAGCTCGAGAGCTATTGCGATTCTGCCTTTTACCTTCTGGTGTAACTCAGTAAGCCAGATATCAAGCGCTTCTGCCGTATGTTCAATCACATGGAATACGCGTTCACCGTTTTTGAACTGAACACAGACATCGTGTTTTTTATCTGCCCAGTCCAGACCAACATGTGCAGCAAATTGATTAGTCGCAGTCATCACCAACTCCTTTCATCGGGGATTGGTATGCATTCCACGCTCTTCGAAAGAAATATAGTCAGCAGTGTATCTGCATGCCCTGAGTATTCGTTAGCGAACGCGGAGCACCTACTGGTTCGAAAGAGAAGCGGCGATCATCACATGATTCTCGCTCAATATTCGTAACCAGTAAGCGCATACCCTGAATCACTCAAAAGTGTAATTCTCAGGGTTAGAATGACTATAGTTCGCTCATAACTGACCCAATCCGTTTCCGTGGATAGATCTAAATGATAAGCGGACCTCACACTTTCGATTCACGCAGGTCAATTCGGTTAAAGATGCTCATAAACGGCTTAACAATTTCTCCGAGTTGAAGCCAGAAAAATGCCCTACCAGTACAGACTGATACGGCTTTTTTTTGTGGCTTATTCTGTCAGAGGGGTTATCCCATTGTGTAACTGATTTCCTTCCCACAAATATAAGGTGGGGCATACGCTTTCCTGCACATATCCAGATAATCCGACCACCATTGCATCATCGCTTTACGGGAATCGAGATATTCTGCTTTATGGATGTAAGCCGCTCGAACGCTGTTACGCTCCTGATGACTCATCTGCCGTTCAACCGCATCCTGTGCCCACAGGCCAGACTCCATCAGGGCACTACAGGCCATTGCCCGTAATCCGTGGCCGCAGATTTCATTTTTTGTGTCATATCTCATCAGGCGCAACGCCTTGTTGACGGTGTTTTCACACATTGGCTTATACGGATTATGGTCACCGGGGAATATCAGCACGCGATGCCCGGATATTTCCCGTATCTGTTTCAGAATAGCGATGGACTGACGGGAGAGTGGAACGATATGTGGAGTGCGCATTTTTGCACCACGCCCAGAGTAGCGGACACCGGAGATGGCCTCGCGAGTGGCAGGAATGGTCCAGATTCTATTTTTGAAATCGATCTCAGACCAACGGGCGAAACGAAGCTCGCTGGAACGGATGAATAGGTGAAGGGTGAGTAATACGGCCAGGCGGGTTAACTCTCGTCCTTGCTTGTAGTCCTCAATGCGAGCCAACAGTTCCGGTAGCCGCTCCAACTGAAGGGCGGGGTAGTGACGTTTAACGGGCGGGGAGATGATACCCTCCAGATTTGCTGCCGGATTGTTCTCTATCAACTCCTGATGTATGGCATGACGCATGATGTTGCACATATGCTGCCGGGTGCGTGCTGCGACTTCCAGCAGACCTTTTTGCTCAATGCCTTTTAGCAGGTCAATAAAGTGACGAGGTTTTAGTTCTGCTACGGGCAAGTGTCCAATCACAGGGAATATATGATTGTTCATGCTGGCAAGCAGACGGGAGGCGTGGTTCTCTGACCATGTTCGGTTGCTTTTATGCCAGTCCAGTGCCACATACTTGAAAGTTTTGTCTGGCGAGGAAGTGGATCTTTCCGCAGAGCGCTGTTGTGCAGGATTGATATTATGCGCCAGCAATTTACGGATACCATCACGCTGTTGACGAGCATCAGCCAAAGACACATCAGGGTATGCGCCTAAGCCAAGGCGAGATTCTTTTCTATTGATACGATATTTGAGATACCAGAGACGTGAACCGCCTGGATTAACCAGCAGATACAGACCATGGGAATCGGAGACTTTAAAGGGTTTTGCGGATGGTTTTAAGTTGCGGATTTTTGAGTCGTTAAGAGACATTTGGGGGTCACTCCGTCATCGAACCAACTTGACCCCAAATCTGACCACCAAATTCTCCCGATGCGGAGGGAAAACTAAAAATACATCGGGAAGACTTTTCACGCTAACTTATTGAATCTAAATTACATAAGGATTCGCAGAGCGGCATGAAAACAAGAGTTTGGCTCCTCTGACTGGACTCGAACCAGTGACATACGGATTAACAGTCCGCCGTTCTACCGACTGAACTACAGAGGAATCGTGTGAACGAGGCGAATATTAATGGCGCCCCTTGCAGGTGTCAACAGCGATACATCGCCGGGAAACGGTTAGCCAGTAAATCCGGTGCGCTGAAGAAATACTCCGACAGCACCGCAAAACATTCAGCCGCATCGCTGGCGGCGTAAGGATCGATGGTCGCCGCCTGTTCACCGACTAACTCAACTTCCGCTTCAATCTCCGCCATTGCCTGCAGCAGGTCTTTCTCCCAGCTGGCGACATCGCGCAGCGCCATCACCGGAATGCCGCTGGTATAGCCGCTGCCGCGCGCATCAAGTTTATGCGCCACTTCGTGGATCACCAGGTTAAAACCGGAGAGATCGAGCGAATCCTGAATATCCAGCGCATTTAACACCACCGGACCTTGCGTCCAGCTTTGTCCAGCGTGCACCGCCGGCGCGTGATGTACCAGGCCGTTATCATCTTCCCAGCGATCGTCGACATTGAGGGGTTCAGGATAGATCAGCACTTCATGAAAGCCATCAAGCCATTCGAGACCGAGCTTCAACACTGGCAAACAGAATAGCAGCGCCAGACGCGTCAGTAACAGTTCATCGAGTTGCAGGCCTTGCAGCGGCGAGATTTTTTTCTGCTGCAGGAAGCGTTGCGCCAGCGTAACCAACGCGGTTTTTTCATCAGGATCGAGCAGTGAAAAGATCGGCTGCGGCTGCGCCTGTTGCCAGGGTAGCGCCAGTACTGAAGTCTCTATTTGCGCATGCCACGGCCATTTGAACATTGCCTCACTCACTCTTCAGACGAAAACAGTATCCTGGCGCGGCAAAGGGGAAATTACCAGCGCGTAATCAAAGCCGAAGATTCAACCAGTTAATGGGGGATTTGTCTGTGATTGGCGTGGCAAAGCGGGA
>Ga0308171_1000393_pt1 | contig 100127 bp, 87 predicted proteins | sample PhyGR1_FD_202135 | JGI IMG/M metagenome (GOLD analysis project Ga0308171, IMG submission 202135) | Phyllosphere microbial communities from UC Gill Tract Community Farm, Albany, California, United States - DLSLSG.R1 | ecosystem: Host-associated > Plants > Phyllosphere > Unclassified | place...
TGCCTGGCGATAACGTGTCGATCACCGTCAAGCTGATCAACCCCATCGCTATGGAAGAAGGTCTGCGTTTCGCTATTCGCGAAGGCGGCCGTACCGTGGGCGCTGGCGTGGTTGCCAAGATCATTGCGTAAGTATTGATTTCGTAGGGGTATAGCTCAATTGGCAGAGCGTCGGTCTCCAAAACCGAAGGTTGTAGGTTCGATTCCTACTGCCCCTGCCACTGAATAAGTGGTCAACCAAGCCCGCCTGATTACAAGGCGGGCTTCGGCGTCTTGAGTGATGCCTATTTTCATCTCTGAATTGTCGACATGGCTGCTACACAAGTTGAAACTGTTAGTTCTGGTGCGGACAAGCTCAAGCTGTTCGCCGTAGCTGCATTGGTCATAGCTGGTATCGCCGGCTTTTACCTGTTGGCCAAACAAGGTGCGATTGCCCAGTGGGCCGTGCTGATTGTGGCTCTCATTGCGGCTGTCACCGTTTTTCTGGTGTCTGAACCAGGTAAGCAATTTGTTGGTTTTGCCAAGGACTCCTGGCGTGAAGTCAAGAAGGTTGTTTGGCCTTCGCGTAAAGAGACGCTGCAGATGACCGCCTACGTGTTCGCGTTTGTGGTCATCATGTCTTTGTTCTTGTGGATGACTGATAAAACGCTGGAATGGGTCTTGTATGACCTGGTTCTGGGCTGGAGGAAGTAATGTCGAACACGGACGAAACAACCAACACAGGCGCTGAGGCGCCTATGAGTGCTGCTAATCCCGATCTGCGCTGGTACATCGTGCATGCCTACTCGGGCATGGAGAAGGCCGTCGAGCGCAATATCCTGGAGCGCATTCACCGCTCGGACATGCAAAGCAAGTTCGGTCGCATCCTGGTGCCTACCGAGGAAGTGGTGGAAGTGCGCAATGGTCAGAAGAAGACCACCGAGCGCCGCCTGTTCCCCGGTTATGTGTTCGTCGAGATGGTCATGGATGACGACACTTGGCACTTGGTCAAGCACACCAGCAAGGTGACGGGTTTTGTGGGCGGTGCCAAGAACCGTCCGGCACCCATCTCCGAAGCAGAAGTTCAGAAGATCGTTCTGCAGATGGAAGAAGGCTCGGACAAGCCACGCCACAAGATCGAATTCACGGTGGGTGAATTCATCCGCGTCAAGGAAGGTCCGTTCACGGACTTCAACGGATCTGTCGAAGAAGTAAACTACGAAAAGAGTCGACTTCGCGTTTCTGTTATGATCTTTGGCCGTTCAACTCCGGTTGAGCTGGAATTTGCGCAGGTCGAAAAAACCTGATTCATTTTCATGCACTTACGGACTCGGTGCCTAAACAGAGTCTTAACCCCCGGGGAGCCCGCGCTATGCAGTGCGGGCGTTTTTACCCGTAAGGAGCTATAAATGGCAAAGAAAATTGTCGGCTTCATCAAGCTGCAAGTGCCAGCTGGTAAAGCCAATCCATCGCCACCCATTGGTCCAGCGCTGGGTCAACGTGGTCTCAACATCATGGAATTCTGCAAGGCGTTCAACGCCCAGACCCAAGGTGTCGAGCCAGGTCTGCCACTGCCTGTGGTGATCACCGCTTTTGCGGACAAGAGCTTCACGTTCGTCATCAAGACCCCGCCCGCAACGGTGCTGATCAAGAAGGCGATCAAGCTGGACAAGGGCTCTTCGAACCCTCTGGCCACGAAGGTCGGCAAGATCACCCGCGCTCAGCTGGAAGAGATCGCCAAGACCAAGCTGAAGGACATGAACGCTGCTGACGTTGACGCCGCTGTGCGCACGCTGGCTGGTTCCGCCCGTTCGATGGGCGTTACGGTGGAGGGCCTCTAAGATGGCAAAGTTGACCAAGAAGCAAAAGGCCCTGCAAGGCAAGGTGGACACCACCAAGCTGTACGCATTCGCTGATGCAGTTGCAATCGTCAAGGACGCAGCAACGGCCAAGTTCGACGAATCCATCGACGTGGCTATCCAGCTGGGCGTGGACGCCAAGAAGTCGGATCAAGTGGTTCGTGGCGCTGTCGTGCTGCCTAACGGCACCGGCAAGACCACCCGCGTGGCCGTGTTCGCACAAGGCGCCAAGGCTGAAGAAGCCAAGGCCGCTGGTGCCGATATCGTGGGTATGGACGAGCTGGCCGCGATGGTCAAGGCTGGTGACATGCCTTTCGACATCGTGATCGCTGCGCCTGACGCCATGCGTATCGTTGGTACCCTGGGTCAAATCCTGGGCCCACGTGGTCTGATGCCTAACCCCAAGGTGGGCACCGTGACTCCCGACGTCGCTACGGCTGTGAAGAACGCCAAGGCAGGTCAGGTGCAGTTCCGCGTTGACAAGGCTGGTATCGTTCACTCGACCATCGGCCGCCGCTCGTTCGAGAACGACAAGCTGCAAGGCAACCTGGCAGCCCTGATCGACGCTCTGAACAAGGCAAAGCCAGCTACCAGCAAGGGTCTGTACCTGCGCAAGGTGGCGGTGTCGTCGACGATGGGTATCGGCGTGCGCGTCGATGCACAGACCATCGCAGCGTAATTGCTAAAAAAATCGTCAGGCAGGTGCTTGCACCTGTCTGGTGTGGTGGGCTGGCAAGGGGTTTTGAAAAAGACGCCATGCCAGGCCATCCAAGACCGTTGGTGTGATTCGATCACTTAAATCTTTTTGCCAACGCAGATGGCGATCCCGCTGCAGATGGATGAATTTCCAAAACAGTTGGTCGCTGCAACAAGAGCGCGCAGGTGGAGTTCGCTCCTAATGCGCATTTGAAGGAGTAGACCTTGAGTCTGAATCGCAGTGAGAAAGAAGCGGTCATCAATGAAGTGACCAGCCTCGCCGCTAAAGCTCAAACGCTTGTGTTCGCGGAATACCGCGGCATCACGGTCGCTGACATGACGAAGCTGCGTGTGGAAGCACGCAAGCAAGGCGTGACGCTGAGTGTTCTGAAGAACACCCTGGCTCGTCGCGCTGTTGCTGGTAGCAGCTTTGAAGTGGTCGCTGACCAGATGACCGGCCCGCTGATCTACGGTTTCTCTGAAGATGCAATCGCCGCTGCCAAGGTAGTGGCCGATTTCGCGAAGACCAACGACAAGTTGGTGATTCGCGGTGGTGCATTCGAAGGAAAGGCGTTGGACGCTAACAGCGTTAAGCAACTGGCAAGCGTGCCTTCCAAGGAAGTGCTGCTGGCCCAATTGTGTGGCTTGCTCATGTCGCCAATCTCGCGTACGGCCGTTGTGCTGGGCGCATTGGCGGCCAAAAAGGGCGAAGGCGCGGAAGTCGCCGAAGTCGCTGCAGCTTAAGCGCGGCAAAACCAACCGATATATTTAGGAAATCAAAATGGCATTCGATAAAGACGCATTCTTGACCTCCCTGGACAGCATGACTGTTCTGGAACTGAACGACCTGGTCAAGGCAATTGAAGAGAAGTTTGGCGTGAGCGCTGCTGCTATGGCCGCTCCTGCTGCTGGTGGTGGCGGTGCCGCTGCTGCTGCTGAAGAAAAGACCGAGTTCAACCTGGTGCTGCTGGAAGCCGGCGCTAACAAGGTTGGCGTGATCAAGGCCGTGCGTGAAATCACCGGTCTGGGTCTGAAGGAAGCCAAGGACATGGTCGACGGCGCTCCTAAGGTTCTGAAGGAAGCTATGCCTAAGGCTGACGCTGAAGCCGCTGCTAAGAAGCTGGTGGACGCTGGTGCAAAGGCCGAACTCAAGTAATTGAGGGCTTTTTCAAGGCTGGAGTACCCGAAAAGGTGCTCCAGCCTTTGGCGCTTCTGGAATATCGTTCGCTAGAGCACACCAAAAACTGGCTGTTGATGGCTGATTTTTAGTGTTTTCTAACATCCGACACTAGAAAACCCCTTGGTTCGGGTGGTGTGCAATGCACCACCGTCTGCCATGGTTGGTAGTGGCCAACCCACCAAGCTGCAACCCCCTCGCGGGGGTGTCGTCGAAGACCCAGGACTCATGTCTTTGCCCGGAGATCTCATGGCCTATTCTTACACCGAACGCAAGCGAATCCGCAAAAGTTTCGGCAGCCGCGATAGCGTGCTCGAAGTGCCTTACCTGCTGCAAATGCAAAAAGATGCTTACACCGCATTTTTGCAAGCAGACTCGGCCCCCAAAAAGCGTACTGATGAAGGCTTGCAAGCTGCCTTCAACTCGGCTTTCCCCATCGTCTCGCACAACGGTTTTGTGGAGATGAAGTTTGTCGAGTACAACCTCGCCAGGCCCGCTTTCGACGTGCGCGAATGCCAGACCCGTGGTCTGACCTTCTCGTCCGCTGTGCGTGCCAAGGTGCAGTTGATTATCTATGACCGTGAATCCTCCACGCCCCAATCCAAGGTGGTCAAGGAAGTGAAGGAGCAGGAAGTCTACATGGGCGAAGTGCCCCTGATGACGGACAAAGGTTCATTCATCGTCAACGGCACCGAGCGCGTGATCGTCTCGCAGCTGCACCGCTCGCCAGGCGTGTTCTTTGAACACGACAAGGGCAAGACGCACAGCTCGGGCAAGTTGCTGTTCTCGGCTCGCATCATCCCTTACCGCGGCTCCTGGCTGGACTTCGAGTTCGACCCCAAGGACCTGCTGTTCTTCCGTGTGGACCGCCGCCGCAAGATGCCGGTGTCGATTCTGCTCAAGGCCATCGGCATGACGCCCGAGTCCATCCTGGCGACGTTCTACGAGAACGACAACTTCCGCCTGATGGACAGCGGCGCGCAAATGGAATTTGTGGCTGACCGCCTCAAGGGTGAAGTCGCGCGCTTTGACATTACCGACAAGTCGGGCAAGGTCGTCGTCGCCAAGGACAAGCGCATCACCGCGCGCCACACCCGCGAGATGGAGCAATCGGGCACCAAGTTCATCAGCGTGCCTGAAGACTTCCTGCTCGGCCGCGTCGCTGCCAAGAACATCGTTGACCCTGACACCGGTGAAATCATCGCCAAGGCCAACGAAGAGATGACCGAAGCGCTGCTCAAGAAGCTGCGCGCAGCTGGCATCCAGGATCTGGCTTGCATCTACACGAACGAGCTGAGCCACGGCGCCTACATCTCGCAGACCCTGCGCACCGATGAAACCGCTGACGAGTTCGCTGCACGCGTTGCCATCTACCGCATGATGCGCCCTGGTGAGCCTCCCACCGAGGACGCCGTGCAGGCGCTGTTCCAGCGTTTGTTCTACAACGAAGACACCTACGATCTGTCGCGTGTCGGCCGTATGAAGTTCAACGCCAAGATCGGCCGCGACACCGCGATCGGCCCCATGGTGCTGTCCAACGAAGACATCCTCGAAGTCGTGAAGATCCTGGTGGATCTGCGCAACGGCAAGGGTGAAGTCGATGACATCGACCACTTGGGCAACCGCCGCGTGCGTTGCGTGGGCGAGCTGGCCGAAAACCAGTACCGCACCGGTCTGGCACGTATCGAAAAGGCTGTGAAGGAGCGTCTGGGCCAGGCTGAGCAAGAGCCCCTGATGCCGCACGACCTGATCAACAGCAAGCCGATCTCGGCCGCCCTGAAGGAATTCTTCGGCGCCTCGCAGCTGTCGCAGTTCATGGACCAGACCAACCCCCTGGCTGAAATCACGCACAAGCGCCGTGTTTCCGCTCTGGGCCCAGGCGGTCTGACTCGCGAACGTGCAGGCTTCGAAGTGCGTGACGTGCACGTGACCCACTACGGCCGCGTCTGCCCGATCGAAACGCCTGAAGGTCCCAACATTGGTCTGATCAACTCGCTGGCTCTGTACGCGCGTCTGAACGAGTACGGTTTCATCGAAACCCCTTACCGTCGCGTGATCGATGGCAAGGTGACCGACCAGATGGACTACCTGTCGGCCATCGAAGAAGGCAAGTACGTGATCGCGCAGGCCAATGCCGAGCTCGACGCCGAAGGCCGCCTCACCGGTGACCTGGTCTCTGCCCGTGAAAACGGTGAATCGACCCTGCTGTCCGCCGAGCGCGTGCAATACATGGACGTGTCGCCCGCACAGATCGTGTCGGTGGCTGCGTCGCTGATTCCGTTCCTCGAGCACGATGACGCGAACCGCGCATTGATGGGTGCCAACATGTCGCGCCAGGCCGTGCCTGTGCTGCGCCCTGAAAAGCCCATGGTTGGTACCGGTATCGAGCGCGTTGCAGCGGTCGACTCGGGCACCGTCGTGACGGCTACCCGTGGCGGTATCGTCGATTACGTGGACGCGACCCGTATCGTGATCCGTGTGAACGACGAAGAAGCTGTGGCCGGTGAAGTGGGTGTGGACATCTACAACCTCATCAAGTACCAGCGTTCCAACCAGAACACCAACATCCACCAGCGTCCCGTGGTTCGCCGCGGCGACAAGCTGGCCAAGGGTGACGTGATTGCCGACGGTGCATCGACCGACCTGGGCGAAATCGCCATTGGTCAGAACATGCTGATCGCCTTCATGACCTGGAACGGCTACAACTTCGAAGACTCGATCCTGATCTCCGAACGCGTGGTGGCTGAAGACCGCTACACCTCGATCCACATCGAGGAGCTGGTGGTGATGGCCCGTGACACCAAGCTGGGTGCCGAGGAAATCACACGCGACATCCCGAACCTGTCCGAGCAGCAACTCAACCGTCTGGACGAGTCCGGCATCATCTACGTGGGTGCAGAAGTGCAGCCCGGGGATGTGCTGGTGGGCAAGGTCACGCCAAAGGGCGAGACCACGCTGACCCCAGAAGAGAAGCTGCTGCGCGCCATCTTCGGTGAGAAGGCGTCCGATGTGAAGGACACCTCGCTGCGCGTGGACCAGGGCTCGCAAGGTACCGTGATCGATGTGCAGGTCTTCACCCGTGAAGGCATCACGCGCGACAAGCGCGCCCAGCAGATCATCGACGACGAACTCAAGCGTTTCCGTCTGGACCTGAACGACCAGCTGCGTATTGTGGAAGCCGATGCGTTTGACCGTATCGCCAAGCTGCTCAACGGCCGCGTGGCCAATGGCGGCCCACAAAAGCTGGCCAAGGGCACCAAGATCGACAAGGCCTATCTGGACGGCGTGGAGAAGTTCCACTGGTTCGATATCCGCCCTGCCGAAGACGACGTCGCCGCGCAGCTGGAGTCCATCAAGAACTCCATCGAGCAGCAACGCCACAACTTCGACCTGGCTTTCGAAGAAAAGCGCAAGAAGCTCACGCAAGGCGACGAGCTGCCCGCTGGCGTGCTCAAGATGGTCAAGGTCTACCTGGCCGTCAAGCGCCGTCTGCAGCCTGGCGACAAGATGGCCGGCCGTCACGGTAACAAGGGTGTGGTCTCCAAGATCGTGCCGGTGGAAGACATGCCTTTCATGGCCGATGGCACCACCGCCGACATCGTGCTGAACCCGCTGGGCGTGCCTTCGCGCATGAACATCGGTCAGGTGCTCGAAGTCCACCTGGGCTGGGCCGGCAAGGGCCTGGGCCAGCGTATCGGTGACATGCTGCAGGCCGAAGCCCGTGCCACTGAAGTGCGCTCCTTCCTCGAAGAGGTGTACAACAGCCGCGGTCGCAAGGAAGACCTCAAGCAACTGTCCGATGACCAGATCATGTTCATGGCGGAGAACCTGAAGAACGGCGTGCCTTTCGCAACGCCGGTGTTTGACGGTGCTTCCGAGCAGGAAATCAAGGACATGCTCAAGCTGGCGTACCCGGATGACATCCAGGCACGCAAGGGTCTGACCGAGCCACGCACGCAGGCCTACCTGTATGACGGCCGCACCGGTGAGCGCTTCGAGCGCCCCACCACGATCGGCTACATGCACTACCTGAAGCTGCACCACTTGGTCGATGACAAGATGCACGCCCGCTCCACCGGTCCTTACTCGCTGGTGACGCAACAACCTCTGGGCGGTAAGGCCCAGTTCGGTGGTCAGCGTTTCGGTGAAATGGAAGTGTGGGCGCTGGAAGCCTATGGCGCCGCTTATGTGCTGCAGGAAATGCTGACCGTGAAGTCCGATGACGTGGTGGGCCGTACCAAGGTGTACGAATCCATCGTCAAGGGCGAACACGCTATCGAAGCCGGCATGCCGGAGTCGTTCAATGTGCTGGTCAAGGAAATCCGTTCCCTGGGCCTGGACATCGAACTGGAACGTTCTTAATTGAAGGGGGAAAGAGTCTATGAAATCGCTACTCGACCTGTTCAAACAATTCACGCCTGATGAGCATTTCGATGCCATCAAAATCGGCCTGGCTTCGCCCGAAAAGATCCGTTCGTGGTCTTTCGGTGAAGTGAAGAAGCCCGAGACCATCAACTACCGTACCTTCAAGCCCGAGCGCGATGGTCTGTTCTGCGCCAAGATCTTTGGCCCGATCAAGGACTACGAATGCCTGTGCGGCAAGTACAAGCGCTTGAAGCACCGCGGTGTGATCTGCGAGAAGTGCGGCGTTGAAGTCACGCAGACCAAGGTGCGCCGCGAACGCATGGGTCACATCGACCTGGCCGCGCCTTGCGCCCATATCTGGTTCCTCAAGTCCCTGCCATCGCGCCTGGGCCTGGTGCTGGACATGACCCTGCGCGACATCGAGCGCGTGCTGTACTTCGAAGCCTATGTGGTGACCGACCCCGGCATGACCCCGCTGAAGAAGTTCAGCATCATGTCGGAAGACGAGTACGACAAGAACGTCGAAGAGTATGGTGATGAATTCGTGGCCAAGATGGGCGCCGAAGGCATCAAGGACCTGCTCGAAGGCATCGAGATCGACGCGGAAATCGAGCGCCTGCGCAACGACCTGACCGGCTCCGAAGTCAAGGTCAAGAAGAATGCCAAGCGCCTGAAGCTGCTCGAAGCGTTCAAGAAGTCCGGCATCAAGCCCGGTTGGATGGTGATGGAAGTGCTGCCTGTGCTGCCTCCCGATCTGCGTCCGCTGGTGCCGCTGGATGGCGGCCGCTTTGCGACCTCCGACCTGAACGACCTGTACCGCCGCGTCATCAACCGTAACTCGCGTCTGCGCCGCCTGCTGGAGCTCAAGGCCCCAGAGATCATTGCCCGCAATGAAAAGCGCATGCTGCAAGAAGCGGTCGACTCGCTGCTGGACAACGGCCGCCGTGGCAAGGCCATGACCGGCGCGAACAAGCGTGCCCTCAAGTCGCTGGCCGACATGATCAAGGGTAAGAGCGGTCGTTTCCGTCAGAACTTGCTGGGTAAGCGCGTCGACTACTCCGGTCGTTCCGTGATTACCGTGGGCCCAACGCTCAAGCTGCACCAGTGCGGTCTGCCCAAGCTGATGGCGCTGGAGCTGTTCAAGCCTTTCATCTTCGCGCAGCTCGAAGCGCGTGGCATCGCCACGACCATCAAGGCCGCCAAGAAGGAAGTGGAAACCGGCACCCCCGTGGTGTGGGACATCCTGGAAGAGGTGATTCGCGAGCATCCGATCATGCTCAACCGTGCGCCTACGCTGCACCGTCTGGGTATTCAGGCGTTCGAGCCTATCCTGATCGAAGGCAAGGCCCTGCAACTGCACCCGTTGGTTTGCGCGGCATTCAACGCTGACTTCGACGGTGACCAGATGGCTGTTCACGTGCCGCTGTCGGTGGAAGCACAGATGGAAGCCCGCACCCTGATGCTGGCCTCCAACAACGTGCTGTTCCCCGCTTCGGGCGAACCCTCGATCGTTCCTTCTCAGGACGTGGTGCTGGGCCTGTACCAGGCCACCCGTGAGCGGATCAACGGCAAGGGCGAAGGCATGGTGTTCTCCGACATCGGCGAAGTGCAACGCGCACTGGATGCCGAGCAGGTCGAGCGCGCCACCAAGATCAGCGTGCGTCTGACCGAGTGGAACAAGAACAAGGCCTCGGGTGAGTTCGAGCCGACGACCAAGCTGGTGGAAACCACCGTGGGCCGCGCGCTGCTGTCCGAGATTCTGCCCAAGGGTATGCCTTTCTCTTCGATCAACAAGACGTTGAAGAAGAAGGAAATCTCCAAGCTGATCAACATCTCGTTCCGCAAGTGTGGCTTGAAGGAAACCGTGGTGTTCGCCGACAAGCTGCTGCAAAACGGCTTCCGTCTGGCAACGCGCTCCGGTATCTCGATCGCCATTGGCGACATGCTGGTGCCACCGCAAAAGGCCGAGATCATCGCCCGCTCCGAAGCGGAAGTGAAGGAAATCGAGCAGCAGTACGTCTCCGGTCTGGTGACGGCTGGCGAGCGCTACAACAAGGTGGTGGACATCTGGGGCAAGGCCGGTGACGAAGTCTCCAAGGTCATGATGGCCCAGCTGGCCAAGGAAAAGGTCATTGACCGCCATGGCAACGAAGTCGATCAGGAATCGTTCAACGCGATTTACATGATGGCCGACTCCGGCGCCCGTGGCTCGGCCGCACAGATCCGCCAGCTGGCAGGTATGCGTGGTCTGATGGCCAAGCCCGATGGCTCGATCATTGAGACGCCTATTACCGCGAACTTCCGCGAAGGCCTCAACGTGTTGCAGTACTTCATCTCCACCCACGGTGCCCGTAAGGGTCTGGCCGATACGGCGCTGAAGACGGCTAACTCCGGTTACCTGACGCGTCGTCTGGTGGACGTGACGCAGGACTTGGTGATCACCGAGCTCGACTGCGGCACGCACAACGGCACCTTGATGCGCGCTGTGGTGGAAGGCGGTGAAGTGATCGAATCGCTGCGCGACCGTATCCTCGGCCGTACCGCTGCGGACGAAGTGCTGCACCCCGAAACCCGCGCGGTGCTGGCCAAGGCCGGCGACCTGCTGGACGAAGACCTGATCGAAGATCTGGAAGCGGCTGGCGTGGACGAAGTGAAGGTGCGCACCGCACTGACCTGCGAAACCCGCTTTGGTCTGTGCGCTACCTGCTACGGCCGCGACCTGGGCCGTGGCGGCATGATCAACCTCGGCGAAGCCGTCGGTGTGATCGCTGCCCAGTCGATCGGTGAGCCTGGCACGCAGCTGACCATGCGTACGTTCCACATCGGTGGTGCGGCTTCGCGTGCGGCTGTGGCCTCCAGCGTGGAAGCCAAGTCCAACGGTATCGTGGGTTTCAACCCACAGATGCGCTATGTGACCAACAACAAGGGCGAACTGGTTGTGATTTCCCGCTCCGGCGAAATCGTGATCCAGGACGAGTACGGCCGCGAGCGCGAGCGTCACAAGATGCCTTACGGCGCTATCTTGTCGATCAAGCCTGATCAACAGATCAAGGCGGGCACCGTGCTGGCCAACTGGGATCCGCTGACCCGACCCATCATTACCGAATACGCCGGTCAGGTGAAGTTCGAGAATGTGGAAGAAGGTCTGACCGTGGCCAAGCAGGTCGACGAAGTGACCGGTCTGTCCACCCTGGTGGTGATCGATCCGAAGCACCGTGGTTCTGCCAAGGTGGTGCGTCCGCAGGTCAAGCTGGCGGATGCCAACGGCCAGGAAGTCAAGATTCCTGGTACCGACCACGCGGTGACGATCGGCTTCCAGGTCGGCGCTCTGCTGCAGGTGCGTGATGGCCAGGAAGTGGGCCCCGGCGAAGTGCTGGCCCGTATTCCTATGGAAGGCCAGAAGACCCGCGACATTACCGGTGGTCTGCCACGTGTGGCCGAGCTGTTCGAAGCCCGTACGCCGAAGGACAAGGGCGCGCTGGCCGAGATGACCGGTACCGTGTCCTACGGTAAGGAAACCAAGGGCAAGGTGCGCCTGCAGATCACCGATCTGGAAGGCAAGGTCTGGGAAGAGCTGGTTCCAAAGGAACGCAACATCCTGGTGCACGAAGGCCAGGTGGTCAACAAGGGCGAGCTGATCGTCGACGGCCCAGCCGATCCGCAGGACATCCTGCGTCTGCTGGGTATCGAAGAGCTGTCGCGCTACATCGTTGACGAAGTGCAGGACGTGTACCGCTTGCAAGGCGTGAAGATCAACGACAAGCACATCGAGGTGATCGTTCGCCAGATGCTGCGCCGCGTGGTCATCGAAGCCCCAGGTGATACCTCCTACATCCAGGGTGAGCAGGTCGAGCGCTCCGAAGTGCTCAACACCAACGAAGCTGCACAGCGCGATGGCAAGATCCCAGCGGTCTACTCCAACGTGTTGCTGGGTATTACCAAGGCTTCGCTGTCGACCGACTCCTTCATCTCGGCCGCTTCCTTCCAGGAAACGACCCGCGTGCTGACCGAGGCTGCCATCATGGGCAAGCGCGACGAGCTGCGTGGCCTGAAGGAAAACGTCATCGTGGGTCGTCTGATCCCCGCTGGTACCGGTCTGGCTTACCACCAGGCACGCAAGGCCAAGGACGAGATGGACGAGGCCGAGCGCCGCGCCATCGCCGATGCAGAAGCGGCCGATCTGGCCGGTGTGTCGGAAGAAGCGGTGGCCGCTGCCGACAGCGCTGCAGACCCTGCTGCTGACTAAGCCGCCAATCCCTGACCGATACCTATCGGTCAGGTTGGGCTGAGCAAGACCCGTAATTTCGCGCCGCGGAATTACGGGTTTTTTAATGCCTGGCAGCCCGGCTGCTGACGCGCCCTGATGATGGCTCTGTGCAAAGTCCTCTGCTCCATTTCGTGTCTGAAGCAGGTCACTTTGCACAGCGTCTTTACCAGGCAGGCTCTGCACGCGCAGAGGCCTCCTGGGGCATATCGATTAGTATTCCTTTTGATCCGCAGCGGCACCCAGGCCATTGCACTCCTTCGGCATGAACCTCCCTTCCCGTCCACGACAACCCTCCCGGGCCGCCACAGCGCCCAACACCAACCAGGGCCCCAGCCTGTCCGCCCAGCTGCTGGCGGTGGCGCGCGCCTTGCAGGATGTGCGCCAGGGGCAATCTGCCCGCGCCGTGTTGGGCGGGGTAGAGCCCGCGCTGCGCGCCGGCGTGCAGGCCTTGCTGATGGATGTGCTGCGCGTGCTGGGCACCGCAGAAGCCGTGCGTGCCGAGCTGGCCCCGCGCAAGCCTGCCAGCGCGGTCGATGCCTTGCTGTGCACGGCGCTGGCCTTGCTGCTGCCCGAGGTGCCGCGCTACGACGCCTTCACCGTGGTGAACCAGGCGGTGGATGCGGCCAAGAAGCGCTCGGCCACCAAGTCGCAATCGGCCTTCATCAATGGCTGCCTGCGCAGTTTTTTGCGCGAGCGCGATGACCTGCTGCGCGCCGTGGCCCAGGAGCCGGTGGCGCAGTACAACCACCCGCAGTGGTGGCTGGGGCGCCTGCAAAAGGACTATCCGCAAGATTGGCAGGCCATTGTGGCGGCCAACAATGCGCAGGCGCCGATGGCCTTGCGCGTGAACCTGCAGCGCTGCAGCCGCGCCGATTACCTGGCGCTGCTGGATGAAGCGGGCATCGAGGCCGTGGTGGGCGTGGGCGAGGCCGGCCTGGTGCTGACGCGCGGCGTGCCGGTGGACCAGCTGCCGCAGTTTGCGCAGGGCTGGGTCTCGGTGCAGGACAGCGCCGCCCAGATGGCCGCGCCGCTGCTGCTCGATGGCTTGCAGCCGCACGATGGCCGCGCGCTGCATGTGCTCGATGCCTGCGCCGCGCCCGGCGGCAAGACCGCGCATCTGTTGGAAGCCGCCACGCCCCAGCGCCCCATCGACATGGTGGCGCTGGAGATCGATGCCAAGCGCGCCGAACGCATTGGCGATACCTTGGCGCGGCTGTCACTGCAGGCCGATGTGGTGGTGGCCAGCGGCAGCGAAGTGGCCAGCTGGCTGCCGGCGGTGCAAGCGCGCCACGGGTTGCAGCAATTTGATGCAATTTTGTTGGATGCGCCTTGCTCGGCCTCGGGCATCGTGCGCCGCCAGCCCGATGTGCGCTGGCTGCGCCGCGCCACCGACATCGCGCAGCTCGCCGCCATCCAGCGCCAGCTGCTCGAAGCCCTGTGGCCCCTGGTCGTGCCCGGCGGCCGGCTGCTGTACTGCACCTGCTCGGTCTTCCATGAAGAGGGCGAGGGCCAGGTGGCGCAGTTCCTCCGCCGCCACGCCGATGCCCAACGCCTGCCTGCGCCAGGGCATTTGTTGCCACAGTTGCGCGAGGCCGGTCACAATAGCCTGGGCAGCCTGGCGCGCGACCATGACGGTTTTTACTACGCGCTGCTGCACAAGCCGCTTCGTTGAGCCCGTCCGTATGCGATTGATCCACCATTTCCTCCTTGCGCTGATGCTGTGCTGTGCCGCAGCGGCACCGGCCATGGCGTCGGAGAATGAGAAAAAGGTCGAGCTGCAGCTGGTGCGCAATGCCGACGGTGCCTTTGCCACGGTGGCGCTGCAGTTTGCGCTGCCCGACCAGATCGAAGATGCCCTCAACAAAGGCGTGGCGCTGTACTTTGTGCAGGAGGCCGAGGTCATCTCCGAGCGCTGGTACTGGCGCGACAAGACCGTCAAGAAAACCGCCCGCTACCTGCGCGTGAGTTACCAGCCGCTGACCCGGCGCTGGCGCCTGCATGTCTCGAGCATGCCGCTGACCGACGCCGGCGCGGTGACCTCGCTGGGCCAGAGCTTTGACAGCCTCGAAGAAGTGATGCTCGTGGTCAAGCGCGTGCGCAACTGGAAGATCGCCAGCGCCGATGAGCTCGCAAGCGATGTGGACTACCTGGTCAAGTTCAGCTTCCGGCTCGACAGCAGCCAGCTGCCGCGTATCTTCCAGTTCGCGCCGTTCAGCAATGGCGGCCTGAACCTGCAGCTCAGAAGCCAGCTGCCGCTGCCCGAGGCGAGCGCGCCGTGAAAATCGAAAAGTCATCGTCGATGCGCGTGGCCTACACGCCCAGCCGTGCGCGCTGGTCGGTGATCGTTGGCCTGTCGGCGATGATCGGCATCGGCCTGGTGCTGCTCTTCCTGCTGTCTTTCGCCACCAACAACCGCGTGCTGTACGAGCGCTATTACGGCGTGCTGCTGGGCGTGAACATCGGCGTGGCCTGTGTGCTGAGCATGGTGGTGCTGTGGGGCGTAGTCATCCTGGTGCGGCGCCTTGTGGCTCGGCGCTTTGGCAGCAAGCTGCTGCTCAAGCTGGCTGCCACCTTTGCGCTGGTGGGCGTGCTGCCCGGCGTGGTGATCTATTTCGTCTCCTACCAGTTCGTCTCGCGCTCGATCGAGAGCTGGTTCGATGTCAAGGTCGAAGGCGCGCTGGACGCCGGGGTCAACCTCGCGCGCATCACGCTCGACACCACCTCCACGGCGATGGCCGAGCGCACCCGCACCGCCAGCAGCCAGCTGTCCCAGATATCGGATGCCGCATCGGGCCTCGTGCTCGAGCGCATCAAGGACCAGCTCGGCGCCGATGATGTGGTGCTGTGGTCGGCCAGCTCCCAGGCCATTGCCAGCACCGGCCAGTCGCGCTTTGTGCTCAACCCCGACAAGCCCTCGGCCGCCTTGCTGCGCACCGCCACCCAGCAGCAGCGCGCCTATCAGATCGATGGCCTCGAAGAGGTGTCCGACATCAACGGCGCCATCACCGGCGACCCGTCCAAGGTGCGCGTCAAAACCCTGGTGCAGGTCGCCAATGGCGATGTGGGGGTGATCCCCGACGGCCGCTTTTTGCAGGCCACCATGCCGCTGCCAGCGGCCTTGGTGGTCAACGCCCTCAAGGTGCAGGAGGCCAACCGCGAGTACCAGGAACGCGCGCTGGCGCGCGACGGCCTGCGCCGCATGTACATCGGCACGCTCACCTTGAGTCTGTTCCTGGCCGTTTTCGGCGCCGTGGTGCTGGCCGCCTTGCTGGGCAACCAGCTGGTGCGCCCGCTTTTGGTGCTGGCCGAAGGCGTGCGCGAGGTGGCATCGGGCAATCTGCGACCCAAACCGGTGCTGCCCAGCAAGGACGAGTTAAGCGGCCTGACCCGCTCGTTTGCCGAGATGACCCAGCAGCTGCTCGACGCGCGCCGTGCGGTCGAGCGCGGCATGCGCCAGACCGATGAGGCGCGGCAGAGCCTGCAGACCATTCTGGACAACCTTACCGCCGGCGTCATCGTGCTTGATGCCCAGGGCGTCATCCACTCCAGCAACCCCGGGGCCACCCGCATTCTGCGTGCGCCGCTGGCCGCCTTTGAAGGCCGCCCGCTGCGCGATCTGCCCGGCCTGCAGGCCTTTGCGCAAGAGGTGGACCGGCAGTTTGCCCGCCTGCACGATGTCACCGACGAGCACTACCTGGACCACTGGCAGCAGCCCTATGAGCTCCATGGCGACAGCCAGCTGCCCAACCAGAACAGCATCAACCTGGTGGCGCGCGGGGCCACCTTGCCCGACAACCGCCGCCTGCTGGTGTTTGACGACATCTCCGAAATCGTCTCGGCGCAGCGCGCCCAGGCCTGGGGCGAGGTGGCCAGGCGCCTGGCCCATGAGATCAAGAACCCGCTCACACCGATCCAGCTGTCGGCCGAGCGGCTGGAGATCAAGCTGGGCAACAAGCTCGAAGGCCAGGACCAGGCGATTTTGAAAAAGTCTGTCACCACCATCGTCGACCAGGTCGATGCGATGAAGCGCCTGGTCAACGAGTTCCGCGACTACGCCCGCCTGCCGGCCGCCGAGCTGCAGTCCATCGACCTCAATGCGCTGGTGATGGACGTGCTGCATTTATATGGCGCGGAAAATGCTGTGGTACCGGTGGAGGCGGAGCTGGACAGTGCGGCCCCACGTATCATGGGCGATGCGCAGCAGTTGCGGCAGGTCATCCATAACTTGCTGCAAAATGCGCAGGATGCAACGCAACAGGCCTGGGTGGGCAAGGAGGCATCAGCACCGGCGGTGCGGATCTCCACCCGGTTCAGTGGCAACAGCAAACGCGTGCGTTTGACAATTGCTGACTGCGGTTGCGGTTTTCCAGAACATATATTACAAAAGGCATTTGAGCCCTACGTGACGACCAAGCCCCGAGGTACCGGCCTGGGCCTGGCCGTCGTCAAAAAAATTGCGGACGAGCATGGCGCTCGCGTAGAAATCTCTAATCGAGTCGAGGGGGAAAAAATCTTAGGTGCCCAAGTGTCGTTATCATTCTCTATCGAAAAAGAGTTGATGATTTAAAATAACTCTCACACCTGCTGCACTGGATTTTCAAAAAATATGGCAAATATTCTGGTTGTCGATGACGAATTGGGAATTCGGGATCTCCTGTCGGAGATCTTGAACGATGAAGGCCACAGCGTGGACGTTGCGGAGAACGCCACACAGGCGCGCTTGGCCCGCAACGAAAGCGGCTACGACCTGGTGCTGCTCGACATCTGGATGCCCGACACCGATGGTGTGTCGCTGCTCAAAGAGTGGTCGATGACCGGCCTGCTCACGATGCCCGTGATCATGATGAGTGGCCACGCCACCATTGATACCGCCGTCGAAGCAACGCGCATTGGCGCGTTCTCTTTTTTGGAAAAGCCCATCACGATGCAAAAGCTGCTCAAGGCAGTAGAGCAGGGCTTGCAGCGCAATGTGCCCGCGCCCGCCGCAGCCCCGGCGGCTGCCGTTCCGGGCAAGGTGGTGCCAACTTTCACCCCCACAGGCTACAGCGCCCCGGTGGTTGCCACCGTGGCCACCGCAGCTGCAGCGGACGCCGCGCCCAATGCCCACCAGGGCTTTGATCTGGACCGGCCGCTGCGCGAGGCACGGGACGGCTTCGAGAAGGCCTACTTCGAATTTCACCTGGCGCGCGAAGGCGGCTCGATGACCCGCGTGGCCGAGAAGACCGGCCTGGAGCGCACCCACCTCTACCGCAAGCTGCGTCAGCTGGGCGTGGACCTGAGCCGCAATAAAAAGAACTGATTTCAGTTTTTTGAAAAAGCGCCCTTTTTTTCGGGCTATAATTCAACTCGTGGGCCCGGTAGCTCAGTTGGTAGAGCAGCGGATTGAAAATCCGCGTGTCCGTGGTTCGATTCCGCGCCAGGCCACCACAAAACAACAAGCCTCTGCACCAGTGATGGTGCAGAGGCTTTCTTGTATCTGCACATGCATCGCATGTGCAGCAATTCCCCCAAATTTCCGAACGGGCGCGCGGCGCAGGCTATAATGCTAGCTTGTGTTGGCCCGGTAGCTCAGTTGGTAGAGCAGCGGATTGAAAATCCGCGTGTCCGTGGTTCGATTCCGCGCCAGGCCACCAAACGCATTCCCAAGCCCATCCTCTGTGATGGGCTTTTGTGCGTCTGGTGCGGGCTCAGCGGCTGGGCGGCGCCGTGCCGGCAGCTCGGTCAAGCAGCACTTGCTTGAGCCCTGCCGGGTAGAGCGCCGGGCCGCCCGGGGCATCGAGCGCCGCCAGGTCAAACCAGCGCGCTGTGCACAGGGTGCCGCTGTCTTCGTGAAAGCAGATGTGGTCCAGGTGCGCAAAGGGCGCTGCATCAAACACGACATTGGCGATAAACAGCACCTCGTGGCCTACCGCCCCGTGGTGCGTGTAGAGGTTCTCCATCACGATGGGTGGTCCCTGGACTTGCGCTTCCACGCCCAGCTCTTCCAGGAACTCGCGTTGCAGCGCTGCCTGCCAGCGCTCGCCAAACTCCACGCCGCCGCCAAGGGGGCGCACCCCTGTCAGGCGGCCCGCATCATCCATGACCTCGGTCGCCAGCAATTGGCCATTGCGCCAGTGCAGGCCAAGGGCTTTGACTTTGATGTGCTGGGGTGGGCGCCATGGGGTGGTTGCCGTCATGCTTGCTTCTATAAAAGTAGGTTGTTAGTGGTGGCCGCTGCGTGCGCGCATACGCTCACACAGTTGCTGTATGACTCCGGTCACCAGCGCGTGGTCGGCTGGCTCCAACTCAGCAAGCCATTCACTGATCTGCATGGCTTGCTGATCAGGGGTGGCTGCGCGTTCGCTGACCAGGTCACTGATATGCACCTGCAGCGCTGCCGCGAGGCTCTCTAGCGTTTGCAGCGAGGGCGTTGATTTTCCGCATTCGAGGCGGTCAATGGCCTCGGGCTCGACCTGCAGGCGGTATGCCAAATCTGCTTGCGACCAGTTGCGTGATTGTCTGAGTTCTGCAATGCGATTTCCAACTCGCTTGGTGATGGACTCTCTCTTTTTCGCCATATTCGTTCAACTCCCATTCGCCCCACCTTCAAACGCAAGAAGAGAAGGGGGCAGGGCACGAGTTTCAGGAGTTCTTCAAATGCTGTCGTCACGAAATACGTGACAACAAACAGGCGCGTTGATGGCACAGTCCGGTGGAGTCAATGGGCGCTGCGTTCTGCTGCCGGACTAAGGTTTTTGTCTACTGTGCGATGCGAGGGTGCCGCGATGTCGATGATGAATACGCCCTCCATCAACCACCAGGTGAACGCAGCCGCTCACAAAGCTGCTGCACGATACCAGTGACAAAGGCGCGGTCCGCCGGCTCCAGATCAGAGAGCCAGGCGCTGATCCGCATGGCCTGGTCATCGGGGGCGGTGGAGCTGTGGGCGAGCAGATCGGCGATGCCCACGCGCAGTACCGAGGCAAGGCTTTCGAGCGTATGCAGTGAGGGCACGGAGGCCCCGCGTTCAAAGCGGCTGATGGTCTCGGGCTCCACCTGCAGGCGCTCTGCCAGTTGCGCCTGCGTCCATTGGCGCGACTTGCGCAGCTGGGCAATGCGCTGGCCCAGCAGTTGGGCCAGGGGCTTCTCGGCAAGCTTCTTATTGATCATATCTGTCTAGTTCAAATCCAACAGTTATGGTTGTGTGCCGGTGTGGAATGGGCCAGAATGCAATATGTGGAATCCAATGTAATTTCGCTATATATGGTGCGGCCGCCGGGCGCTGCCATGCGGCGATGCAGACCCGGATCCATGGCATCCGAGCATTCACACCACCCAACGAAAGGAAGTCAGCGCCATGCAGCAGGTCCGGCCGCAGAAGCGACATAGCCCAGCCGCCGATGGGAGGGCAGGCAGCGACGGTGCGATACAGACCGGCACCACCGCGGCAAGGCCTGCTCCCGGCGTGGCGGCGGCCCCCGTGCGCCGCCGGTGGGGCGCGATACAGATAGGCATTTGCGTGCTGTTCTTTGTGGAAGGTCTGTGGGGCCTGTACCTGGTGGGCTGGCCGGCGCTGAGCCTGTGCGTTCTGGGGGCGATGTACATGGCCAAGGTGGCCAGGCGCCATGGGGCGCCGCAAGGCAGCGGTAAGCGCTAAGCCCTCCACGCCCTCCGAATGAGGCGGTTGTTGGCACTGGGCATCACCAACCACAGCGATGGCGGCAGGAAAAAAGGCATGCGGACATGCTGCTCTGTGTATAAGACATGTCAACAAATCTAATTTCAGCCGCCCATGTAATATTTTGCAAGGCCAAGGGGCTACGATGGTTACAGATGACTACATCACCATCCCCACCGCCTGACCGGCCTGATAAGCCGCTCCAGGATCTGCTGCCGCCAGATCTGTGGAAGCTGCTGGCCAGGCATGACATCACCACGCTGGCCCAGGTCGACGCACTGTATCCGGCCAAGCTGCTGAAAATCCACTACCTGGGGCCCGTGCGTTTTCGGCAGATCGAGGCGCTGCTTTTCCCCGGGCGGCGCTATGAGGTGCCTGTGCTGGCACCGATCGAGACAGAAGATCTGGATGGCACCTCGCTAGAAGGCCTGGTGTCCCGGCGCGTATTGATCACCCTGCGCCGGCATGGCATCAAGACCGTGCAGCAGCTGGTCGCGGCCTATCCCCGGCGCCTGGTGGAGATAACGGGCTTTGGTATCAAGGCGCTGCGCGAAGTGGAGGCCACGTTTTTTGATGGGCAGCGCTTTGAGCCGATGAAATCAAGAAAAACCATAAGTAACACAATTAAGCAAAGATGATTATGATTTCATAAATATGGCAAATGGTTCAGAGATCCACCCCTCCACTTCACTAGACGGGAAGCTGCCTGCGCCATTGGTACGGATTCTGGTGCACCACGGCATTGATACGGTCGAGGCGGTGCGCAAGGCCTACCCGCTGGGGCTGCTCGCGATCAAGGGCATTGGTCTGCTGCGGCTGCGCAAGATCGAAAAGGCCTTTTTGCCTGGCCAGTCCTATGTTCCCATGCACTCGAGGCCCAAGCTGCCCTTTGTCTCCGGCTCTTGCCTCAATGGCTCGCTGCCCGTGGCCATTGTCCGGGCACTGGCGCGCGGTGACATCACCACCCCCGAGCAACTGCGCCAGGCCTACCCGCATGAACTGCTCAAGATCCGCTCGCTGGGCGAGGGCTCGCTGCGCGAGATTGAACGGGTCTACTTCCCAGGCCAGCGCTACGTGCCGCCAGGCAACGGAAAAATCCGCTAATCGGGCGGTTGTCCATGTTGTCCTATCCGTAGCTAGGTGCATCGGATTTGGTTATGCGGTGCCAGGGGTGCCGCAGGCGCCGCCCGTAATATTCACGGAAGACTTTCAAAATATTCCACCCGCCACCAGCGGGGATATTCTGACGGATTATGTGGGTGTGATAGGCCAAACCTATACGGCCGCCCCGTCATGGCTCACAGGCTGCAATGGGCTGATGTCATCGGCAGACCAGCCGGTTGCGGGAGCGGATGGCCAGACGGCCAGCTGTGGCACCCAGGAGGCCTGGAATGTCACCCAGCAGTTGGCACAGGCGCTTGGCGCCTTCAAGGGCCAGGCCGCCCCCGCGACCAATTTCGCCGTGTCGGCCTATACCTCCAACAATCCTGGCGCGGGCAATGTGGAGTTTGAAACGGCGACGCCCCTGACGCTGCCGATCCCCAGCCGCTTCATCGCCGTGGGTATAGACGTGGCGGCCGCCAACTGCTACCGGGCCAGCGCACCACAGTTGCAGTTCGCTTTGCTCGATGACGGCACCCCAGTTGCTGCCGGTGGTCAGATCAATGGATGTGGCGGGGCACGTTGCAGGACATGCCAGCGCTGGGCGCTGCTGGCGCCGCGACGGCGGGGCAAGGTGCACGGGTGGGCACCTATACCAGTGGCGGTGTACTGGTCAACAGCGCCTCCGTCGGCATCCGCATGACCAATGCCAATGGCAGTGGCGGCGGTAATGACCATGCCTTTGACAATATCCAGTTGCTGGACGTCAGCCCGACCCTGGACAAATCGTTCAGCCCGGCGACCCAGCCAGTAGGCGGCGTGAGCGTGCTGACCTTCACGGTCACCAATAAGACGGAGCTGGGCGCCAAGGCCGGCTGGTCGTTTACCGACAACCTGCCTGCAGGCCTGGTGGTAGCGCCCACACCTGCAACTGCTACGACCTGCCCCAGCGGCGTCGTGACGGCAGCAGCCGGTGCCACCAGCATCGATGTGACCGGCAATCTGGCCGATGCGATGGAGTCCTGCACGGTGTCCGTCAACGTCACATCTGCCACTGCTGGCGCCTATGCCAATGGGCCTGACAACATTGAATCGGCGGGCTTGAACCCACCGCAGGTGTCCACCGTGACCTTCACTGCGCCCAGCACGCCATCCACCCCAACACCGGTTCCCGCCAATGCACCTTGGGGCGTGCTGCTGCTGTCGGCCTTGGTCGCAGGCTTTGCCAGCCTGCGCGCAGCTCGCAACCGCGCCTGATCTGGCGCGCTGCGACAGCGCAGCACCGGGTTGGGTCCCGCCGCCAAGGCACAAGGCCTGGGTTCAGCACCATGCCGAACCCAGGCCTTTTTTTGATAGTGGGGCGCTGTACCACTGTCAGTGGCACGCGCTGCCATCATCTCAGCGGCGTTGCGCGCGTCGCAGCACCAGCATGCCCATCAGCGCCATCGCCACGGCCATCAGCAGCAGCTTGATGGTGTCCAGCGCAGGCACTGCAGCGGGCACAGCAGGCGCCGTGCGCACCAGCGTGTTGACGAAGGAGGCCGTGTTGCCATTGGCTGCGGTGACCAGCGTCACTGGCGCGGGCAGGCTGGTGCTCCAGGTGTAGCCTGCTGGCGCCTCGGGCATGGTGGGCGCTTCGCTCACGGTGCAGCTGGCGCCCTGGGGCACGTTGGTGATGGCGATGGCGCCTGCGTTGCTGCCGCTCAAGCCCACTGCCGTTGTGAAGCTGCCGTCTGCACCGCAGTTGGCGGTGAAGCTGAAGCTGCCGCTGATACCCGCTGCCGGGCCGCCGGCCACGGTCTTGCTGATCGTGATGTCGGTGTTGGCACGCGCCAAGGTGTTGACCAGCTGCGCGCTATTGGCCGCTGGCGGTGCTGCCATCGCCACGGAAACACTGGGCGCAGGGTTTTCCACCCAGAGATGGTTGGCGGGCGGTGTGGGGCGTGTGCCTTCAGTCACAACGCAGCTGCCGCTGGCGATCACCGGCGTGATGGAGACGCTGCCCGTGCTGGCCGTGTCCAGCGTGATCGAGGTGTTGATTGCTGGCGCGACCACGCCGTCGCTGCCGGTGCAGACCACCGAGACGGGGAAGCTGCTGCCCGTCAGATCCACGGGCGTGACGTTGGCGGGCCAGACCACCTGCTTGGAGATGGCAAGCTGCGCGGCATGGCAGGCGAGGCTTGCGGTCGCTGGCGTATTGACCTGGCCGGTGGGCGAGACAAAGTCGGTACCCGGCGTGATGGTGTTGGTCACCGATGGGGTGCTGATGCAGGCCTGGCGGCCAGCATCGGTGTTGGGCCATTGCACGGGCACGGTGATGGTGCAACCGCCGGAAGGGATGGTAAAGCCGTTGTTGCTGATGACGCTGGAATCCACGGCAGCAATGAGGTTGCCTTCTGTGCAGGTGTTGCCCACCGCGCCTGCAGCCACTACCAAAGGCGCGGGTAGGTTGTCGGTCAGGTTAACGTTGGTGATGGGGTTGGGTGTGCCGTTGGACAAGGTGATGGTCAGCAGCGTGTTGTTATCGCTGCCGCCCAGATAGACATCCGCCCTGTCAAAGCTCTTGCTGACCTTGGGCAGGCCGCAGGCACCGGTCTCGGAGGTGGCGGCGCTCAGGAAGGCAGGAGCGATTTTTCCTTGGTTGGCAGCCCATGGCGCAGCGTCAAATAACGAGATGTCGACCACGGCAAACACGCAAGCGCCTCGGCCTGCATTGGACTGGGCTGTCGGAATCAGCAGGCCATAGACGTTGTCCCATGGCGCAGATCCTGTCGGTGGGAGAGCGCCCCCGGGTACATACAGTGCATTGTTGGCAGGTACGTTATTGATATAGGTGTAGTAGCCCCCTTGCAAAGGGTTCAGCGCTGCAAAAGAGCTTGCATAGGGCGAGTTGGTGTTCAGTGAGAAGGCTTGAAATCCATTGACCGTGTCGCCCAATGTAAAACTTGCCTGGGCACCGGCGTTTAGCGTAGCCACCATCCTTCTCGCATTGCCGCTATTTTGTCCCTCACAGCATCCATCGACAAAGAACACTATGGAATTGGCCCAGCGGTTGGCGACTGCATTTTGCAGAACGGCCCAATTGGTATCGTCGATCGAGCGGTAGGTGCCAGCGACAATCACTATGTCGTAAGGGCCAGGAGCATCGGTGAACGTGGTCGCCGAGATCGCATTGGCATTGCCCAGCACGGACATTCGAGTGAGGTCACTGGTGCTGGCGAGTTGGGAAGAGAACTCGTTTTGCAGGTTGGTATATGCGCGGATTGCATCGTCCTGCTCTGCATTGGGCCCTGCAATATTGGTCGTCAGCAGCAACACCTTTTGCGCCAAGGCATGCTGCGCGCCGAAGCTCAACAAAAAAGCTGCCAGCAGCAGCCTGAAAAACATCAATGGATTGGTCATGTCTCTTCCCATGGAATCTGCTCAGCCACAAAACGCAGCACATAGCCTCATCTGGCAATGTAACCAGTAGATGATATATGTATCAATATGAATCATAAACCAGGCGTGTGATGGCCCTTGCAGGCACTCGACAAAGCCATGCATGGACCTTCAATCCAGGTCATGAATTGATTAATTAAATGGGAATGTACTGTCTATTGATGATTGGGTGTGTATGTTTTTTGCCCGACTGCAGCGCGAATGCAGCAAACAATTGTCAGCCCATAGGCAGCCTTCACTGCCGCCTGCCTGCTTTCTTGATTGCTATCAAAAGTGGAGCGTTTTAAGGTTGGGTGCGCCCATCACACTCTGGCTGCCCAGACCCCGGCCGGGCTGCTGGCCCATGGGCCACAGCGATGGGGCTGGCGCAGCGCCTTAAAACTCCAGGTTATCGATCAGCCGCGTGCTGCCCAGGCGTGCTGCGCCCAGCGCCACCAGCGGCGCGCTGGCCAGCTCGCCTTCGGCGGGCGCCAGCAGGTTGTGGCGCTGGCGCACGGTCAGGTAATCGGGCTCCCAGCCCAGGGCCCGCAACGACTGCATGGCCTGGGTTTCGAGCGCCGGCAGGTTGGCGGGCGCGTTGCGGGCGGCAGCCGCCAGCGCCTTCAATGCTTGGGACAGGGCCATGGCCTGCTGGCGCTCGGCGGCGCTCAGGTAGCCATTGCGCGAGCTCAGCGCCAGGCCGTCGTCGGCGCGCGCGGTGGGGCAGCCGATGATCTGGATGGGCAGCGCAAACTGCGCCACCATGCGGCGGATGACCATCAGCTGCTGGTAGTCCTTCCAGCCAAAAATGGCCGCGCCCCCGCCGGTGCTGGCAAATACGCAGCTGAACAGCTTCATCACGACGGTGCAGACCCCCGTGAAAAAGCCGGGGCGGAACTCGCCTTCCAGAATGTCGGCCAGTGCCGGGTCGGGCTGCACCTTGAACAGCTGGGGCTCGGGGTACAGGTCCTTCTCGCGCGGGGCAAACAGGATGTCGCAGCCGGCCGCCTGCAACTGGGCGCAGTCGCCCTCCCAGGTGCGGGGGTAGCTGTCGAAATCCTCGGTCGGCAGGAACTGCAGGCGGTTGACGAAGATGCTGGCCACCGTCACCGCGCCATGGCGTTTGGCCTCATGCACCAGCGAGATATGGCCTGCATGCAGATTGCCCATGGTGGGCACAAAGGCGGGCCGGCCGCGCTCGGCCAGGGCTTGTCGGAGTTCTGCGATGGTATGGGTGACTTGCATGGTGGGCATGGGCGTTGCCAGCGGTGGTGCAGGGAGCGCAGAGCATAGCAGCACACCCATGGATTTTGTATAGGGCTATTAGAGGGGTCTATGGTTTGCCTGCGGTCGCTGCATGCGCTTGCCCTATAATTTTCCGGTCGCGGCGCGCAAAGACCGTTCTTGCAGCGCACGCCTGGGTCAACCGACTCCGTGTCAGGCCAGTCGCATTTGGGCCTCTGCATCCGCTAGGGTACAGAGGCTTTTCCCTTTTTATACCGGCACCGGATCTGCATTTTTGCAACCGGCATGCCTTGATTTTTTCGTCCGATTCCCGCGTCGGATCTGGTCTTTATGTCATCTGCATCCGCCATCTTGGGCATTGATTTCGGCACTTCCAATTCGGCCATGGCGTTCAAGGCCGACTTGGCTGCGCCCGGGCCCTCGACACTCCTGCAGGCCGAGGGCGCCGCGCAAGCGATGCCGACGGCCGTGTTCTTTAACACCGAGGACCACAGCACCCACTATGGGCGCGACGCCGTCTCGCGCTATCTGGAAGGCACTGAAGGGCGGCTGATGCGCTCGCTCAAAAGCCTGCTGGGCAGCGCGCTGATGCAGGAGAAAACGGTGGTGCACGGCAAGCTGGTGGCCTACCAGGACATCGTGGCGCTGTTTGTGCAGCAGCTGGCCGCTACGGCCGAGCGCCAGATGGGCCATCTGCCCAGCACCGTCGTCATGGGCCGGCCGGTGCATTTTGTTGACGAGGACGCGGGGCGTGACCAGGCGGCGCAAACGGCCTTGCAGCATGCCGCGCAGGCAGCAGGCTTCAAGGATGTGCGCTTCCAGCTGGAGCCGATTGCCGCAGCGCTGGACTATGAGCAGCGCATTGCCAATGAGGCGCTGGTGCTGGTGGTCGACATCGGCGGCGGTACCTCGGACTTCACCGTGGTGCGCCTGGGCCCCGAGCGCCGCAACAAGCCCGAGCGCAGCAGCGATATTCTGGCCACCACCGGTGTACACATTGGCGGCACCGATTTTGACCGGCGCCTGAGCCTGATGGCGGCCATGCCGCTGTTGGGCCTGCAGCATGTGGGGCCCAGCGGGCGCGAGGTGCCCAGCGCGGTCTTCCATGACCTCTCCACCTGGCACCTGATCCAGTGGCTGTACAGCCCGCAGCGCCAGCGCGAGGTGCAGGCGCTGCGCAGCAGCTACAGCGATACGGCTCTGCATGACCGGCTGGTGCGGCTCTTGCAAGAGCACTGGGGCCACCGCCTGGCCAATGCGGTCGAAGAGACCAAGATCGGCCTGTCCAACCACCAGCGCGTGCAAAAGCTGGAAGTCGACTGGCTGGAGCCGGGCCTGAGCCCCGAGGTCTGGCCCGACGATCTGCAGCAATGCCTGCAGGCCTTGCTGGCCCAGGTGGCGCAGTGCGCGCTGGACTGTGTGCAGGCCGCCGGCCTGCAGCAAGGGCAGATCGATGCGATCTACCTGACCGGCGGTTCATCGGCCTTGCAGCCGCTGCGCGCGGCGCTGGCGCAGGCTTTTCCCGATACCCCGCAGGTCGAGGGCGATCTGTTTGGCGGTGTGGCGGCGGGTCTGGTGCACGGCCAGGCGCTTTAAAGGTTGAAGGTCGCCTGAAGGGCGATCAGTCGTCGGCTTGCTCGGCATCGCGCTTCCAGGCCAGCGCCGTGTCGTACAGCGCATTGCGTGGCGCGCCGGTGATGTCGGCGGCCAGCTTGACGGCGGTCTTGGTCGGCAGCTCGGCCAGCAGCAGCGCCAGCACGCGGTGGGCATCGGCCAGGCCATCGGTTTGCACCGCCTGCGGGTGCAGCAGCAGTGCAAACTCGCCCTTGCTGCGGTGCGGGTCGGCCGCCAGCCAGCCGGGCACATCGGCCGCAGCCATGGTGGCAATGTCTTCAAACTGCTTGGTCAGCTCGCGGCCCAAGGTCACGGGCCGCTCCTGCAGCACGGCCAGCGCCTGGGCCAGGTCGGCAATGCGGTGGGGGGCCTCCAGCAGCACGAGGGTGCGCGGGTCTTGCGCCAGTTGGGCGACGGCCTGCTGGCGCTCCTGCGCCTTGGTGGGCAGAAAACCGATAAATGCAAAGCCGCTGCTGGCGCCTTCACCGGCCACCGCACCGGCGGCACTGACCAGCGCGGTCACGCTGCTGGCGCCGGGCAGGGGGCTCACGCGCAGGCCCGCGCGCGCCACAGCGGCGGCCAGGCGCGCGCCCGGGTCGCTGACGCCGGGCGTGCCGGCATCGCTCACATAGGCAATGCGCTGGCCTTGCTGCAGGCGGTGGATGACCTGCTCGGCCGCCTCGGCCTCGTTGTGTTGGTGCAGCGCAATCAGCTGGCCGCCCGACTTGCCAACGCCATAGGCGCGTAGCATGCTGTGGGTGTGGCGGGTGTCCTCGCAGGCGACGGCATCGGCCAGCTCCAGCACATGCAGCGCGCGCAGGGTGATGTCGGCCAGGTTGCCGATGGGCGTGGCCACCACATACAGGGTGGAGGCAGGGTAGTGCTGGGTGCCGGCTGCAGCCTGGGCTGCTTGCAAAGCGGAGGTGAAAGATGCAGACACCGTGGAAGATCCTTGAAAAATGGCGCGGCCAGGGCCCGTCTGCTGCATCGCCCGGCGCCACCAGCGAAGGGGCAGACAACAGCAAGCTGCGTGGCCAGCAGGCAGAAGATGCCGCGCTCCATTATCTCCAACAACAGGGGCTGCGCCTTTTGGCGCGCAATTACCGCACGCCCGGGCGCGGCGGCGGCGAGATCGATCTAGTGATGCAGGAGCGCGATGGTACCGTCGTGTTTGTCGAGGTGCGCCAGCGCCAGCACAGCGGCTTTGGCGGTGCGGGCGGCAGCATTGGCAGCAGCAAGCAGCGGCGCATTATCCTCGCCGCCCGCCACTACCTGGCCAGCCTGCGCCAGCAGCCGGCCTGCCGCTTCGATGCGGTGCTGGTCGAGCAGGAGATCGTCTGGCTGCGGGCGGCCTTTGATGTGCCAGAAGGGGGCTAGGGCCCTCTGCAAAATTCGCTGCTTGGTCTGAACGCGGGCTCGTGCGATTCGCGCCCATCCCATGGGGCGAGGGTGGTGCAAAGGGCCCTGAAGCGCGCAGTTGCTGGGCTTTGCATGCGCATGGAGACTGAGAAAAGTCATCATCCCGACCCAAGGGGGAAACCGGCCAAGGTTATCATCGGGCCTCCATGCTTGAGCAACACATCCAACAGCACTTTATCGATAGCGCCGATCTCCACTACCAGGTGTCACAGGAGATGAGCGAAAGCGTCGCCAGCGCGGTCTACGCGCTGCTCGCCTGTGTGACCAGCGGCAACAAGGTGATGTGTTGCGGCAATGGCCTGTCCTGGGCGCAGGCGGCGCAATTTGCCGCCATGTGCGTCAGCGGCATGGAGCGCGAGCGCCCCGAGCTGGCGGCCCTGGTGCTAGACAACGATGCACTGGCGCAGGCCCAGCTGGGCAGCAGCCTCACGCCCGAAGGCCTGCCGCAGGCGCTGGCGCGCCAGGTGCGAACTTTGGGCCAGCCTGGCGATCTACTGCTGGTCATCAGTGCCGATGGCCATGACAGGGCCCTGTTGGGTGCGATCGAGGCGGCGCATGAGCGCGACATGTCGGCCGTGGTGCTGACCGGTCGCACCGGCGGCCTGCTGGCCAATGCCTTGAGCGAAACCGATGTACTGATGCGCGTGCCGCATGACCGCAGCACCCGCGTGCGCGAGGTGCACCAGCTGGTGCTGCACTGTCTGATTGACGGAATCGATACCCAATTGTTAGGAGAAGAGGAATGATGCCTGTGTCTTGGAAGCGATTGACCCTGTGTCTGGTGGCGACCGGCGCCGTCGCTGGGGCCGTGTCCGGCTGCGTTCCGCTGGTGATCGGCGGCGCTGCCGTCGGCGGCACGGTGATGGCGATCGACCGCCGCACCGCCGGCATCCAGGTGGAGGACGAGAGCATTGAGATGCGCGTGGCCAGCGCCATCCGCGAGCGTGCCGGCAATGACGGGCATATCAATGTCACCAGCTACAACCGCCAGGTGCTGCTGACCGGTGAGGCGCCCAACGAGGCCTTCAAGCAAAAGGCCGAAGAGGCCGCCAAAACCGCGCAGAATGTGCGCTCCGTCGTCAACGACGTGGGCGTGATGTTCAACTCCAGCCTGTCGCAGCGTTCGACCGATACCCTCATCACCGGCAAGGTGCGCGCGAGCATCATCGACGCCAAGGACCTGAGCTCCAGCGCCATCAAGGTGGTGACCGAGCGCAATGTGGTCTACCTGATGGGCCGGGTGACCGAGCGCGAATCCAAGCGTGCGGCCGAAATCGCACGGGGCGTGGCCAATGTGCAAAAGGTGGTGCGCGTGTTCGAGGTGATCAGCGAGGAAGAGCTCAAGTCGCTCAGCAACAACCGCAGCACCGGCAATGCCGCCCCGGTTGTCAACGACAGCAGCGCATCGGCCATCACCACCCAGCCTGCGACCGTGGTGCCCGCGCCTGCCGCCGCACCGGCAGCGCCTGCGGCAGCGCCGGTGTCAACGGGCGTGACCACCTCGCCGGTCAACACCACGCCGGTGCAACCGCTCAATGATGGTTTCACGACCAAGCCCTGATCTGCACAGATCCTCCAGCAAAAAGGCCGCATCAGCGGCCTTTTTGCATAGGGTGATCCGTATCAGGCCTTCTTGCCCAGGCGGGTGATCAGGCTGGACGTATCCCAGCGGTTGCCGCCCGATTGCTGCACATCGGCATAGAACTGGTCGACCAGGGCCGTGAGCGGCAGGCGCGAGCCGTTGCGCTTGGCCTCGTCGAGCACCAGGCCCAGGTCCTTGCGCATCCAGTCCACGGCAAAGCCAAAGTCGAACTTGCCCTCGACCATGGTCTTGCCCCGGTTTTCCATCTGCCAGCTTTGCGCTGCGCCCTTGCTCACCACGTCCAGCACCTGGGGCATGTCCAGGCCGGCATTCATGCCAAAGGCAATCGCCTCGGACAGGCCTTGCACGACACCGGCGATGCAGATCTGGTTGACCATCTTGGCCAGCTGGCCCGCACCGCTGCTGCCCAGCAAGGTGAAGGCGCGCGAGAAAGCCATGGCCACCGGCTTGACGGTGTTGAACACGGCCTCATCGCCACCGCACATGACGGTGAGCTGGCCGTTGACGGCCCCGGCCTGGCCGCCGGAGACGGGCGCATCGATAAAGTGCAGGCCCTGGGCCTGGGCCGCGGCATAAAGTTCACGGGCCACATTGGCCGAGGCGGTGGTGTGGTCGACAAAGATGGCGCCGGGCTTCATGCCGGCCAGCGCGCCATCGGCGCCCAATACGACCGAGCGCAGGTCATCGTCATTGCCCACGCAGCAGAACACGATATCGGCGCCGGCAACGGCCTCGCGCGGCGTGGCCGCATGGCGGGGCGCCTTGGAGCTGGCAAATTCGTCGCACCAGCCTTGCGCCTTTTGCGCGGTGCGGTTGTAGACGGTGACCGCGTGCCCGGCCTGGGCCAGGTGGCCCGCCATGGGGTAGCCCATGACGCCCAGGCCCAAAAAGGCGACGTTCAGGGAAGGGGTGCTGTCATAGCTGCGTGCTTGAATACTCGATGCCATTGCGGTGACTCCAAAAAGAGCGGCACCCAAGGCGGGCCTGGGTGCCGTGTCGCTGAAAACCCAAAACGCTGACAGCTTAAACGATTGTCAGGTGCTCCGTGCCCTCGGCCAGGTCACTGCGCTTGGCGCGCTGGCTGCCCAGCTTGATCTGCAGGCGCAGGTCGTTGACCGAGTCGGCGTTGCGCAGCGCGTCTTCGTAGGTGATCATGTTGGCCTCGTAGAGGTCAAACAGCGCCTGGTCAAAGGTCTGCATGCCCAGGTTGCGGCTTTTCTTCATGATCTCCTTGATCTCGCCCACTTCGCCCTTGAAGATCATGTCGGAGATCAGCGGCGAGTTGAGCATTACCTCGACGGCGGCGACGCGGCCCTTGCTGTCCTGCTTGCTCAAAAGGCGCTGCGACACCAGGCCGCGCAGGTTGAGCGACAGGTCCATCAGCAGCTGCGCGCGGCGCTCTTCGGGGAAGAAGTTGATGATCCGGTCGAGCGCCTGGTTGGCGCTGTTGGCGTGCAGGGTGGCCAGGCACAGGTGACCGGTTTCGGCAAAGGCCACCGCGTGCTCCATGGTTTCGCGGTCGCGGATTTCGCCCATCAGGATGACGTCGGGCGCCTGGCGCAAGGTGTTTTTCAGCGCCGCTTCCCAGTTGTCGGTGTCCAGGCCCACTTCGCGCTGGGTCACGATGCAGTTCTTGTGCGGGTGGACAAATTCCACCGGGTCTTCGACGGTGATGATGTGGCCGTAGGAGTTTTCGTTGCGCCAGTCGACCATCGCCGCCAAGGTGGTGGACTTGCCCGAGCCGGTGGCGCCCACCATGATGCACAGGCCGCGCTTGGTCATCGCCAGGTCCTTGAGCACCTGGGGCACGCCCAGGCCGTCAATCGTTGGCAGGGTCAATGGAATGGTCCGCAGTACCAGACCCACATGGCCTTGCTGCATGAAGGCATTGACCCGGAAGCGCCCGATGCCCGAGGGCGAGATCGCGAAATTGCATTCCTTGGTCTTTTCGAACTCGGCGACCTGCTTGTCGCTCATGATCGAGCGGGCCAGCGTCAGCGAGTGGGTGGGCGACAGCGGCTGGCTGGAGACCTTGGTGACCTTGCCATCGATCTTGATGGCCGGCGGAAAGTCAGCGGTGATGAACAAATCGCTGCCATTGCGCTGCACCATCAGCTTCAACAGGTCGTTGATGAACTTACTGGCCTGATCCCGTTCCATGACAATCCTCTCTGCGCTCCGTTATTGTTGCGGATGCAGCAGAAGCGCCCTGGGAACGGCCGCCCTGAGGGGCTCAGGGTTCGATCCGGGCGCTGGTCTGCCGCAGCCGCGTGGAGAGTTTGCGCGTGAACAGGGCCAGCAAATAGGCGGCCGTGGACGCGTCCAACTCCATCATGGCATCCAGTGTATCGGCCTTCAGCACGGCCAGTGCACAGTCGGTGGTGGTGGTGCACGAAGAAAAACGCGGACTGCTGTCAAACAGAGACATTTCGCCCAGCACTTCGCCGGGGTGGGTGTCGGCCAGGTGCACGCTCTGGCCATTGGCGAGTTGCCGATCGACCCGCACCTGGCCGCTCAGCACGATCAGCAGGTAGTCGCCCAGCTCGCCTTGCTGGATCAGGGTTTGCCCGGCCGGCACCTGGTAGAACTCCAGGTACTGCACCATCTGGTCGATAAAGGGCGATTGCAGCATGGACAGCGCCGCATCCTGGGCCCAGACCATGCGCAGCGCGGTGGCCGGGTCGGCCGGGGCCAGCAGCTGGGCGTGGATGGCCTTGCGGCGCTGGCTCCAGAGCACATAGGGGGCCTCCGACGTGCTGGCCTGCTGGAAACCATGGAGGAAGAAGCCGGTGTCTGCCTCGGCGGCATCGTCTGCCGGGGATGCGGAATGCAAGCGGTTCATGGCCCAGGGTCTCCTTTGATCCCGCAAAGCATAAAGGGCACCCGCGGTACTGGCAATGACCGCTGGTGCCCTTCGTGCAACCGTTTGTCAGTTGCTGTTTGTCTAGGCTCTTAACCTGGGAAGTTTTCTGGCGTCTTCGCCTTGGCGCGGGCCTCGGCCGGGCTGATCACATTGCGGCGCACCAGGTCGGTCAGGTTCTGGTCCAGCGTCTGCATGCCCATGCTGTTGCTTGTCTGGATGGTGGAGTACATCTGCGCGACCTTGGCCTCACGGATCAGGTTGCGGATGGCGGGCGTGCCCAGCATGATCTCGTGGGCGGCCACGCGGCCCTGGCCGTCCTTGGTCTTGCACAGCGTCTGGGAGATCACAGCCTGCAGCGATTCGGACAGCATCGCGCGGACCATTTCCTTTTCTTCGGCGGGGAAGACGTCGATGATCCGGTCAATGGTCTTGGCGGCGCTGGAGGTGTGCAGGGTGCCGAACACCAAGTGGCCGGTTTCTGCGGCCGTCATCGCCAGGCGGATGGTTTCGAGGTCACGCATTTCGCCCACCAGGATCGCGTCCGGGTCTTCACGCAGCGCCGAGCGCAGCGCTGCGCTGAACGACAGCGTCTGCGGGCCCACTTCGCGCTGGTTGATCAGGCATTTCTTGGATTCGTGCACGAATTCGATCGGGTCTTCCACCGTCAGGATGTGGCCGTATTCGTTTTCGTTGAGGTAGTTGACCATGGCCGCCAAGGTGGTGGACTTGCCCGAGCCGGTCGGCCCGGTCACCAGCACCAGGCCGCGCGGCTTGAGCGACAGGTCGGCAAAGATCTTGGGGGCGTTGAGTTGCTCCAGGGTCAGGATCTTGCTCGGAATGGTCCGGAACACGGCGCCCGAGCCACGGTTCTGGTTGAAGGCATTGACACGGAAACGGGCCAGGCCTTCGATCTCGAACGAGAAGTCGACCTCGAGAAACTCTTCATACTGCTTGCGCTGGGCATCGCTCATGATGTCGTAGACCATCGCATGGACCTGTTTGTGGTCCAGCGGATCGACATTGATGCGGCGCACATCGCCATGGACCCGGATCATCGGCGGCAGGCCTGCAGACAGGTGCAAGTCCGACGCTTTATTTTTGACACTGAATGCCAGCAATTGGGTGATATCCACTGCAGTTCCCTCGTTGTTTTGGTACGCTTTGCGTGCAAGGCCTCGTTGTCAACCAGTTCCAAGGCCGTGCATATTTTTACATTATGAGCACGATTCCCGAAAAAATTCAGCAGGTTCGCCTGCAAATCGACAACGCCTGTCGTGCCAGCGGCCGGCCCGAGGGCAGCGTGCAGCTGCTGGCCGTCTCCAAGACCTTTGGCGTGGACGCCATTGCCGAGGCGGCCGAAACCGGCCAGCGCGCCTTTGGCGAAAACTACATCCAGGAAGCGGTCGAGAAGATCCGCTATTTTGCCGAGCATGACAGCTGGAAGGACCAGGGCCTCATCTGGCACTGCATTGGCCCGATCCAGAGCAACAAGACGCGCCTGGTGGCCGAGCACTTTGACTGGGTGCATACGGTGGACCGGCTCAAGACGGCCGAGCGCCTCTCCGCCCAGCGGCCCGCGCAGCTGGCACCGCTGCAGGTCTGCATCCAGCTCAATGTCGATGGCGGCATCACCAAGTCCGGCGTCGCGCCGGCCGAAGCCGCGGCGCTGGTGCAGCAGATTGCGCAGCTGCCCCGGCTGCAGCTGCGCGGCGTGATGAGCATCCCCGATGTGCTGCCCGACTTTGCCGCCCAGCTGGCCGTGCACCAGCGCGTCAAGGCTGTGTTCGATGACATCGCCGCACTGGGCCTGCCGCAGCTGGCGCAGTGGGACACCATCTCGCTGGGCATGACGGCCGATCTGCAGGCCGCCGTCGAGGCCGGCTCGACGATGGTGCGTGTGGGCAGCGGCATCTTTGGCCAGCGCGACTACGGCAGCGCCCACTGAAGGGCCGCATCTGCCAGCCCGCCAGCCCCGCAGCAGCGCTTGAAGCTGCGTGCTAAGCTGGCCCCGATTGTTCTGTGTACCCCCTCAAATAGACAGGAGACCCCCATGCCAGGATTGCTACCCGACGTTGACCCCGATGGCCTGCTGGAGTTTTCGGTGGTCTACACCGACCGCGCGCTCAACCACATGTCGCACCGCTTTATCGGTGTGATGGGCGAGGTGCTGCGCATCCTCAAGACCACCTACCACGCACACACGGCCGTGATCGTGCCGGGCAGCGGCACCTTTGGCATGGAGGCCGTCGCCCGCCAGTTTGCCAACCGCGCCAAGGTGCTGATCGTGCGCAATGGCTGGTTCAGCTACCGCTGGACGCAGATTTTCGACGAAGGCGGCCTGGGCGGCAGCGCGGTGATCTGCAAGGCCCGACCTCAGGGCAAGGGCCCGCAAGATGCCTGGGCCCCATGCCCGGCCGAAGAAGTGGCTGCCGCCATCCGCAAGGAAAAACCCCAGGTGGTGTTTGCCCCGCATGTCGAGACGGCCAGCGGCATTGTGCTGCCCGACGACTATATCCAGACCATCAGTGCTGCCGCGCATGAGGTCGGCGCGCTGATGGTGCTCGACTGCGTGGCCAGCGGCGCCATCTGGGTGAACATGCAAAAGACCGGTGTCGATGTGCTGATCACCGCGCCGCAAAAGGGCTGGAGCGGCCCGCCTTGCTGCGCGATGGTGATGCTGTCCGAGCGTGCGCGCAAGGCCATCGAAGATACCAAGAGCAGCAGCTTCTCTTGCGACCTGAAGAAGTGGATGCAGATTGCCGAAGGCTACGAAAAGGGCCAGCATGCCTACCACGCGACCATGCCCACCGACTCGCTGGTGCAACTGAGCAAGGTGATGCAGGAGGCCGAGGCCTATGGCCTGGACAAGCTGCGCGAGGAGCAGACCCAGCTGGGCAAGGAAGTGCGCGCACTGCTCAAGGCGCGCGGCTTTCCGAGCGTGGCGGCGCCAGGTTTTGAGGCGCCCGGTGTGGTCGTCAGCTTCACCACCGACCCCGAGATCCAGAACAGCAAGAAGTTCGCCAGCGTCGGCCTGCAGACCGCTGCCGGCGTGCCGCTGATGTGCGACGAAGGGCCGGAGTTCAAGACCTTCCGCATCGGCCTGTTTGGCCTGGACAAATGGCACAACGTCGATCGCACCGTGGGCCATCTGCGCCAGGCGCTCGATGGTTTGGGTATCAAGGGTTAACTTGTGTTTTTAACGCGTTCTGCGCTTGCTATCCGGGTGCAGAATGCTGGTTTTTCTGAAGAACATTGGATTGGATTTCGCCATGAAAGCATTGACCGCCAGCGCCTTGTTCGCTGCCATCGCCCTGACCGCCGGCTTCGCCCAGGCACAAAGCAAGCCTGTGACGACCAAGAGCGGCCTGGTGTTTGAAAGCATCAAGGACGGCAGCGGCGCCAGCCCCAAGAAGGAAGATACCGTCAAGGTGCACTACAAAGGCACGTTCCCCGACAGCGGCAAGGAGTTTGACAGCTCCTACAAGCGCGGTGAGCCGATTGAGTTCCCGCTGCAAGGCGTCATCCCCTGCTGGACCGAAGGCGTGCAGCTGATGAAGGTTGGCGGCAAGGCCAAGCTGACCTGCCCGGCCTCCATTGCCTATGGCGCCCGTGGCGCGGGCGGCGTGATCCCGCCCAACGCCACCCTGAACTTTGAAGTGGAACTGCTGGGCATCAAGGGCCAGTAAACGCCGCTACTCACAAGCTAAAAAGCCTCCGCGTCTTGCTGGCGCGGAGGCTTTTTATTTAGTCGCTTTTACTGTCAGTGGGCATCAATGCGTCCTTGTTGCGCAGCGCTTCCACCAAGGCCAAGGTGCCCGGGTAGTCCGGAATCAGCCGGAGCGCAGCATTTTTGAGCTGGCCTAAGCGATCACGACTCTTGAGCGTGCCTTGTGCATGCAGCGTTAGCGATGCATCGACCAACTGCTGCAACTCATCTGGGGTCGGCTTGGCAAGCAGAGTCAAAGCGGAATAGCGTTGAAACGCGCGTTTGGCGGCCATGCGCTGCACACGGCATTCGGGGCAATGCACGCAGTCGGCGTCTACGTAAAACTGCAACACTTCAAACCAGTGTCTTTGTTCGGCCGCAAAAAAGATGAAGGGACGTTTGCAGCTACGACAGGTTTTGCGCATGTCGACATAGCACTCGCGCGGGAAGATGCTGAAATTCTGCTTGCTGGTATCCGCCATCAGCACCGATTCTGGAAAAATCTCCTCGGATTTATAGGACCAATGGCACTGCAAAATGGCCTTTTCTGAGACGCCTTGCACATGCGATGGCACGGGTGCACTTCCATAGCGCGGGTGCGGTACAAAGTCAGTTGACTGGCTGTGCTTTTTCTTTTTCATGTGCCTCATGTGCGGATGCTGTCCGGCTTAGTGTCGTTCAATCCCCAACCGCTTGGCCAGCCGCTGTAGGTTGGCGCGGTCCAGTTGCAGCTCGCGCGCGGCGGCGGCCCAGTTGCCGTTGTGGCGGGCCAGGCTGGCGCTGAGCAGCTGGCGCTCGTAGCGCTCCACCTGGGTGCGCAGGCCCAAGGTCTCGGCACTGGCTGTTAGCCCTCCGGCCACTTCGGCCATTTCGGACGCGCGCAGGGGCGCGATAAGGCCCGTTGCCTGCTGGCCGGGCGGCAGCGGTGCGGCGGCGGCGCCGTCCCACAGGTCTTCCTCGCCAATGCTCAGCATGCGGGGTTTGCTGCTGTCCTTGCGCTGGCCCAGGGTGCGGCTGAGCGCCTTGAGCACGGCGCGGCTGATGCAGTGCTCCAGCTCGCGCACATTGCCGGGCCAGGGGTAGCGCAGCAGGGCGGCCTGGGCGGCGGCATCGAGCCGCAGACCGCCCAGCTGCAGGCGGGCGCGGTTTTCTTCGAGAAAGCAGCCGGCGAGGACCAGGGTGTCGCTGTCCCGCGCGCGCAGCGGCGGCACCACGACCGGGTAGACGCACAGGCGGTGGTAGAAATCGGCGCGCATGCGGCCGGCCTGCACTTCGGCGGCCAGGTCGCGGTTGGTGGCGGCAATCACGCGCACATCGACCTGGTGCTCGCGGTCCGAGCCCAGGCGCTGCAGCTGGCCGCTTTGCAGCACGCGCAGCAGCTTGGCCTGCACCGACAGCGACAGCTCGCCGACCTCGTCGAGGAAAAGAGTTCCATGCTGGGCCTGCTCAAACTTGCCGCGCCGCTCGCTCAACGCGCCGGTGAAGGCGCCGCGCACATGGCCGAACAGCTCGCTCTCGACCAGGTTGTCGGGCAGGGCTGCGCAATTGATGCTGACCAGCGGTTGTGCCGCGCGCGGCGACTGCGCATGCACGGCCTGGGCGACCAGCTCCTTGCCGGTGCCGGTCTCACCGGTGATCAGCACGCACAGGTCGCTGGCGGCGACCAGCGCAATGCTGCTTTGCAGTTGCCGGATGGCCGGGCTGGTGCCCAGGATCTGGCGGCTGCGATCCGCACCCGGGTTGCGCGGCGCCGGCGCGCTGGCGCTGCGGGCAGCCTGGGACAGCTGCTGCACCCGCTCGGCCGTGGCCACGGTGGCGGCAGCCAGGTTGCTGAAGGCCTGCAGCAGTTCGAGCGCATTGCCATCGGCAAAACGGTCGGGCTCCAGCGCATCCAGGGTCAACAGGCCCCAGGCCAGGCCCCCGGTCTGCAGCACGCAGCCCATGCAGTCATGCACATGCAGCTCACCCGGGGTGGTGATCAGGCCGTCATAGGGGTCGGGCAGGGGGCTGTCGGGCGCAAAGCGCATGGCCTGGCCAGCGGCCAGCAGCTGGGCCAGGCGCGGGTGCTCGGCCACCTTGAAGCGCCGGCCCAGCGTATCGGGCACCAGGCCATCGATGGCCACGGGCTCGAGCCATTCGCCGTTGAGGCGCAGCAGCGCCACTGCATCGGCGGGCAGCAGGGTGCGCAGGGCCGCAAGCAGGCGGCGCAGGCGCTCGCGCTCGGGCAGCTCCTGGGCCAGATCGGCCACCAGCGGAATGACCGCGTTGAGGATTTTGGAGGATGTCAAAACGACTCGGGGTGTCAAAAACACAGCATTTAGGTGATGTCAGTATGACTGCATGCATTGTGCAAGGTATTGATATTCCACAAACCCGGTGTTGGCACGCTGCATGCATTGTCAAGACCAACCACATGCAAGGAGAGTTAGATGCTGAGCGATAGCCAAAAACAGATCATCCAGGCCACCGTCCCGCTGCTGGAGACCGGCGGCGAGGCGCTGACCACACACTTCTACCAGATGATGCTGAGCGAGTACCCCGAGGTGCGCCCGCTGTTCAACCAGGCCCACCAGCAAAGCGGTGCCCAGCCCCGTGCGCTGGCCCATAGCGTGCTGATGTATGCCAAGCATATCGACAAGCTGGAGAACCTGGGTGACCTGCCCGCGCAGATCATCAACAAGCATGTGGCGCTGCAGGTGCAGCCAGACCAGTACCAGATCGTTGGCAGCTGCCTGCTGCGCGCGATCCGCGAGGTGCTGGGCGCCGAGATCGCCACCGATGCAGTGATCGATGCCTGGGCCGCTGCCTACACCCAGCTGGCCGACATCCTGATCGCTGCCGAGGCCAAGGCCTATGACGCCATTGCCCATACGGAAGGCGGCTGGCGCGGTGCGCGCACTTTCAAGCTGGTGCAAAAGGTGGCCGAGAGCGCCGAGATCAGCTCCTTCTACCTGGAGCCGGTCGACGGCCAGGCCGTGATCGCCCACCAGCCGGGCCAGTACATCGGCCTGCGCGCCATCGTGGGTGGCACCGAGCAGCGCCGCAACTACTCGCTGTCGGCCCCCAGCAATGGCCGCAGCTACCGCATCAGCGTCAAGCGCGAGCCCGGTGGCAAGGTCTCCAACTACCTGCATGACCTGCAAGTGGGCGACACCTTGGAGCTGTTTGCACCGGCCGGCCATTTCACCTTGCAGGCGAGCGAGCGCCCGCTGGTGCTGATCAGCGGCGGCGTGGGCATCACCCCCACGTTGCCGATGCTCGAAGCCGCGCTGCAGACCGAGCGCCCCATCACCTTTATCCACTGCGCCCGGGACAGCGCCGTGCATGCCTTCCGTCCGCAGATCGATGCGCTGGCCCAGGCGCACCGCCAGCTGCAGCCGCTCTATGTGTACGACAAGGTGGCCGAGGGCGAGGCGGTGGCTGCCCAGGGCCATCTGACCGAGGACCTGCTGGGCCAGTGGCTGCCCGCCTCGCGCGATGCCGATGTCTACTTTCTCGGCCCCAAGCCCTTTATGCGTTCGGTCAAAGCCTCGCTGCGCAAGCTCGGCGTGCCCGAGGCTCAGGTGCGCTATGAGTTCTTTGGCCCAGCCGAGGCGCTGGCCTGATCGCAAGCTTCTGAAGCGCTGAGGCGCGCGGCATCGACCGCGCCACATGCAAAAACCCGAGCCATGCTTGCCTTGAAAGGCCAGCGTGGGTCGGGTTTTCGTTTTACCGGGCCGCATTCTATGCAGCCCAGCGGGGGCGATCAGGCCAGGACTCAGTCCTTGTAATAGGCCTCGACCTTGCCCTTGAGCTTGATCAGCAGGGGCTTGCCCTTGCGGTCCACGGTCTTGCCGGCAGGCACCTTGACCCAGCCTTCGCTCAGGCAGTATTCCTCGACATCCACGCGCTCGGTGCCGTTGAAGCGGATGCCGATGTCGTGGTTGAAGACCTCGCGCACAAAGTGCGGGCTCTTGGGGTCGATGGACAGGTGGTCGGGCAGTTCGGGGCGGGCAGTGGTATCGGTCATGGTTGGTGCAGAAGAGAACGCGGCCCTGGGCCGCACAGGCCGCCATTGTCCACACTTTGGCGGCACCTCGCCCGGTGGAGGGAAACCTGCGGGCATGGCAGGCAAGCCGCGCAGTTGGCTGACTTGGCAAGCCCCGCTGCTTGCCGCTACAGTGGTCGCCATGCCTTTGCTACTGACCGACGAGCAGCAGCGTTTGCTGCGCCGCGCCAAGCTCACCCCCTTGCTGCTGCTGCTGGCCGTGGCCTGCATGTTTCTGCTGGCCAGCTGGTGCCTGGGCCAGCCCTTTGCGCAGTCTCGCCACTGGCAGCTGGCGCTGCGCTGCCTGCGGGCGATGACCGAAGCGGGCATGGTTGGCGCGCTGGCCGACTGGTTTGCGGTGGCCGCGCTCTTCAAGCACATCCCGATACCGTGGATCTCGCGGCACACGGCCATCATTCCGCGCAACAAGGACCGCATTGGCGAGAACCTGGCCGTCTTTGTGCGCGAGCGCTTTCTCGATGGCGACTCGCTGGTGCAACTGGTGCGCACGCACCAGCCGGCCGACAAACTGGCGCAGTGGCTCAAGTCGCCGGCCAACGCCGAGCTGCTGGGCCACCAGGTGGCGCGCCTGGCCGCCGCTGCGCTGGCCACCGTGCAGGATGCGCAGGTCGAGCGCTTTATCAAGCTGGCGCTGCGCACCTTGCTCGGCCAGATCGATCTGTCGCAGTCGCTGTCCAAGGTGCTGGCGGTGCTGACGCACAACGGCCGCCACCAGGTGCTGCTGGCGCAGGCGCTGGACAAGCTCGTCGAGCTGCTGCATGAGGCCGAGACCCGCGCCCTGATCGCGCAGACCATTGCGCACTGGCTCAAGACCGAGCACCCGCTCAAGGAAAAGATGCTGCCCACCGGCTGGCTCAGCGACAAGGGCTCGGCGATGATTGCCAGCAGCCTGGAGCACCTGCTCGACGCGATTGCCGACAACCCCAGCCATGTGCTGCGCGCCAAGTTTGACCAGACCATGCAGGAATGGGTGGAGCGCCTGGCCCAGGACCCCGCCTGGCATGCCAAGGGCGAAGAAGTGCGCCGCTACCTGCAGCATGACCCCGCTGTCGGCCAGTATGTGCAGGAGCTGTGGCAAAGCCTGCGCGCCAGCCTGCAGGCCGACCTGGCCAACGAGCATTCGGCGATGGCGCGCAATGTGCGCGGCATGGGCCTGTGGCTGGGCAAGTCGCTGGCGGGCGACCCGGCGCTGCGCACCGCGCTCAATACGCGCATGGAGCTGTGGGTGCGGGAGCTGGCGCCCGAGATTTCGCAGTTCTTTGGCACCCATATTGCCGACACCGTCAAACGCTGGGATGCGCGCGAGCTGGGCGAGCTGATCGAGTGGAACATTGGCCGCGATCTGCAGTACATCCGCATCAATGGCACCTTGGTGGGCGGGCTGATCGGCTTTGCGCTGTTCTGGCTGGGCTGGCTGGTGAACCACCTGGGCGCGGGCTCCGTGTAGGCAAAACCGCAACAGTGGGCGGCATCTATGCTTCACGCCGGCTTCACATTAGTCAACACTTCTTCATCGTTCTATATAATAAGAAGCATTCGCATTTGCTAAGCGTCAATCCACGTTCTTCGTTGCCCAGCCAGGTGGCGCCAGCCATCTCCATGCCGCACAGCCCGGCATGCACGCCAGGGCGGCCCAGGCTCAGCCCGTCCTGACCCTGCTGCGCCGCGACTGACAGCGCCAACCCCCGCGAATAACCGCTGGCCCCGCGCCTGCGCCTTTGCCTGCTCGTCACGAGCGAGCAGGTAGCGCTGCCGCATGCCATACCTTGATCTGAACCGGAGCTTTTCCATGACCGCCCGTCCCCTCTGTGCAGCCCTTGCTGCCCGCCCTTCCTTGCTGCTGCACGCCAGTCCATCGCCGCGCAGTGCCGTGCCCCATGCATGGCGCGCCACGGCGCTGGTGGCCGCTGCCCTGCTGGCTGCGGGCCCTGCGCTGGCGCAGACCGAGGCAGAGGCCGACAAGACCTTGTCGACCGTGGTGGTGACGGCCTCGGGCTTTGAGCAGGCGGTAGAAGATGCACCAGCCTCGATCACCGTGATTCCGCGCCAGGAGCTGGAGAAAAAGGCCTACCGCGATGTGACCGATGCGCTGCGTGATGTGCCCGGCGTGGTCATCACCGGTGGCGGCAGCTCCAGCGACATCAGCATCCGGGGCATGGCCTCGAACTACACAATGATCCTGGTGGATGGCAAGCCGCAGAACTCGCGCGAGACCCGCCCCAACAGCGATGGCGCCGGCATCGAGCAAGGCTGGTTGCCGCCGCTCAGCGCCATCGAGCGCATCGAGGTGGTGCGCGGCCCCATGTCCTCGCTTTACGGCTCGGATGCGATGGGCGGTGTGGTCAACATCATCACGCGCAAGGTGGCCAAAGCGTGGACCGGCACCCTGAGCGCCGAGACCACGCAGCAGGAGTCTTCATCGTCGGGTGATATCTACCAGAGCAACTTCTACCTGGCCGGCCCGATCAAGAGCGAGGTGCTGGGCCTGCAGATCTACGGCCAGAAATCGCGCAGGCTGGAGGACAGGTTTGTCGGCGGCTTCAACGAGCAAGACAGCAGCTCGGGCACCGCCAAGCTCACGCTCACCCCCAACAAGGACCACGACCTGGCGCTCGAAGTGGGCCGCACCCTGCAAGACCGCTATGCAACGGCCGGCAAGAGCGCGAGCCGCGCCTCCAGCTACTCGGACTATGCGCGCAACCACATCGCCCTCTCGCACACCGGGCGCTGGGGCTTTGGCACCTCGACCACCTACCTGCAGCACGAGGAGATCGACAACCCCGGCCGCCAGATGAACCTCAAGAACACCGAGTTCAACAGCCAGATCGTGCTGCCGATCGGCGAGCGCAACCTGACCACCTTGGGCCTGAGCTACAAGCATGAAAAGCTAATGGACAACGGCAACCAGATGAAGGTGGACAACCCGATCAACACGCTCAAGCGCTACCAGTGGGCGCTGTTTGCCGAAAACGAATGGAAGGTGACCGATGCGATTGCGCTGACCACCGGCCTGCGCATGAACCATGACCAGAACTACGGCACCGACTGGACGCCGCGCGTCTATGGCGTTTGGCATGCAACGCCCGAGTGGAGTGTCAAGGGCGGTATCTCCACCGGCTTCAAATCGCCCAGCCTGCGCGCTGCGGTGGCCGATTGGGGCCAGATCACCGGCGGCGGTGGCGACCCGGCCATCATCCGAGGCAACCCCAACCTCAAGCCCGAGAAAAGCACCAGCCAGGAGCTGGGCGTGATCTGGGACAACCGCCGCGATTTCACCGGCAGCCTGACCCTGTTCAACACCGACTTCAAGGACAAGATCACCGAGGTGCGCAGCTGTGAGGACACCGAGGGCGGCGGCCGCGCCATCGTCACCGGCAACTGCACGGTGCTGGGCACGCCCTACAAGTTCATCAGCGACCGCACCAATGTCGACAAGGCCACCATGCGCGGCGTGGAAGCGACTGCCACCTGGAAGGCCAGCGAAGCGCTGCGCCTGGCGGCCAACTACACCTTCACCCGTTCGGAGCAAAAGAGCGGCCGCTTTGCCGGCCAGCCGCTCAACAAGATGCCCAAGCACATGCTCAACGCCACCCTGGACTGGCAGGGCACGGACAAGCTGGGCGTCTGGAGCCGCCTCAACTTCCGGGGCAAGAGCTCGGATTACCTCAGCCGCACCTCGATGGCCAAGGGCACGCCGTCCTTTACGTTCATGGACCTGGGCCTGAACTATGCCTACAGCAAGGATGTGCGTTTCAGCACCGGCATCTACAACCTGTTCGACAAGCGGGTCGATAGCGCCACCTATGACGCGGTCTATGACGGCCGCCGTTACTGGGCCAAGGTGACGGTCGGGTTTTAAGAACCTGTTCAAAGTATCCTCGCGCCGCGACAGTGTCTTTGCGGGATGGGATGCTAGGGGGCGCCCAGCCGCGCAACACCGCAGCAATAGCCGCGCTATTGCGAGGATTTGCAACAACGCAGACCGCCCCTGCCCGGGCGGCCCTAGCCGGGCGCCCGCAAAGCCACTGTCCCTACGGGTTGGAGTGAAATCGGGCGATTTCTGCGCGCTGGCCCTTGCTTGCACCCCGGTGCAAGCTGCGTTCCATCCCTTCGAACTCATCCCGATTGCACTCCAACGCGGCTGCGTAGTGACTTTGAACAGGTTCTAAGGCTGTAGCTTTTAAACCATAGCCAATTGCTGGCGCCACCGCAGGGGCGCCAGCAGCCGCAAACCCGCGCCCCGCCTGGCTGTCACGCGGCAGCACAGGGGGTGAATTGGTTGCGCCCGAAATAACTTTACAGTCGCGAAACTTCGCAAACCGTAACAATTCTTCATCAATCTCTATAATGAGAACTATTCGCATATAAACGTCTCGCGTCCCTCTTGCTGCCTATCGCGCGATAGCGCAGCCATGCCTTCCCGGGACGGCGCCCTGACAAGCGCCGTGACCGCAGACCTGCACAACAAGCGAAGCATCGCTGGCCCGCCGCCAGTGCCTGCGGGTGGTCTCCATCTGCAGGCGCCTGGGGCGAGCTGTTGTCTACCTGATTACCGATTATTCCCATGTCCTCCTCTGCCCCGTTGGCAGCGGGTCGCGCGCCAGCACGGCCTCTGCGTCTTGATTTCCACCCACTGCCATCGGCACCCCAGCGCCATGCACTGCGCGCCATCGCGGGCGTGGTGGCCGGCATGCTGGTCCATGGCGCAGCGGCCGCGCAGACGGCCGATGCCGAAGGGCAAGCTGCCAGCGACAAAACGCTGGGCACCGTGGTGGTGACCGCCGCTGGTTTTGAGCAGGAGGTGACCCAGGCGCCGGCCTCGATCACCGTGATTCCGCGCGAGAAGCTCGAGCAGGGCGCGTACAGCAACCTGCATGACGCGCTGCGCGATGTGCCCGGCGTCATCATGACGCCCTCGGACAACAACTCCAACGACATCAGCCTGCGCGGCATGGGTGCCAACTACACCTTGATCCTGGTCGATGGCAAGCGCATGAGCACGCGCGAGACGCAGACCAATGGCTCGACGGGGACCGACCAAAGCTGGGTGCCGCCGCTCGAAGCGATCGAGCGCATCGAGGTGGTGCGTGGGCCCATGTCCTCGCTCTACGGCTCGGACGCGATGGGCGGCGTGGTCAACATCATCACGCGCAAGGTCGCCAAAGAGTGGCATGGCTCGCTGCGTGCCGACGCCACCTTGCAGGAGCGCTCGGCATCGGGCAATGCCTACCAGAGCAACTTCTACCTCTCGGGCCCGATCAAGGACGAGCTGCTGGGCATCAGCCTCTACGGCAACTACAGCAAGCGCGACGAAGACCGCATCTACCAGGGCTACAACGACAGCGATACCAAGGCGCTCAACGCCCGCATTGCGCTCACGCCCAACAAGGACCACGACATCATTGCCGAAGTGGGTTCGGCCAGGCAGCACTTTATCTCCACGCCGGGCAAGACCTTGCTGGAGACCGGCGAGCTGTCGGACCGCAAGTTCGAGCGTGAGAATTACTCGCTGCAGCACAAGGGCCGCTGGGGCTGGGCCTCGTCCGATACCTATGTGCAGCATGAGAAGACACGCAATATCTCGCGCGAGATGACCATCAAGAACACGGTGGCCAACAGCAGCTGGGTGATTCCGGTGGGCGACGCGCACATCGTCAGCACCGGCTTGTACTACAACAAGCAGGACCTGACCGACACCACCACCAACACCTTGCCCGGCAGCAACCGCACCACCGCCGACCGCACCCAGTACGCCTGGTTTGCCGAAGACGAATGGCGCCTGCGCGAGGACTTTGCGCTGACCGGTGGGCTGCGCTATGACCACGACAGCAAGGGCGGCTCGCAATGGAGCCCGCGCCTGTATGGCGTGTGGAACCTGAGCCCGCGCTGGACTGTCAAGGGCGGCGTCTCGACCGGCTTCCGCGCCCCATCCTTGCGCCAGACCCTGGGCGACTGGGGCCAGGCCAGCCGAGGCGGCAATATCTATGGCAACCCGGATCTGAAGCCGGAGAAATCGCTGTCCAAGGAAGTGGGCGTGCTCTACAACGATGGCGCCGGCCTGTCGGCAGGCCTGACGGTATTTGACAACGACTTCCGCGACAAGATCACCCGCATTGCCTGCCCCGAGTGTGGGCCGCTGAATTCGTCCGGCAACACGCCCACCACCAATGTCAATATCGACAAGGCGGTGACGCGCGGCATCGAGGCAACGCTGACCACGCCGCTGGCGCGCAGCCTGGACCTGAACTCCAGCTACACCTTTACCCGCTCCGAGCAAAAGAGCGGCGAGTTCGCCGGCCAGCCGCTGTCGCAGCTGCCGCGCCACATGCTCAATGTTGCGCTCGACTGGAAGCCGTCGGACCGCTGGAACGGCTGGACCAAGCTGTCCTACCGGGGCAAGGAAAGCCAGCCCACTGGCGGCCGCTCGGCCCGCACCTGGGTCGCTGGCAGCTATGCGATGTTCGATGTGGGCGGCTCGTTCCACTACAACAAGAACACCACCTTCTTTGCCGGCATCTACAACCTGTTCGACAAGGACGTGTACTACGAAGACTACGCCACCGTGCAGGATGGGCGCCGTTACTGGGTCGGCATGAACCTGAAGTTCTAAACCACCGCGCGGCGCCCCGCATGCCTGCGGGCGCCGCCTCAACTTGATTGACATGCATTGGAGAAAGACATGACCCAGCCATTGACCACGGCCTGCTGGCGCGCCAGCGCCGGTGCTGCCCTCGCCACGTCGCTGTTTGCTGCCCCGGCAGCCTTTGCGCAAGCCCCCGCCCCCAAGGCCCCGGCAACGATCACCGTGCAACACGCCAAGGGCAGCACCGTGGTGCCCTTGGCGCCCAAGCGCGTGGTGGTCTACGACCTGGCATCGCTCGACACCATGCAGGCACTGAACCTGCCAGTGACCGCCTTGGCCAAGGCCAACTTCCCCAGCTATATGCAGGCCTATGCCGATGCGCGCTACCTGCCAGCGGGCACCTTGTTCGAGCCCGATTTTGATGCGCTCAGCCACATCCAGCCGGACCTGATCGTCGTTGCGGGCCGCAGCGCCGGCAAGTACGAGATCCTGAGCAAGATTGCGCCGACCGTGGACCTGAGCGTCAACAACCAGCAGCTGCTGGCCGATATGCAGCGCAATGTGACGACGCTCGCCTCGCTGTGGGGCAAAGAGGCTCAGGGCGAGCAGCTGATGCAGCGCGTACGCGCCGAGGTGGACAGCACCCGCGCGCTGGCCCAGCAGCAAGCGCCGGGCCTGTTGGTGCTGGCCATCAGCACCATGCTCAATGCCCAGCCTCCCGGCGCGCGCTTTGGCCTGCTGCACGATGTGCTGAGCGTCCAACCTGCCCTGCCCGCCGATGCCAGCAAGCCGCGCGGCGTGCCGATGAAGATGGAAGAGATCCGCCAGCTCAACCCCGCCTGGCTCTATGTGATCGACCGCAATGCCGGCACCGGCAGCACCACCGGGCGCGACGGCAAACCGGTCGTCGCCAGCACCGAGCTGTTCAACAACGACGCTATCCGCAACAGCGCTGCGGGCCAGCAGGGCCGGGTGGTGTTCCTGGATCCACAGGTCTGGTACCTGCTGGGTGTGGCCGGGCCGCAGGCGATGCTGCATACGACGGCGCAGCTGAAGGCCGTTTGGAGCCCACGCTGAGGTCTTGACGCGGGAAGACGCTTTCAGGGGGCGGCATGTTATGCCTCCCCTTTCTTGCGACGGGCGGTCAGGATGCGGTTGCCAGCGCAAACCCCTCATCCAGCCAACCGGTGATGCCGCCGGCCATGATCTTCACGGGCCTGCCCAGTTGCGCTAGGCGCAAGGCGCCCCGGGCCGCGCCATTGCAGTGCGGGCCGGCGCAATAGGTCACAAACAGCGTATCGGCGGGCCAGGCCGCCAGCTTGCTCGCAACGATCTTGCCGTGCGGCAGATGCAGGGCGCCAGGGACATGGCCTTGTGCATACAGTGCCGCGCTGCGCACATCGAGCAGCACAAAGTCGGGCTGGCCATGGCCTAGGGCATCGTGCACATCCCAGCAGTCGGTCTCGAACGTGAAGGACCGGGAAAAATGCGCCACGGCATCGGCACTGGCGGCAGCGGGAATCTGGCTGACATAGCGGCTCATGAAGTACTCCTGGTAAACATGCCAGCGATTTTGCGGATCGAACCTGTTGCCTACAATTGGCGCAGAAGACATAAAGGGAAGGATTTGCGCCAATGTCTGCACGCTTGCTGGGCCCGCTGGTCGTCGCACCGGTCTACAACGGTCTTTGCACCTTTGAGTTCTCGATGGTGGCCGAGGTGTTTGGCCTGGAGCGGCCCGAGATGGGTGAGGGCTGGTACCGTTTTGCGAGTGTGGCCGTTGAGCCGGGCCCGCTGCGGGCCCAGGGCGGTTTGCTGGTGCAGGCCAGTGCAGATATGGCCTTGCTGGAGCAGGCGGACCTGATCGTGGTGCCCGGCTGGCGCGGCATGGACGAGCCGGTCCCGCCCGCGCTTCAACAAGCCCTGCGGCGCGCGGCGCGGCGCGGGGCCACCCTGGCATCGATATGCTCGGGCGCGTTTGTGCTGGCCGCCGCCGGCTTGCTTGACGGGCGCCGTGCCGCCACCCATTGGCGCTACGCCCAGGCGCTGGCGCAACGCTACCCTGCCATCGACGTGGATGCCCAGGTGCTGTACGTGCAGGATGAGCGCATCTTTACCTCGGCGGGCAGTGCGGCGGGGCTCGACCTGATGCTGCATCTGGTGCGCTGCGATTTTGGCGTGCAGGCGGCCAACAGCGTGGCGCGGCGCCTGGTGGTTGCTGCGCACCGCAGCGGTGGGCAGGCGCAGTTCATCGAGCAGCCGCTGGTGGCCGATACATCGGGCAAGCTGGCGCAGCTGCTGGACCAGGTGCGCGCCGATCTGCGGCGGGACTGGACGGTGGCCGCGATGGCCGAGGTGCTGGCGATGAGCCGGCGCACCTTTTTGCGCCGTTTCACGGCAGGCACCGGCATGGCGCCCAGCGCCTGGTTGGCGCAGGCGCGGATGGAGGAAGTGCGGCGGCTGCTGGAGAGCACCAGCCTGCGTGTGGAGCAGATTGCCGACCAGGCAGGCTACCGCAGCGTGCAGGTGCTGCGCGACCAGTTCAAGCGCAGCCTGGGGGTGTCCCCCAGGGCATACCGCGCATCATTCACCGCGCCCTTGGGACCCTCTGCAAAACTCCCTGCCGTGGTCTGAACGCGGTCTCGGGCGATCCGCTGCGTTGTCTTCCTTGTCAATAGCTACGGCTATTGACTGCAAAAGACGCCTTGCGGCTCATCCCAATCCGCGTCCATCCCGCTTGGCGAGGGTTTTGCAGAGCATCCCTAGCGCCCAGACCCGCCGCTGTGGCGGCCGGGCTGCGGCACAGTCTCAGCGGCCTTGCAACTGCACCGCCTGGCTGGCGGCCAGCGCCGCGATGTCGTCGCTGCTGTAGCCCAGCTCCTGCAGCACCTCGGCGGTGTGCTCGCCATACTGCGGCGCGCCGCGCCGCGTGACGCCATTGCCGTGCGAGAACTTGATCGGCAGGCCCAGCGCCTGCACCTGGCCGGCGACGGGGTGGTCGACCTCGATCACCATGTCGCGCGCCAGCGTCTGCGGGTCTTCGAGCATGTCCTTGATCTTGCGCACCGGGCCTGCAGGCACACCGGCCTGCTCGAACTTCTCGACCCAGTAGTCGGTGGTGTTGCTGCGCATGGCCTCGGTGATGATCGAGATCAGCAGATCGCGGTGGGCCATGCGCTCGCGGTTGCTGGCAAAGCGCTCGTCTTCGAGCAGGTGCTCGAGCTGCAGCACGCGGGTCATGCCGACCCAGGTGGCCTGGCTCACCGCGCCGATGTTGATCCAGCCGTCCTGCGTCGGTATCGCCTGGTAGGGCGCGGCCACCGGGTGGGCCGAGCCCATGGGGCCGGCCGACTCACCGGTGGCAAAGGCCATGGCCACCTGCCAGTAGGTGTGGACCAGCGAGGCCTCGTACAGCGAGGTGTCGACATACTGGCCTTCGCCGGTGCGCAGCCGCTCGATGTAGGCGGCCAGCACGCCGGTCGAGGCCAGGATGCCGGCGGTCACGTCGCCAATCGGCACGCCGACCTTGACGGGCGGGCGGCCCGGGCCTTCGCCTGTCAGGCTCATGATGCCGGACATGCCCTGCGCAATCAGGTCATAGCCGGCGCGCTTGGCATAGGGCCCATTGAGGCCAAAGCCGGTGATCTTGCAGTAGATCAGGCCCGGGTTGCTCGCGCGCAGCACGTCGTAGCCCAGGCCGAGCTTTTCCATCGTGCCGGGGCGGAAGTTCTCGATCACCACATCGGCCTTGTCGATCAGGCGGCGCACCACCTGCAGGCCATCGGGGTGCTTGAGGTCGACCGCAATACCGCGCTTGTTGCGGTTGACCATCATGAAGGTGGCGGACTCGCCCTGGATCTCGGGCGGGATCGCGCGGCGGGTGTCGTCGCCGCCGGGCAGGCGCTCGACCTTGACCACCTCGGCGCCCATGTCGGCCAGCAGCAAGCCGCCAACGGGCCCTGCCATGACATTGGTGAGCTCAACAACAACGAGGCCCGACAGCGGGCCTTTGCGCGGGGTAGGGGAGGGCTGCATGAACGCTGTTACTTTCCTGTGAATACCGGCTTGCGCTTGTCCAAAAAGGCGCGGTAGCCTTCGATGAAATCCTGCGTGTCAAAGCAGGCGTAGCCCTCTTGCTGGTCGGCATCCGTCAATGGGGTGCCGCTTTGCAGCCGGGCGATGAATTTTTTGTGCCAGCGCGCCGACAGCGGCGCTAGATCACTGATGCGGGCGATGGTCTGGGCCAGCTCCTCGTCCCAGGCAGCTTGGGGCACCACGCGGGTCACCAGGCCTTTGCTGAGGGCCTCTTGGGCATCGAGCAGGCGGCCTTCGAGCAGCAGCTCCAGCGCCACCTGGGGGCCGGCGACATGCACCAGCGCCTCGAGCTCCGGGTAGGCGAGCACACCACCGAGGCGGCCGATGGGAATGCCAAAGCGGGCGTCGTCGCTGGCCAGGCGCAGATCGCAGCAGGCGGCCAGCTCCAGCCCGCCGCCGACGCAGGCGCCACGGATCGCGGCCAGGGTGGGAATGGGGCAGTGGCGCAGCAGGGCCATGGCCCGGTGCGCCTGCTGGGCAAACGCAATGCCCTTTTCCTTGGACGAGCGCAGCGATTCGAACTCGTCGATATCAGCGCCGCTGCCAAAGGCCTGGGTGCCTGCGCCGCGCAGCACGATGCAGCGCAGATCGCTGTCTTGCACCAGCGCGTCCAGTTGCTCGGCCAGGTGGACCCACATCTGGTGGCTGATGGCATTGCGTTTGGCCACGTTGTCGATCCACAAGGTGGCGACATGGCCTTCACGGTTTAAGCTGATCTGTCCGCTCATGGGCTGGCTTTATGAAAGAGGAGGATGGAAAAGGCGCGCCCGTTTGCGCGCCTCTGGGGTGAACGGTTGCGGAGGGGCTAAGACGGCCCAGCAAACCCAAGGTTTGCGGTTGAGACGAGGCGCGATGCCGCAGGCAGTACAAGGGTACGAAAAGGCATCGCAACGACGTATCAAGGCTCGTGTCAGCCCCTGTCAGAACGCGGGGACGATGGAGCCCTGGAACTCCTTGTCGATGAACTGGCGCACCTCGTCCGAATGGTAGGCCTTGACCAGGCGCGCCACCCAGGGCTTGTCCTTGTCAGCCTGGCGCACGGCAATCAGATTGGTATAGGGCGACTTGGCCGACTCGCGGGCAATGGCGTCCTTGGTGGGGTTGAGCTTGGCTGCAATCGCATAGCTGGTGTTGATGACGGCGGCATCGAGGTCATTGAGCGCATGCACCAGCTGGGCGGCATCGAGCTCGCGCAGGCGCAGCTTCTTGGGGTTGTCAACAACATCCAGCGGCGTGGCCTTGATGCCGGCCGAGGCGCGCAGCTTGATGAGGCCATGCTCTTGCAGCAGCAGCAGCGCGCGGCCGCCGTTGGTGGGGTCATTGGGCAGACCGATCTGCGCGCCGGCGGGCAGGTCGGCCAGCGATTTCACTTTCTTGGAGTACAGCGCAATGGGCAGCACCACGGTGTTGGCGGCTGCCACCAGCTTGTAGCCCCGGTCCTTGACCTGCTGGTCCAGATAGGGGTGGTGCTGGTAGGCATTGGCATCCAGATCGCCGGCGACCAGCGCGGCATTGGGCTGGATGAAGTCGCTGAACTCGATCACCTGGATGCTGAGACCCTCTTTGGCGGCCGCTTGTTTGACGGCCTCGGCAATCTGCGCATGGGGGCCCGCCGTCACGCCCAGCTTGAGGGGCTTGTCCTGCGCAAAGGCAGGCGCGGCAAAGGTGGCAGAAACCGCCAGCAGGGCGGCGAGGGTGAAATGGCGCTTGAGCATGGAGGGCAGTCAGAGACAGGTAGACGGGCCCACATGCTACGTTCGATCGCTCAGATTAAAAAATAATATTATCGAATAACCAAAGACGCCATTCGCTATATGGAGCTGGTCAGTCGTCTGTTGGGTCGCCAGGTTCGGGGGCTTGGTCGCCGCCCGATGCCAAGTGCTGGCCGATCTGCATCCAGGCCTGGGCCGCTTCGGCATCGCCGGCAAAGTGGTGGCAGCTGGCCGCAGCCATGGCGATGCGGGCATTGCGCGGATCCAGGTCAAAGGCCAGCTCGTTCTGGGCGGCGGCGTTTTGCCACATCACCGTGGCATTGGGCGAGCCTTCCTTGTGCAAGGCATGGGCCTCGGCCATCCAGGCCTGGGCCAGGCGCAGCGCGGCTTCGGGCTGGTTGCGGTCGGCCTGGTGGGCGCGGTAAAACGCCTGGCCCGCCTGCTGCCACAGCGCGCGGGCGGCAGCGAAATCGGTGGTGGCAATCTTTTGTGCCTCGGCAACGAACTGGTTGCCGGTGGCGAGGTGGTGGCTGTAGCTGTCTGCGGTCATGGGGCTGCGATGGTAGCAGCGATGGCAAGGGCTTGCAGGCGGCCCAGCACTTGCCACCGCGCGCGGTTTAGCTGTGCGAAATACGCGTTCCGAGCAAGGCCAGGAACTGCGCCAGCCACTGCGGGTGGGCAGGCCAGGCGGGGGCGCTCACCAGGTTGCCGTCGGTATGGGCCTGGTCCACGGCGATATCGGCATAGGTGCCGCCGGCCAGCACCACCTCGGCTTTGCAGGCCGGATAGGCCGAGCAGGTTCGGCCTTGGAGCACACCAGCGCCGGCCAGCAGCTGCGCGCCGTGGCAGACGGCGGCGACGGGCTTGTTGGCCGTGAAGAAATGGCGCACGGCGGCCAGCACCGCTTCGTTGTTGCGCAGGTATTCGGGGCCGCGTCCACCGGGGATCACCAGCGCGTCGTAGTCCTCTGCCTTGACGTCGGCAAAGCTTGCGTTCAGCGTGAAGTTGTGGCCGGGCTTTTCGCTGTAGGTCTGCGCACCTTCAAAGTCATGGATCGCCGTCTTGATATGGTCACCGGCTTTCTTGTCCGGGCAGACCGCATGCACCTGGTGGCCGACGGCCAGCAAGGTCTGGAAGGGCACCATGGTTTCGTAGTCCTCGCAGTAGTCACCACAGATCATCAGGATTTTCTTGGCCGGCATAGGGTCTCCAAAGGTTGGGTTCAGGCGGGTCTGCCTGCGCCATTGTGGGCCGGGCGGGCCCGGATGCCAAGGGCGGCGCGCGCGGGCAAAAAAAACCCTGCTCGTGGAGCAGGGTGGCAAAAGATGGCTTGGAGCCATCGCATGCTGTGGCATTCATGGATACAGGCCACATCTTGGGCGCAGCGCAGGCGCTACGGGCTTCTCCTCTCGGAAAAATCAGAACTTGTAGGTGACGTAGAGGAACGGGATGATCGGGTCCAGCGTCAGGCGGGTCTGCGATACCGCCACCTTGTTGCCATTGACCGTCGTGGTCAGCTTGGCGTCGGTCTTCATCGGCACATAGGACACCGAGAAGGTGATGCCCCAGTTCTTGTCGATCGCGTAGTTGGCACCGATGTTGAAGACCGGCGCCCATTGGCTGTCGATCTTGGCCGTGGTCTTGGCAACCCCTGGAGGCGCGCCGATCACACTGCCCAGCGTGTTTTGCAGACCGCTGGTCAGCCGCACACTGCGGAACTGCGAGTAGGTGACACCCAGGCCCAGCGAGACGCGGAACTTGTCATCGGCATTGCCAAAGAAGTACTTGCCCAGCAAGGAAGGCGCATACAGGCGCGCATTGCCCAGCTCACCAATGGGCTCCAGGGTGCCGGCGCCGTTGAGCTTGAGGCGCGGCGGAATGCCCAGCACGCCTTCGACTGCCCAGTTGTCGGTCAGGAAGTAGTGCACGTTCAAGCCCAAGGTGGTGGCGCTCTTGAGATCGGCACCCGAGCCAGGGATCTGGCGCTCAAAGGGCTCGACAAAGGTCAGCGGCTTGCTCTTGTCCTGGGGCGAGTAATTGAGCGCTCCGGCCCCTAACACCCAGTCGCCTGCCTTTTGGGCATAAGCGCTGCTTGCGAGCAAGGCGGTGGCCGCCAGCCACATCCATTTCTTGGCTTGTCTCATTGCTTTGTCTCCTTGGGTTGCTGTTTGAACGATCGTCAAATCTGGCTTGTCTCGAAGACAGAGCATAGGAAGCCTGGCAGGCCATGTCGACAGGGTAAGCGCTGAATTTCAGCAAAAAAAGCACACTCGTTCTAATTTGTGCAGACTTGGGGAAAATGCAGATGGAAAAGGGCGGGAGTTTGTTGTAAAAGCAGGCCTTTCTTATGCAGGCGTCTGCGGATCAGCGGCACGAATTTTCCGGGCAGATGGAGGGGAAACCTCGACTGATCGGGATGCGCAACGTCCATGCACCGGCCCCAACATGTCATACCAACCAGCTGGATCAACGATCGGTTTCGCGCTCCACCTGCCTTGCAAAGTCCTGCACCGATCCCTCGTAGGGCTGGTTGTTGGCATCGAGCAGGATCTGGCGAATGGCAGGCGAGCGAAGGGCTTGTTCGATCAATGCATGCAGATGCACCACCACCTGGGAGGGCGTACCCGGTGGGGCGAAGAGCCCGAACAAGGAATCCAGATTCGCGGATGGATAACCTAGTTCCGCGAGGGTCGGCACCTCTGGGAGCACTGGCAGGCGACGCGGTGCGCCAACCGCCAAGGCCTTGAAGCGCCCGTCACGCAAGGCTGCGAGCTGGCTCGGTGCGACGTTGGTCGACAGCAGCTCGAAGTGGCCACCGAGCGCATCGGTCAATTGCTGCCCGCCGCCCTTGTACGGAATATGGCTGATGCGCACGCCCGCAAGCTGACTCACGCGTTGCAGCACGGTGTGCCCCGTCGTGCCTTCGCCTGTCGTTGCCCAGCGCAGCATGCCCGGGTGCTTGCGCGCCTCGTCGATCATGTCGGCGAACGCAGAGGGTGCGAGCGCGGAGGTGCCCACCAACAGCAGCGGCGTGCGCATGACACCCGCCACGGGCTGCACGGGCAATGGCGCTGCACCCCCTGGCGCTCGGGCACGCCGCGCGGCCGCGTGGCGCAGCAGGCCCAATGCGGCGGCGGCGGTAAAGACCAGCATCTGGCCATCGGGCGGACTGCGTTGCAAGAGCTCTAGCGCCAGCGTTCCACTGGCGCCAGACCGGTTCTCGACGATCACCTGCGCCTGGCGCTGATCGGCCATCTCCTTGGCCAGGGCGCGCGCCACCAGGTCGCTGACACCGCCGGGGGGATAGGCCACCAGCATCTTTAGCGCAGCGCCTGGCCTTTTCTGGGCGGCCAGTCCCTCCGTGGCCACGAGCGACGCGCCCATCCAGCCGCTCAGCAGCATGGCCCTGCGCGACCATCGTGGGGCGTTTGCCGGACTCAGCTTGGGCCATTCGGACATCGATTCACCGGCTTTTGGAGGCATGCCGCTTGGCCAGCTTCTTGGCCAAGGCGATCACCGTCCCCAGCGGGCCATCGCAATCATGCGCCCGGTACACCAAGGTCAACGGCGCCCAAAGATCGAGGGACGGATCGAGTGAGCGATACACCACCGCATGGCGATGCGATCCTTTGATCGATGCCGGAACAATGGACAAGCCCACGCCTGCTGCCACCAGGTTCACATTGGTCATCATGCGCTCGACTTCGGCGGCCACTTCCACATGGACATGGCGTTGTGCACACAGCGCCAGCAGATTGGCATACAGGCCCGGTGCACCGGGCCTGCGCACCAGCACCAGTTTTTCGCCATCGAGCTCCTCCAGCATGACGGGCTGGGCGCTGTTGTGCGCCAACCGGTGGTCCACCGGGATGGCCAGCAGCGCTTCTTCCCGCAGCAGGGGCTCGAACGCCAATCCCTCCGGGTGTGCCACCGGCACACGCAAAAAGCCGCAATGCAGACGTTGGGCCGCGACCGCTTCGGTGATTTCAGCGGCGTTGTTTTCGCTGACGCTCAGCAAGATGTCGGGGTGCGACTTGCGGCAGGTGCGCAGCACTTCCGGGGTGAAGGCATGCGCCGCGGCCGAGCTGGTGAGGCCTATGCGCAGATGGCCCCGCTCACCGCGCGCATACGCCTCGATGCGCTGCTGCATGGCGCCAAAGTCGCCCAGCAGCCGCTCGGCTTCTGCGCGCAGCTCATGGCCCAGATCGGTGAGATCCACGCCTTTGGGATGGCGACGAAACAGCGCGCTGCCCAGCTCGTTTTCCAGCGCCAGAATCTGCTGCGACAACGGCGGCTGCTGGATGCCCAGGCGCTCTGCGGCACGCGTGATATGGCCGCATTCGGCCACCGCAAGAAAATACCGGAGATGACGCAGTTCCATATATTTGAAAAGTATGCAGTTGATATCTTAGAAATCTTTGAAATATTTCGCAAGCCGACCAAGAATAGGGAGGCCCTCGCCAACCAAGCGCTGGTCCGCCAGCCTTGCGGGGAGCCGCACCCATTAAAAAAACGCTTGATAGGAGACAAACCATGAAATCGCCTCTTCCCAAACTCGGCCTGCCCCTGCTGGCGCTGCTCGCGCTCAGCGGCTGCGGCGACGGCTCCCTGGTGCTGCAAGGGCCGTCCACCTCCAACGAGGCAGCGCCGGTGACGGCCACTTGCCCTGCCGATGTGCCCAGCGACGCGAAATGCCTGTCTGGCCGCGACTCCAAGGGCGCGTTCTACATGATTGCAGTGCCGGCAAAGTGGAATGGCATCCTGGTAATGCATGCGCATGGAGGCCCCGATCTGGCCGCCCCCGATCTGGACCGCTCCATGGAAGACCTGACCCGCTGGTCCATCATGGTGAAGTCAGGCTACGCATGGGCGGGCTCCTCCTACCGCCAGGGCGGAGTGGAAGTGCGCGCTGCCGCCGAAGACACGGAGCGTCTGCGCGGCATCTTCCGCAAGCATGTGGCGATCCCCAGCAAGACCATCTTGCATGGTCAGTCCTGGGGCGCTGGCGTGGCAGCCAAGGGCGCGGAGATGTTCACGCTAGAGACCGTCGGCGAGCGTCCCTACGATGGCGTTTTGCTGACCAGCGGCGTGCTGGGCGGGGGCACCCGTTCCTACGATTTCCGGCTTGATCTGCGCGTGGTCTACCAGTACCTGTGTGGTAACCATCCACGTCCCAGCGAACAGCCTTACGCACTCAACCTCGGCCTGCCCGCCAATGTCACGATGAAGCAGGCGGACGTGGCGCTGCGTGTCAACGAATGCCTGGCGCTCAACAAGCCCGCTGCCGAGCGCACACCCGAGCAGAAGGCCAAGATCCAGACCATCGTCCATGTGATCAAGATTCCCGAGAGCGCCATCCAGTCGCACATGAACTGGGCGACCATGCACTTCCAGGATATCTCCGCCAAGCGCACCGGCGGGGAGAGCCCGTTCGGCAATGAAGGCGCGGTCTACAGCGGCTCTACCGACGATGCGGCCCTCAACGCCGGCGTGCTGCGCTACAAAGCCAACCGTGCCGCCTACCAGACGTTCGCCACCGACACCGACCCGGTCGGCAAGATTCCTGTGCCGGTGCTGTCCACCAAATGGATCAGCGACCCGACCGCGTTCGTGGAGCTTGATTCTCGTTTCCGCGAGGTGATGCAAGAAGGCGGCAGTGCTGCTCGTCTGGTGCAGACCTTCACCACCCATGGCACCCACAGCTTTATCAGCGATCCCACCTATCCCGCGCTGATGGACGCGCTGCTGCAGTGGGTGAACACCGGCACCAAGCCCACGCCTTCCGGTATCGCCAGTGCCTGCCTGGCCCTGGAAGCGACCTACGGCAAGGGTTGTAGCTTTGATGCGAGCTACACGTCGCCTGCACTGTCCACACGCGTCGCTCCACGCCAACGTCCGCAGTGATCGCTGCTCAGCCTGGCACCGGTGCAATAGCTGTGAATGGGGGCGGCTTCATGGGTGCGCCTACGCATGCCTAAGACGAATAAAACCGCAGACGCGGCTTGCGATCTTGCTGCAAAACTGGGCAGAGGCGGTCAAATCGGCAGTGAGTAAACTTCCGCGTTTTTGCGGAGGAGGGTCCCTCGGGACCCTTTATAAGACTGTCTGCCTTGGTCGGAACGAAAACTCGGGCGATCCGCAGCGTTGTGTTACTTGTCAATAGCAAAATAAAAAAGCTAACTCAAGTGAGTTGTATGCTTACATGTTCACAACTAAAAGAGTAGGGATTTCAAGAATTTTCGCTTCACCTAGATGCAAGTCATTGTTTCTCGAGAGTGCTAGCTCAAACCACGTGCGAATCGACAGTCTGGTTGTCAGGGCTACGTGGTGATGGTGCGATTCTTCTGAGCGCTTTTCCCTTTAACTACTCACGATGGGTTCCAGCTTACGTCGCCGCTGGTCCTAGGAGGACTCTGGTAGGCCCCGGCATTGGCTTCAATTTCGCGATCTTTAGGCTCAAAAACGCAATTAAAAAGCTCCTCGACCTCACTCCAATTTTTCTTCGCCTGCCACATCGTCAAGAATGCACGACTCACATCGACAGCGCTCGGGCTAATCTGAGATGTGTGAAGGCCCAACGCTTTTGTCGTGTCCTCTTCGTCATGTAAGGCGCTGGATTGCTTTGCGTAGCTGTGAAACTGCTGTATCTGACCTGGTCTATCAAAACCAGTGGATCCACACTGTGCACCAGGCTCCTGTCCACGCACGGCATGCGCGTTGGAAAAGCTATCCTGAACCATGTGCAGCAAGACTCCGATTGCTACTTCATCCAGATTCTTGCGAACCTCGACAATGCCAGTTGCGAATAGATTCATGGTCGTTAAGTCACCAGGAAAGTATGTCGCCATCTTTGAGTTGCCCAAGTCTCTTATAAACACGCCCGTAGGCGTAGAACCAATCGCAACACCCCATAAAAATTCAGCCCAGGTTTTCATGCGGTCTACTGTCTCACCTGCCGTTTCACCGTCATATGCACCCATTGAGTGCATGAACTGGAGGTCACCGTAGTGTGATCGATACAGCATATAGTCACCGGGTCCGAATGCTGGCTCTTTGAGATGAGCTTTCCTTTTGGCTTGCGAACCTGCATCCGAGAACAAGCCCCACCAGCAAGTGGGTTGAGAGGTTGATCGCAAGGTGATACGAACATCACAACCTTTGATCCTTGGGGGGGATTTGGCGTTCAGCAGAAATGGCGGGTCATCTGGCCATCGAACTCCATAGAGAAGGATGCGATTCTCACGGACAGCTTCAATGGTTACGCATTCGTCTTCGTGCCCATAGCTGAGCTGCAGCCAATGGCTGCCAGCGTAATGGATTCGTGCACCGGGGATTTCAGAATAGGAATGGCTGAACCAACAACCCAGTGTCCAAGATAATCCAGCACTGGATTTCGGCCAAGCGAGGATATCTTTCGATCTACATCACTGACTTTGGGGAGTACCTGAAAAGCGCTCACGTTTGAAAATGTCGCAACGGCCGCGCCAAGGATAAAAAATGTGCGCAAGTATTTGAAAATTTTGAGATTATTCATGCAAACTCACTGCTGTTTCTAATTTGAAGTCCATTCGCTTTCACACTATAGCTTGCGTAGCCTTCTTGCATATTTATGTGACTGAGTGCCCCAATCGGATTAGGTCTCGAATTTTTTTGCTGGCATTGCAATCGATAAATTAATTTAAATATCGATATGAAATGCTTGGATGTCATGGGTCTACCTTCAAACGTTGAAGTCAAGAGGGCAGAGATCAAATGAACTGCTTTCTCGTATTGATGCATGCTCATGATTCGCTGTGACCGCCAGTTCTACCAACAATGAGCGCGGACAAGGTGCTCATGCGTTCAGTCGCTGGGTGTGTCGGATGGGCGCTGCTTGAGCATTCGGCTGATCCGGATGCTCAGCCCCCACGCCATCGCTGCGAATATGGCGCTGCCCGTGATAGAGCCCATAGAGCGGCCGGAAAACGAGGGGCTGAAAAGCGACCGCTGAACGGTGCTGGCGAGCGTGCGATCTGCAGGAGCGACCCAGGACATGCCCGCTGTGGATTGGTGGACTGAACAGAAGACATACAGCATGGCGCAGCAAACCAAGCCACCCAGCGCGCAGCGCTGTGCGACTTTGGTGAGGTGAACAGACTTCCATCCGTAGGCGATCAGCGGCAGCACCCACAGGGCAATGCCCGGCTGCACATAGCGTTTGAGGCTATCCAACCCTGGCTGGTAGGCATCCGAAAGTGATGCGGTGGCAGCATGGAAGTACACACCCGCGGCGTAGGCCAGCATGAAAGAGAAGGTGGCCATGACTTCCCAATGCAGCCATGGCGATAGAGGGCGGTTGTCGGGGTGCATGCGCGGATTATCAAAGCGCGCATGCAGATGAGGATGAAGTCAGTGTGAACTCGAAACACGGCACACCGGCCCGTGTTTCTGCGTCCGCCCTCAGCCTTGCGCTGCCCGCACACACACCAGCGCTTCCACCTGGTCCAGCAGCATCTGCAGATGGCGCTCGCGCAAGCTGTCACCCAGCAGGTCCACCTGCAGCAGGCTGCGCCAGGTGGCGGCGTGGTCGATGCGAAAGCCGCTCAGCGCAGAGATCAGGTAGTGCACATCGGTGGCAGTGACCTCGGGCTTGAACAGGCCCTGGGCCACGCCGCGCTCCAGGATGCGCTCCAGGGGGGTGAGGGCCGCGCGGCGCAATGATTCGGTGTTGGAGATCTGGCCCAGCATTTCGCCGCCCTGGAAGTTCTCCTGCAGCACCAGGCGGGTGAAGGCCTGGTTGTTGGCGTGGTAGTCAAAGCTTTTCTGGGCCAGTGCATGCAGCGCTTGCAACGGCTCTAGCGCGTCGAGGTTCAGGCTTTCTTCGGAGGCGCGGATATCGGTGTAGCTTTGCTCGATGACGGCCAGGTACACATCCTTCTTGTTGCCGAAGTAGTAGTACAGCATGCGCTTGGCGCAGCCGGCCTTGGCGGCTATGCGTTCAAGCCGGGCGCCGTCATAGCCATAGTTGGCAAACTCGGTCTTGCCGGCGTCGAGCAGGGCCTGGCGCATGCCTGCCGATGCGCCGGGCTCATCGGTCTGGGGGGGTTGAGAGGTTGGCTCTTGCTGGCCTTGCTGCTTGCTCACTGCCGGATCTCCGTGGACACAAGCGGGCAAGCGTACCATGCGCGCCCTTCGCGGAGCGTCGGCAACAAAAAAGCCATGGCTTGCAGTGCAGGCCATGGCGGGTTGTGGGTCAAGGGGCTGGGTCCGACCCCATGCAGGTGCTTACTGGGCCTTGTCAGGCAGCGCGTAGGCGATCACATAGTCGCCACGGTCGGGCGACTGGCGCGCGCCGCCAGCGGAGATCAGCACATACTGCTTGCCGGTCTTGGGCGATTGGTAGGTCATCGGGCCGCCCTGGCTGCCCACGGGCAGGCGGCTTTTCCAGATCTCCTGGCCGTTGGCGGTGTTCCAGGCGCGCAGGTAGTAGTCCTGCGTGCCGGCAAAGAACACCAGGCCGCCCTGGGTGGACAGGCTGCCGCCCAGGGTGGGCAGGCCCACGGGCATCGGCATGCGCATCTTGATGCCCATCGGGCCGGTGTCCTGCACGGTGCCCACGGGCACCTGCCAGACCACTTGCTGGGTCTTCATGTCAATCGCTGAGAGCGTGCCAAAAGGGGGCTTCTGGCAAGGGATGCCCAGCGGCGACATGAAGCGGTCCTTGATGACGGCATAAGGCGTGCCGCCCAGCGGCACCTGGCCCATGCCGGTGTTGGGTTGCTCGCCACCATCGGACAGCGCGGCCTTGGGCTTTTGCGGCATCATCTGCACCCACAGGCCCAGGCGCATGTCGTTGACAAAGATCAGGTGGTTGTTCGGGTCGGCCGAGATACCGCCCCAGTTCATGCCGCCCAGCGAGCCGGGGAAGCTCAGCGACACATCGGTGTCAGGCGCGGTGAACAGGCCTTCATAGCGCATCGACTTGAACTTGATGCGGCAGACCAGCTGGTCCAGCGGCGTCGCGCCCCACATGTCGGCCTCGGTCAGGGTCTGGGTGCCAATCTGCGGCATGCCGACGGAGACGCGCTGGGTGGCGGCATATTTCTCACCGGCAATGCCTGCGGGCTTGACCGGCACATCGTCCACCTGGGTCAGCGGCTGGCCGCTTTGGCGGTCCAGCACAAAGATCTGGCCGGCCTTGGTGCCAACCACCAGCGCGGGCGTGGTGCTGCCATCTTTTTGGGGGAAGTCGATCAAGGTCGGGGCCATCGGAATATCAAAATCCCAGAGGTCGTTGTGCACGGTCTGGTAGACCCATTTCTCATGGCCGTTGGTGGCATCCAGCGCCAGGATGGAGGCGCCGTACTTCAGATCGGCTGCGGAACGGGGTACGCCGTACAGATCGACCGAGGGCGAGCCCATGGGCAGGTAGACGGTGTTGGAGCTGGGGTCGTAGGTGGTGCCGGCCCACACATTGGCGGACGAGCGCGTGTAGGTGGCGCCGGGGGCCAGCACCTCGTTGGGCGTGTTGGAGCCCGCATCAAAGGCCCAGCGCAGCGCGCCGGTCATCACGTCAAAGCCACGGATCACGCCGCCGGGCATATCGACCTGGACGTTGTCGGCCACCCGTCCGCCGACGACGATGGTGGTGCCGGCCACGGTGGGGGCCGATGTGAGCGTGTAGTAGGCCGGGTTGGCAATGGCGCCCAGGCCCTGCTTCAGATCGACAATGCCCTGGTTGCCAAAGCCGGCGCAGAGCTCGCCGTTGTCGGCATTGATGGCAAACAGGCGCGCGTCGATGGTGTTCATCACAATGCGGCGCTGGCACTGGTCGCCTGCGGGCAGTTCGACGGGCTGCACCGGCGACGATCCCGCCACCTGCGGCACCGGCAGCGGCGCATTCGCATCAAAGTAGGCCAGGCCCCGGCAGCGTTCCCAGACACCGCCCACATGCGAGTTGGTGTCGTGGCGCCACAGCTGCTTGCCGGTATCGGCATCGAGCGCAATCACGTTGTTGCTGGGCGTGCAGACAAAGACCTTGTCACCCACTTGCAGCGGCGTGGTCTGGTCTTCGGCACCGGCGCCGGTGGATTGGGGTACATCGCCGGTGTGGAAGGTCCAGGCCACTTGCAGCTGGTTGACGTTGTCCACATTGATCTGGTCCAGCGCCGCAAAGCGGTCGTTGTTCGTGCCGTTGCCGTAATGGCTCCAGTCCTTTTGCGCGCTGGCGGCATCGACCGGCTTGCGGCTGATGGCCGCCTGGTTCTGCACCTCGGGATGGATCTGGAACATGGAGGCAAAGCTCACCAGGCCCACGAGCAGCAGCACGCCCGCCAAAGCCAGCGGGCCCTTGTTGCTGCGCGCGCGCGGGGCGCCCGCCTGCAGCAGCGGCAGGCAGGCGCTGACCACCGCTGCGCCAAAGGTCATCGCCAGCAGGCGCGAGACCAGGCTCCAGTAGTCCAGCCCCACTTCGGCCAGGGCCCACAGCACCGTGGCGGCAAAGGTGGCCAGGTACAGCCAGCCGCCCGAGCGGCGGCCGCGCAGCACCTGCACGCCCGACAGCAGCAGGCCCAGGCCCGCCAGCAAAAAGTACCAGCTGCCGCCCAGGCTGATGAGCTTGCCGCCGCCGACCAGGAAGGCCAGGCCGGCGATGGCCAGCACTGCGCCCAGCACGCCGAGCAGCAGGCGCACGGCCAGTGACGGTACACGCGCTTGTTGTGTCATATCGATCCTCGAATCTGTCTTGGGCCTGGCAGGCGCAGCAGCCCTCTGCACCAGGCCCGGGATGGGGCGTTGTGCAGAGGGCCCGAAGCAGTCGCTGCTACAGACCTTGTCTTGTGTGAGAAAAAATGTCCATTGTGGTGAGAAATAAAGTCCATCGCTGCCTGATGTGTACCGGATATTTCAAGAACTTCTGAAACATATAGCCGCCAAGCAGCCATGGGTTGGCGCAAATGCTGCTGGGGCGCGCGCTGAAGCGACGTGGATTCAGGCGCTGAAATGCTGCTTCATCAGCGGCTTCAGAATGCCGTGCACGGCCTTGACCAGGCGGTTGTGCGGCCGCGCTGCCGGTGTGGCCAGCACGATGCGGTTGCGGATCACAGGGTGGCTGACCTGGGCGGTGAACACCGGCGCGCTGCCCGGCCAGGTCTTCACAGCGCTGGCGGGTACCACCGAGCAGCCCACATTGCGGGCGACCAGGGACAGCACCATCTTGATCGAATCGACCTCGGCGACGATGCGCAGCGGCAGCTGCTGGTCTTCGACTGCGTCGTCAAAAATCATGCGCAGCGCCTGCGGGCGGCTGGGCAGCACCAGCGGGTAGTCCACCAGCTGGGCCACTTTGACCCGCTCGGGCAGGGGGCGGGTGCTGATCAGCACCAGGGGCTCGCGCGCCAGCGGCTCGGTCAACAGCTGCGGCGTGGGGCTGGGGTCAAACAGCACGGCCACATCCAGGCGGTCGGCCAGCAGCCATTCGCGCAGGCGAATGCTCAGGCTCTCTTCGACAATGATCGAGGCATCGGGGCAGGCCTGCAAAAACTGCTGCACCACATCGGGCGTGACCAGGCTGGCCACCAAAGGCGGCAGCCCCAGGCGCACCTTGCCGCGCGGGCTTTGCAGACGCGCGGCCATGTCCGCCTTGGCGGCATCGACGGCCGCGCAGATGCTGCGCCCATGGGCCAGCATGGCCTTGCCCGATTCGGTCAGCCGCACGCCCCGGCCATGGCGCTCGAGCAGCGGCTGGCCCAGCTCGGCCTCCAGCAGCTGCACCTGGCGGCTCAGGGTCGGCTGGCTCAGGTTCAGCGCCGCAGCGGCCTTGCTGTAGCTCTGTGCCTGGGCGACCGCCATGAAGTACTGCAAGCGCACAAAATCCATGCATCACCTCTATATCTGATATTTGGATTTTATAGGCGATCAAAAAACTGGCAGTTCCACAATGCGCTCAAGACGACTCTTTGATGGCCTTGCATGAACGCCCCGACCCCCCACCTCCAGCAGCCCGTACAGACCTATACGCTGGCGCCCTCGCGCCCCAGTCTGGTGCTGCCCGCCGGCAGCTGCGACAGCCATGTGCATGTGTTTGGCCCGGTGAACGAATTTCCGTATGCGGAGCCGCGCAGCTTCACCCCCGCCGATGCGGGCAAGGAGACCTTGTTTGCGCTGCACCGCCATCTGGGCATCAGCCGCTGCGTGATCGTGCAATCGGCCTGCCATGGCTATGACAACCGCGTGGTCGAGGATGCGATTGCGCATGGCGGCGGCCGCTACCTGGGGGTGGCGCTGGTGCCACTGTCGGTAACGCGTGCCGAGCTGCAGCGTCTGGCCGCAGCAGGTTTTCGGGCGATCCGCTTCAACTTCATGAAGCACCTGAACACTGGCGCTTCCGTTGAGGACGTGGTGGCCTTGACACCGATGCTCGCCGAGCTGGGCATGCACCTGCAGATCCATTTTGAGAGCGCACTGATCCACAGCCTGGGCCCCGTGCTGCAGCAATCGGCCTGCCCGGTGGTGATCGACCACATGGGCCGTGTGGATGCCGCGTTGGGCCGGGAGGGCGCCGATTTTCAGGCACTGCTGCGGCTTCTGGAGCAGCCGCTGTTTTACGTGAAGGTCAGCGGCATCGACCGCATCGATGCGACGCCGCCTTACCTGCACGGCATTGCGCGGGCGCAGGAGCTGGTGGCCCATGCGCCCGACCGCGTGCTCTGGGGCAGTGACTGGCCGCACCCCAACCACACGCATGTGCCCGATGACGGTGTGCTGGTCGATGCGCTCGCGCGGTTCAGCCCCAACCCGGCGCATCTGCAGGCCCTGCTGGTGGACAACCCCCAGCGCCTCTACCGCTTCCCAGCCTGAGATATTCGCAAGGAAAAAAGCATGGCGATTTTTGATGCCCATACCCCCGTCAACCCGCAAGGCCGGCTCGCCGGCAAGGTGGTCTATATCACCGGTGCCGGGGCCGCTGGCGCGGGCTGGGGCAATGGCCGGGCGACGGCGATCCGCTTTGCGCAGGAAGGCGCACTGGTGTTTGGTGTGGACCGCAATGCCCAGGCGCTGCGCGAGACCGAGGGCAGCATCCGCAGTGCGGGCGGCCAGTTTGTCGCCGGCCACTGCGATGTGATGGATGCGGCCTCGATAGCGGCATCGGTGCAGGCCTGCCAGGCGGCGCTCGGGCGCATCGATGTGCTGGTCAACAACGTGGGCGGCTCGGCCAAGGGCGGGCCGGTCGAGATGGACGAAGCGGTCTGGGATGCCCAGCTGGACTACAACCTCAAAAGCGTGTTCCTGTGCTGCAAGGCGGTGCTGCCGCTGATGCAGGCGCAGGGCGCGGGCAGCATCGTCAATATCTCGTCGACCTCGGGCATGCGCTGGACCGGTGCGGCCCAGATTGCCTATGCATCGAGCAAGGCGGCGGTGATCCAGTTTTCCAAGGTGCTGGCCGTGCAGTACGCGCCGCACCGCATCCGCGTGAACACCGTCGTGCCGGGCCAGTTGCACACGCCGATGGTCGAGACCCGCTTGGCCGGCCAGCGCGCTGGTGGCGATGTCGAGGCGCTGCTGGCCCAGCGCCAGGCGCGTATTCCGCTGCCCTTCATGGGCGATGGGCGCGACACCGCCAATGCGGCGCTGTTTCTGGCCTGTGACGAATCGCGCTTTGTGACGGGCACCGAGATTGTGGTGGACGGCGGTATGACCGTGCGCTGCGGATAAAGCAAGATTATTGAAGGAGACAACGATGAGATTCCAAGCCTTTCCCGCAGCCCGCCAGTGGCTGCACGCTGCCGTGCTCGGCACCGCGCTGGGTTGCGCCAGCAGCGCCATGGCGCAAAGCGAGATGACGCGCCTCTTGGTGGCCTTTCCGCCCGGCGGCCCGGTGGACTTCATTGCGCGCACGATGTCGCAGCAGCTGGCCAAGGAATTGGGCCACCCGGTGATTGTGGAAAACAAGCCAGGCGCCAACGGCGCGATTGCTGCCGACAGCGTGATCCGCTCAGCACCCGACGGCAAAACCCTGTGGCTGACCAGCGTGGGTGCGGTCGCCATCAACCCTGCCCTCTACCCCAAGCTGAACTACAAGCCCGCCAGCGACCTGGTGCCCGTCTCGCTGGTGGTCAACAACGTGGAGATCATGGTGGTCAATGCGCAGACCAGTTTCAAGGACGCCAAGGACTTTGTGCAGGCCGCCAGCCAGCGCAAGGACAAGCCGATGACGATGGCGTCGTCCGGCACCGGCAGCGTGCCGCATCTGGCAGCCATCCAGCTCAATGAATCGGCCGGCCTGAATCTGATGCATGTGCCCTACAAGGGCGCGGCCCCTGCCATTACTGACCTGATGGCCGGCCATGTCGATGGCTTCTTTGGCGATATTCCCGGCCTGGTGGGCGCCATTGACAGCGGCAAGTTCCGGCCCGTGGGCATTGCCGCTGCCAAGCGCAGCGCCCGCTACCCGAACGTGCCCACCTTTGACGAGCTGGGCTACAAGGGCGTGGATTCGAACAACTGGTATGCGGTGTTTGCGCCCAAGGGCACCAGCGCCCCGGTGGCAGCCGCTTTGAGCCGCGCCATCCATGCGGCCTTGCATGCACCCGATGTGCAGCGCAAGATCGAGGCCTCGGGTGCCGAAGTGGTGGGCTCCAGCCCCGAAGCGCTGGCCCAGCAGCTGGCGACCGACACGGAAAAGTGGACCGCCATCATCCGCCGCAACCGCATCACCCCCGATTGAGATTGAAAGACTGCCATGCGCATTGAAGCGATTGAGCCAGGCACCCGCAGTGCCCTGGCGGAGTTGGAGCAACAGATCCAGGCCGAGCGTGGCCGCATCTCGCCGCTCTACCAGGTGCTGCTGCACAGCCCCGCCATTGCCAAGGGCTGGGAGCAGATGCTCTCTGCCGTGCGCAACTACAGCAGCATCGATGCGGGGCTGCGCGAGCTGATCATCCTGCGGGTGGCCATGCTCAACCAGGCCGCCTATGAGTTCGAGGCCCATGTGCCGCATGCGCTCAAGGCCGGCGTGACGCAGGCCGCCATCGATGCAACGCGCGATACCGGCACCACCGCCAGCCCGGCCTGGGATGGCCTGCAGCAGCTGGCCATTGCGGTGACCGATGCGCTGACCCGCGATCTGCAGGTGCCCGAACCCTTGTTTGCGCAGGTGGCTGCGCGCTTCAATGCACAAGAGCAGGTGGAGCTGTTTGCCACCATCGGCGCCTACAACATGGTATCGCGCTTCTTGAACGCCTTTGAGATTGGCCACTGATGTCCACACCTGTCATCGACAGCCTGCTGCTGCGCTGCACGCCGGCAGCCCATGAAACCGCCACCACGCTGGCGCAGGCCGCCCTGGCGCTGCTGCGCCAGGACTTGGCCGATCTGCAGCTTGACCTGCGCCTGGCGCGCGTGGCCCAGCAGCCCCAGGGCATTGCCTATCTGTACTTTGCACTCGGCAACCCGCAGCCGCTGAGCGCTGATCAAACCGCGCAGGCCGAGTGCCGTTTGCAGGGCGCGGGCATGGCCGGCCTGGCCGCTTGCGAGCTCTCGCGCCTGCAGCTGGTGATGCACCGGGTGGGCCCCACACACGGCGAGGCCACACCGGTGCACTATGCCGTTGAGATGGACCCCGAAGCCGGCTGGCAAGACGAGTTGTTCGCCTGGTATGACCAGGAGCATCTGCCCGGCCTGGCCGCCGTGGCCGGCACCGCCCAGGCCTTTCGCTACCTGAACCTGGACCATGGCCCGCTGTCGCTCGCCTGCTATGACCTGGTCGATGCCGAGGTGATGGGCTGCCCGGCCTGGCTGGCGGTGCGGGGTACAGATTGGAGCGCGCGCGTGCGGCCCCATTTCACCAACACGCGGCGCACGATGTTTGATGCGCAGCCGCTGGTTGGGGCGATACGCTAGGCACCGGCCACTGGCGAGCACAGCTCCACCAGCGTGCCATCCGGGCAGCGCACATAGGCCACCACCTGGCCCCAGGGCTTGGTGGTGGGCGCAGCGAGCGCCGTAGCACCGGCCGCCAATGCGCTGGCATAGGCCTGGGCCACATCACTGCTGACCAGCGCAATCTCTACCCCCAGCGGTTGGGCCGATTCGGACGCGGCCACATGACCGCCGCTGAAGTTGGCATGGCCCAGCGCATGGTCGGCAAAGGCCAAGGTGGTGGCACCGGTCTCCAGCTCGCCATAGCTGCCCGAGGGGTGCAGAAAACGGGTGGTCAGGCCAAAGGCCTGCGAGAAAAAAGCCAACGATGCCGCGACATCGGGCACATAGACGATGGTGTAGCCGAACTGCAGTGCTTGCATGGTGGGCGCCCTTTTTTTAGAACATATTCCTGGACCCGCACCAGCGGGCCACGCTTGCCGAACGCCCGAGACCGTGTTCAGACCACGGCAGGGAGTGGGGCTGAGGGACTTTAGCGGCTGGTGCAGGCCTTGCAGGTTTGCAGGGCCAGGCGGTGCAGTGCCTGCCAACCATTGGCCGGCCACTCGGGCACCTTCAGGCCCTTGACGATGCCATCGACCGCGTGGGCCGAGTGCAGCAGGCGGGCGACGGTGGCATCGCTGATGCGGGGCAGCACGCGCTCAAAATGGCGCTCCTTGTTGCCCCAGACGCGGTTCTCGCGCAGGGCCATTGGCATGGGCCTGCCGTTGCGCAGCGCGTCTTTCACCCGCTTCATCGCGCGGATGTCTTCGGCCAGCGCCCAGTGCACCAGCACCTCGGCCTCGCCCTCAGCCTGCAGGCCGTTGAGCATGCGCTCGGTGCGCAGCACCTGGCCGGAGAGCACGGCATCCGAGAGCTTGAACACGTCGTAGCGGGCGACATTCAGCACCGCCTGTTCGACCTGCTCAAAGCCGAGCTCGCCTGCCGGGTAGAGCAGGCCGAGCTTTTGAATTTCCTGGTGGGCGGCGAGCAGGTTGCCCTCGACCCGGTCGGCAAAAAAGGCCAGGGTGCGCTGGCCTTCCTCGCCGGCTTTGACATGCTGCTCCTGCCGCTGCAGGCGCTGGGCGATCCAGGCGGGCAGCGCGGCGCGCTCGATGCTGTCGACCTGCAGGGTGATGCCATGCGACTCCAGCGCGGCAAACCAGGCGCCGGTCTTGGTGGCCTTGTCCAGGCGCGGCAGCACCACGATGGTCAAGGTGCTGTCGTTGTCCACACTGCTGCTGACCAGCTGCTGCAGCGCCGTGCTGCCATCCTTGCCAGGCTTGCCGCTGGGGATGCGCACTTCGATGATCTGCTTGTCGGCAAAGAGGCTCAGGCTCCCGCCGGCAGCGAGCACTGCGCTCCAGTCAAAATGCGCGCCCGCGACGGTGAAGCTGCTGCGCTCGGTGTAACCGTTGGCGCGCGCGCTGGCACGGATGGCATCCACGGCCTCCTGCAACAACAGGGGCTCGTCGCCATGCACGGTGTACAGAGACCGCAGCCCCTTGCCCAGCTGGGCACTCAACTGATTCAACGGCACTTGCATGCTTGGTGGCGCTTCCAGCGCGGCGTGGCCGCAGCGCTTGTCATTCGGTAGGGGTGACGGACTTGACGATGGCCAGGCGCCGCACGATCTGCTGAACGATGTCGGTCTGCATGTTGCGGTAGAGCATGTCCTCTTCGTTCGCCTTGGACAGTGCGTAGGTTTCCAGGTAGCTGATCTCGCGGTACTGCATCAACTCGGAATCGGGCACATAGAGGGCGCCCTTGGCATCACGCACCCGAAAGCGCGTGATCAGGCGGATCTGCAGCTCGCGCACCTCGCCGGCCGCATTGCGCGAGACGACGACGCGCTCGCGGCGCTGGCCCAGGTCATCGAAGATGGCCTCAGCCTGCGTGGCCTGGCTCGGGTCGCGCAGCACCTGCAGGCTGCCGGCAGCCTCCAGGTGGCGTTGCAGCTCTTTGAGGAAGCCCGAATTGGCGTTGCCGTTCAAATACAGCGATTTGAACGCGAAATCCACCGATCCGCGCAGTTTGAAGCCGCATGCCGCCAGCAGCGGCACGCTTGCCAGGGCAGTAAGCAGCGTGCGTTTTTGCATGGCGCTTAGACTACCACGTTCACCAGGCGGCCCGGCACGATGATGACTTTCTTCGGGGTCGCGCCATTGGCGATTTTCTGGAAGTCTTCATTGGCCAGAGCAGCCGCTTCAATCGTGGCCTTGTCAGCGCCGGCAGCGACGATGATGGAGCCGCGCAGCTTGCCGTTGACCTGCAGCATCAGCTCGATTTCGTCCTGCACCAGCGCCTGGGCATCGACCTCGGGCCAGGCGGCATCCAGCAGGCCGCCAAAGGCCTGCTGGTAGCCCAGCGCATCCCACAGCACCTGCGTCAGGTGGGGCGTGGCCGGGTAGAGCGCGCGCAGCAAAATGCCAAAGCCCTCGACCAGCGCGGCGCGGCCGCCTTCGCTGTCCACGGCCTTGAAGTCTTCCAGCGCGTTGATCATCTTCATCGCGCCCGACACCACCGTGTTGTACTGCATGCGGCTGTAGTCATAGGCCACTTGCTTGAGCACGGTGTGGATCTCCAGGCGCAGCGCCTTGGCTTCCTTGCCAAAGGCGGCGTTCGCAGCACTGGCCGCCTGGGCACGTGCAGCGTCAAACTCAGGCGCATGCAGCTTGCTGCCGAAGTTGTAGACACGGCGCAGGAAGCGGTAGCTGCCTTCGACGGCCGACTCGTTCCATTCCAGGGTCAGCTCGGGTGGCGCGGTGAACATGGTGTAGAGGCGCGCGGTATCGGCGCCGTACTTCTCGATCAGGTCCTGCGGGTCGACCCCGTTGTTCTTGGACTTGGACATCGTGCCCACGCCCTCGTAGTCGATCGCGGTGCCAACGGGCAGCAGGCCATCGGCGCTGTCCACGGCCACCTTGAGCTGGGCGCCCACGACCTTGCCGGTCTCGTCCAACACCTGCTCCACATCCTTGGGCCAGAAGTATTCCTTGCCACCCTTGGCGGTGCGGCGGCTGTAGATGTGGTTGAGCACCATGCCTTGCGTGAGCAGCTTGGTGAAGGGCTCGTCGACCTTGACCAGACCCAGGTCGCGCATGACCTTGGTCCAGAAGCGTGCATACAGCAAGTGCAGGATCGCGTGCTCGATGCCACCGATGTACTGGTCCATTGGCATCCAGTAGTCGGCGCCGTCGGCCACCATCTTCTCGCTGTTCTTGGCATCGCAATAGCGCATGAAGTACCAGGACGAATCCACAAAGGTGTCCATGGTGTCGGTCTCGCGGCGGGCCGGCTTGCCGCAGCAGGGGCAGACCACGCCGGCGTGGAAGGCTTCGCTCTTGATCAGCGGGTTGCCCGAGCCATCGGGCACCAGGTCTTGGGGCAGCACGACTGGCAGGTCCTTCTCGGGCACGGGCTGGGCACCGCAGTCTTCGCAGTGGATGATCGGGATGGGGGTGCCCCAGTAGCGCTGGCGGCTCACGCCCCAATCGCGCAGGCGCCAGGTGGTTTTCAGTTCGCCCAGGTCCTTGGCTTCGAGCGCCTTGGCCACCGCTTGCACGCCTTCCTTGTAGTGCAGGCCATCAAAGGCGCCGGATTCGATGAGGACGCCGCGCTCCTTGTCGCCATACCAGTCATGCCACTGCTGCTTGTCGTAGGGGCCTTCGCCTTCGACGGCCACCACCTGGCGGATCGGCAGGCCGTATTTGTTGGCAAACGCAAAGTCGCGCTCGTCGTGGGCGGGCACGCCCATCACGGCGCCGTCGCCATAGCTCATCAGCACATAGTTGCCGATCCAGACCTCGACCTGCGCGCCGGTGATCGGGTGCGTGACGAACAGGCCCGTGGGCTTGCCTTCCTTTTCCTTGACGGCCAGTTCGGCCTCGGTGGTGCCGCCCTTCTTGCATTCTTCGATGAAGGCCGCCAGCTCGGGGTTGGAGGCAGCGGCATGGGTGGCCAGTGGGTGCTCAGGGGCCACTGCGCAGAAGGTCACACCCATGATGGTGTCGGCACGCGTCGTGAAGACATACATCTTGCCCTCGCCGATCAAGCTGCCATCGGCGTTCTTCACGCCATGCGTGAACGCAAAGCGCACGCCGGCGCTCTTGCCGATCCAGTTTTCCTGCATCAGGCGCACCTTGTCGGGCCAGCCGGTCAAGGTTGCCTTGTCGTTGCCCATCTGCACATGGTCCAGCAGCTCTTGCGCGTACTGGGTAATGGCCAGGTAGTAGCCCGGGATCTCGCGCTTTTCCACCAGCGCGCCGGTGCGCCAGCCACGGCCGTCGATCACCTGCTCATTGGCCAGCACAGTCTGGTCCACCGGGTCCCAGTTCACGGTCTGGGTCTTGCGGTAGGCGATGCCCTTGTCCAGCATCTTGAGGAACAGCCACTGGTTCCACTTGTAGTAGTCGGGGTCGCAGGTGGCCACTTCGCGGCTCCAGTCGATCGCCAGACCCATCGCCTGCATCTGCTTTTTCATGTAGGCGATGTTGTCGTAGGTCCACTGCGCAGGCGGCACGCTGTTCTTGATCGCGGCGTTCTCGGCCGGCAGACCAAAGGCATCCCAGCCCATGGGCATCAGCACGTTGTAGCCTTGCATGCGCAGCTGGCGCGTGAGCATGTCGTTGATCGTGTAGTTGCGCACATGGCCCATGTGCAGCTTGCCGCTGGGGTAGGGCAGCATCGAGCAGGCGTAGAACTTTTTCTTGCCCGCGTCCTCGGACACGCGGTAGGCATCTTGGGCTTGCCACTGGCTTTGCGCGGCGGCTTCTACGTCGGAGTGGTTGTATTTTTCTTGCATGGAACTGGTCAGGAAAAAGCGGCCGCCCACGGGCTTTCCGGGGCGAGGTCAATTGGGCAAAGATTGTAGGCCCATCGCCATTGCCCGTGGATGGCGAGTGCCGCACGCTGGGGTGCGGTTATACATGCCATGTAAAAATAAATGAATATCTCTCTATTGATAGCCAATATGGTGGTGGCTTGCCCTTGGCGGGACGCCCTGGGCGGCGCCGGCCGCATCCCCCCATTTCCAACCGATTTATCCCCCCTTTGAAAGGACTCTGCCTCGTGACCTGGGAAACCCTGGACCAATACGAACCCTGGATGCAAACGGCCGCCGGTCTGGCGGCCTTGGTATTGCTGGCCTATGCACTGCGCCTGGTGGTGCGCATGGCGCTGCTGCAGATCGTGCCGCGCTTTCGCTCCAGCCTGGGCGCGGCCTGGCTGCGCACCTTGCTGGACAACCGCATTCTGGTGCGCGTGGCGCAGATCGTGCCCTCGCTGGTGGTTCAGACGGGCATTGCCGCGGTGCCGCACCTGCCAGTCATTGCCAGCACGGTGATCCGCAATGTGGCGATTGCGGTGACGGCGCTGCAGGTGGCGCGCCTGCTGTGCGCCATCATGGACGGCATCCAGCAGGCCAACGAGAGCCAGCTGGAATCGGCCCAAAGCACGCGCTCGGTCAAAAGCTATGTGCAGCTGGGCAAGATGCTGGTGATGGTGGTCGCGGGCATCGTGATGGTGGCGACCTTGATCGACCGCTCGCCGCTGATTCTGCTCAGCGGCCTGGGCGCCATGTCGGCGGTGCTGATGCTGGTATTCAAGGACACGATCCTGTCGTTTACCGCTGGCGTGCAGCTGTCGAGCAATGACATCCTTCGCGTGGGCGACTGGCTGGAGATGAACCAGGTCGGCGCCGATGGTGCCGTGGTGGACATGGCGCTCAACACCGTCAAGGTGCGCAACTGGGACAACACGATCACCACCATTCCCACCTGGCGCTTGATGAGCGACAGCTTCAAGAACTGGCGCGGCATGTCGGAATCGGGCGGCCGCCGCATCAAGCGGCCCCTGTGCATCGACACCACCTCGGTGCGCTTTCTGACCCGCGCCGAAATCGCTGAACTCAGCCACATCGCCTTGCTGCGCCCCTACCTGGAAGGCAAGGTCGCTGAGATCACCGCCTACAACCAGGATTTCTCGGCCAAGGCGCCGGACATGGCCGACGAGATCGTCAACCTGCGCCAGCTGACCAATATCGGCACCTACCGCGCCTACTGCAATGCCTATTTGCAGGCCCACCCCAAGCTGCGCAAAGACATGACCTTGATGGCCCGCGCGATGGAGCCGACCAACCAGGGCTCGCCGCTCGAGATCTATGCATTTACCGATACCACCGCCTGGCTGGAGTACGAGGCGATCCAGGGCGATATCTTTGACCACCTGATCGCCATCCTGCCGGAGTTCGGCCTGCGCGTGTTCCAGGTGCCCTCGGGCAATGACATGCAGGTGGCGCTGCGCCAGCACGAAGTGCAGGCCCTGCAGCGCTGATCGTGTCTGTTGCCTAGCGCCGCGCCCCCTGGGCCGGTGCTGGCACGGGTGACGGTGACGATGAGGGCACATTCGCTACCGCTTCGGCCACCGGCTCGTCGGCCTCTGGCACGGGCGCTTCGCTGGCCACACCGGTCGCTTCCGGGCTGGTGATGCCCAGCGGGCTTTCCCAGATCGAGCGGCCTGGCAGCGGCAGCACCGGCTGGCCATCGCCATCGGCCAGGCCCACCAGCAGCGCGCGGCCATCGGGCAGCACGCGGAAGTCGCCATAGCGGGTCTGCTCAAAATGCCGGCCCTGGCCTTCGGGGAAGAAGTAGGCATCGGTCACCAGCACCCACTGGCCCTTGAGGCGCTTGAGCGGCAGCGCCACCTCGCCTTTTTGCAAGGGCTCGGTCGCGGTCAGCAAGCCCAAGATGGTGGCCACGCCCTGGTCGTCAACGCTGGCGCGCACCAGCTGGCTGGCGCTGACGATGTCCTTGAGCTTTTCACGCATCTCAAAGGGCAGCGCAAAGTTCAGCGCCATATAGTCGCCCTGCATCAAGGAGCGCGGGTCCACCGGGATCAGCGGCACCAGAATGCGCTGGCCATGGGCAATGACCTGCTCCTTGCCGCGCACATCCCAGTTGACCAGGCCCAGCGCCAGCACCGCGCCCACGACCAGACCGACCCATTGCAGCCGGCGCTGCGGCGCTGCAGGCGGCGTGTCTGCGCCAGCGCCGGCATCGGCCGCGCGGCGCAGCGCCCACAGGCAGGCCAGCAGCAGCGCGCCAGCCAGCGCCAGGCCCAGGCCCTTGGCCGCCAGCGACCAACCCAGGTGGTAGTAGAACTGGCCTAGCGCGACCAGCGCCAGCAGCGCGCAGAGTACGGCAATTCGCCAGCGCGCCGCCAGCAAGGCACCCGCGGCGACCAGGCCAACAACGGCCAGCCCGGTGCTGAACCAGGCGGCCAGCGCCAGCATGGCGCCCGCCAGCAGCAGGCTGTGCTCGCCCTGGCGGTTGGTGGTGCCGCGCGCACGCCATTGGCGGGCCAGCATCCAGGCCGACAGCGCCACCACCACCACGGCCAGCGCGCGCCCGGCAGGAAAGACCCAGGGCATGAAGTCGCTGCTCTGCTCCCAGAAGATGGCGCGGGCGACATAACCCGAGGCGAAATTGCTGATCAGCACGCCGACGATGGCCGCATCGGCAAAGGCGGCCCAGCGCGGCCGGGACCAGCGCTGCGCCGGCGTGGCCAGGCGCGCGGGTTCGGCACGCAGCCACAGGCACCACAGCAGCGCGGGCAGCAACGCGTCGAGCTGCAGCGGCAGCAAGGCCGGCAGCCAGGACTGCAGCGCCATGAGGCTGACCACCACGGCCATGCCCCAGCCCAGGCCCATCAGCGACTGGATCCAGCGCATCTGCGCCAGCGCGGCGCCCAGCATCAGCACCAGCGCCGAGACCGTACCAATCAGCAGCACACCCAGGCGTGAGTCAGCCACATCGCCCAGGTTGACCAGCACCAGCAGCCCGCCCGCGCACCAGAGCACCAGCGCCACGCAGTTGATGAAGGCATGGCGGGACTGGCGCATCAAACCACCGGCTGCGGCCAGAAACACCAGGCCCAGCACCACGCCGCCGGCACCAAAGACAAAACGCTCGCCCAGCGCCAGCGCCAGAAATACCGCCAGCGGCACCAGGCTGGCCAGCGCACCCAGCATGGCCAACGCCAGCACCAGGACCGGGGGCTCATCCAGATCTTGCACAGGCGCATCGCCTTGCACCAGGCCTTGCTGGCGGGCCGGGGACCACCAGGCCGGTTGCGTGCGCAGAAATGACAGAGGACGGATAGCAGCCATCACAGCACCTCCTGGTGGTCGCGCTGCTGGGCATGCAGGTAGTGCTGCGCTGCCATCAAGGCCTTGACCGAAGCGCCCAGGCAGACCATCACCACCACGGCAAAGGCGAGCAGGGCCTCGGTCTCATGCCACTCGAATATCCAGCGGGCAATCAGCGACAGCACCAGCACATTGGCGGCCAAGGTGGCCAGGCAAGTGCAGATAAAGTCGCGAAAACGGCTGAACAGCGCCACCAGCAAGCTGGCAGCCACCAAGGCGCCGCTGAGCGCAAAGGCCGCCAGGGTCTGGCGCGTGGCCTCGTCAAACAGCTGTACGGTGGCAATGGCCGACCAGGCTGCCAGCGCGCCGCCCAGCGCCAGGCGCTGCGACCACCAGCCCATGCCGCCGCGCACCCGCAGGGCCGGCACGCAGTACACCAGCAGCGGCACCAGCGCCAGCGCCAGCCAAAGCGCCAGGCGCAGCAGCAGCTGGGGCAGGGTATCGCGGTCGGCGACCAGGACCTGCCAGAGGTCGAGCTTGCCGGTCCAGAACACGATGGCGGCTGCGACGATCAGCACCCAGACGCACCAGAGCAGATCGCTGGCAGCCAGTGCCACCCAGATGAGCGAGAGCGCCGCCCAGGCGGCAAACAGCTGCCAGGCATCGGCGCCGGTCTGGTAGGTCTGGCCCACATAGGCCAGCAGGCCGCCCAGCACCAGGGTGGCGCACAGCAGCGCCGCCAGCCGCAGGCGCGGCCACAGACAGGCGGCCAGCACGGACAGCGCCAGCGTGCCCTCGATCAGGCCCAGCTTGAACCAGTGCGACTGCGCCTGCCAGTTGGCCGCCACCCAGAAGATCAGCCCGCTGGCCACCAGCAGCGCGGCCACCAGCAGCAGGCCGGCGCGGATTTTGCGGGCCAGATCGGCCGGGGCACCGGCTGAGACAGCCAGTGCATACAGCGGCGCGATGCGCGGGTCGCCTGGCGCCGACTGGGCGCTGACCTGGTACAGGGTGGAGTCCATGCGTTTGTTCCTCGTTGGTGGGCCGCTTGCACGGCGGTGCAGCGGTGGCCCTGGTGCAGCCGCCCCAGGCAGCCTGCACACAGCCTGCAATATAACCAAACGCTTCTGGGCCAGGGCATGCGCCAGTTCAGGTAGCTTCAAACGATACTGCCGGAGCCCGCCAGGCGAGACCGGGCCGGGGTGCTCAGCGTGCGGCGGCAGCCTGGGGTTGGGCCACAAAGCCCATGCGGCTGAGGCCGGCGCTTTGCGCCGCATCCATCAGTTCGACGGCGCGGGCATAGGGCAGGCTCTGGTCGATGGACAACTGCACCTCGGTCTGCGGATTGCGCTCGGCCTGCTGCTTGAACAGCGCTTTGAGGGCCTCCATGTCGGTGGGCTGGCCATCGGCAAACAGCGCGCCCTGGGCATTGAGCTGCACCGCAATCGCCGCCGGCGGATTGGCCCGGGTGGCGCTGGCGGCCTGGGGCAGGTCCAGGCGGATGGAGGCGGCCAGCAAGGGCGCTGCCATGATGAAGATGACCAGCAGCACCAGCATCACATCCACCAGCGGCGTCACATTGATGGCGCTGATCGGCGCGCTGGCCGGGGTTTTGTTGAAGCGACCGAATGCCATGGTGCGAAGGGCCTGGGTTGGCGGCGGCTCAGCGGCTGCCCACCAGGGCGATGCTATCCACGGCATTGTGGGCCTGCATGCCGGCGTAGGCCTGTGGCGCCTGGGCGGCTTGCTGCAAGGCCCAGGTCTGCATGTCGTGGGCAAAGCCTTCGAGCAGCTCCTCGACCTGCGCGAGCTTGCGGCCCAGCAGGTTGTAGGCCAGCACCGCCGGCAAGGCAACGGCCAGGCCGGCGGCGGTCATCACCAGCGCCTCGCCCACGGGGCCGGCCAGTTGCTCCAGGCTGACATGCTCGGCGCCGGCCAGTGCCGCCAGCGCCTGGTGGATGCCCCAGACGGTGCCCAGCAGGCCGACAAAGGGGGAGGTGGCGCCAATGGACGCGAGCACCGTCTGCCCCCATTGCAGCCGGTGGCTGGCGCCATGCAGCGCCTCGCGCAGCACGCGGGTGGTTTGCACCTGGGCGCCGCTGGCCACAGCCAGGCTGTGGTTGGCGGCAGGCTCGGCCGCCACAATGTGCGCAATCGCATCGGCTACCGGGGTCAGCAAGGCGGCGCGGTCAATGGTTGGCAGCGCCAGGCGTGCCTGCTCCCAGCTGCTGGCCTGCCAGAAGGCATCGGTGGCCCGCAAGGTGGCGCCATGGGCGCGGCCCAGCCACCAGGCCTTGTAGAGAATCAGCACCCAGCTGGTGACGGACATGAGCAACAAGACCAGGGCCGTGGCCCGGGCGACGCCGTCTGCTTGCGAGAGCCATTGCCCCATCGTCATGGTTGGCCGTCCTTGTAATAGCGGGGTGGGTGTGCCGGGCTGGGTTTATTTCAGGCCGAGCACGTCGTACATGTCGAACAGGCCGGTCTTCTGGCGCGCCAGGTAGCGCGCTGCCCGCAGGCTGCCATTGGCGTAACCGGCGCGGCTGCTGGACTTGTGCGAGATCTCGATGCGCTCGCCATCGCCGGCAAACAGCACGGTGTGGTCGCCGACGATATCGCCGCCGCGCATGCTGGCAAAGCCAATGCTGTTGGCCACGCGCGCGCCGGTGTGGCCAAAGCGCTCGTAGACGGCGCGGTCGGCCAGCTGTGTGCCCTGGGCCTCGGCAATCACCTCGCCCATTTTCAGCGCCGTGCCCGAGGGGGCATCGACCTTGTGCTTGTGGTGCGCTTCGACGATCTCGATGTCGTAGCCGCCTTCTTGCAAGGCCTTGGCCGCCATCTCCAGCAGCTTGAAGGTCACGTTCACGCCCACGCTCATATTGGGCGAGAGCATCACCGCCGTCTTGTCGGCAAACTGGCGGATCTGCGTCTTTTGCGCGTCGCTAAAGCCCGTGGTGCCGATGACCACGCCCACGCCGCGCTCGGCCGCCAGCGCCAGGTGGGCCAGCGTGCCTTCGGGGCGGGTGAAATCGATCAGTACATCAGCGCCTTGCAGGCCCTGGGCCAGGTCGGCGGTGATCTGCACGCCGGTGTGGCGGCCCAGGAAGGCACCCGCATCAGTGCCCAGGCTGGGGTTGCCGGCGGCATCGAGCGCGCCGCTCAGCTGCAGGTCCGTGCTGGCCAGCACGGCTTCGATCAGCATGCGGCCCATGCGGCCGCTGGCGCCTGCAATGGCGACGGCAATACGGGGGCTGTTGTCGGGGGAGAGGGGGGCGGTCATGGGTAGTTTCCTGGGGCTCAAACGGGCGGCATCTCAGCAAACATCGGACACGGCCCAAAGACGGCGCTGGCCACCCGCTGCCAGTGCAGGACGGGGGCATGCCAGCGCCATGGCATCAGCGCTGGGGCGATTCCAGCGGCGGGTAGCTGGCAGGCGGCGTGGCGGTGCTCGTGTCGCTGCTGCTGGTGTCGGCGCTGGGGGCGGGGGCTGGCTGATCGGCCTTGTACTTGGCCAGCTCCTCGGGCGTTGCTTCCAGGCGCGGCACCTTGGGGTTCTTGATCGAGGTCGTGACCGAGGCGACGAACTCCTGCTCGCTGGGCATCTCATCGCCTTCAAAGCGCTCCAGGCCGGTGTCGTTGAAGTACACGGTAAAGCGGCGCTCCTGCTCGGGCACACCCTTGCGCTTGATGGTGAACACGTAGTCCCAGCGGTTGGCGTGGAACACGCTGGCCAGCAGCGGGGTGCCCAGCAGATCCTTGACCTGCTGGCGGCTCATGCCTTTTTGCAGCGCGTCGACCTGCTCCTTGGTGATCACATTACCCTGCACCACCTCCACCTTGTAGGGGGTGATGGCGCTGGCGAACTTACGGCTGGCTTCATTGAAGGAGCCGCAAGCGGCCACACTGGCGCCCAGGGCCAACAGCGCCGCCATGCGGACACCGGAACGAACAAATTCAGGCATGGTTTTAGACATAGCGATATGATCGGCCATTGTAGCGGCTGGTCTCCAGGCCTTCTCCAGAAGTCCGTATACCAATCGGGCCCACTTGAAAGACCTTGTTATGAAAAATATTGAAGAACTCAAAAGCACTGGCCTCAAGGCAACGCTGCCTCGGCTGAAGATTCTGGATATCTTCCAGAATGGTGCTCAGCGCCACATGACGGCGGAAGATGTGTTCCGCGTGCTGCTGGAAGAGCGCTCCGACATCGGTCTGGCCACGGTCTACCGCGTGCTGACCCAGTTCGAGCAGGCCGGCATCCTGATCCGCAGTAACTTCGAGAGCGGTAAGGCGGTTTACGAGCTCAACGAAGGCCAGCACCACGACCATTTCGTCTGCACCAGCTGCGGCAAGGTCGAGGAGTTCTATGACCCCGAGATCGAAAAGCGCCAGCAGTCCATTGCCAAGAGCAAGGGCTGGATCGTGCATGACCACTCGATGGCCCTGTACGGCCAATGCGCGGAGTGCGCGGTCAAGGCCAAATAAGCACAGCATCCCACCGCTGCCCGCCAGAACCTGAAAAGCGAAGCGCCGAAAACGCTTCGCTTTTTACGTTTTGCACACATAGCTTTACAGCAGCGCGACGGCACAGGCGCACCATGGGGCCTTCTGCACCAGGCTCCAGACTCCCCATGCGCCCTAACCGACTGCCCCGACTGCTCACCCTCAGCGCCGCCGCCTTGGCGGGCACCTTGTGGCTTGGCGCCTGCGCCTCCCATGCGCCGCCAGATGCGGCCAGCGCGCAGGCGGCGTTGCCCGATACGGCAGCGGTGCCGCTGAGCGCCACCCAGCGCCTGCAATGGCTGGACCGCGTCAGCTGGGGCGCGAGCGACAGCGCCGACCAGCAGCTCCAGCGCCTGGGCCTGCAGCGCTGGCTGGATGCGCAGCTCGCGCCGCGCCAGCCGCCCCGCCTGCCCGCCCAGGCCGAGCAGCAGATTGCGGCCTTGGAAATCAGCCAGCGCAGCATGCTGGAGCTGCAGCGCGACATTGCTGCGCAGCGCCTGGCTGCCCGCACCGCCACCGAGCAAGGCCAGGGAGAGGGCGAAGGCGCGCGCCTGCGCCAGGAAGTGCAGCGCCACCTGAACCAGCTCGCCGCCCAGGCCCAGCAGCGCCAGGTGCTGCGTGCGCTGTACTCGCCCGCCCAGCTGCAGGAGCAGATGACCTGGTTCTGGATGAACCACTTCAATGTCAGCACGCGCAAGGCCGAAACGCGGCTGTGGATAGCAGATTACGAGGAGCGGGCGATCCGCCCCAACGCCCTGGGTAACTTCCGCACGCTGCTCGAAGCGAGCATGCGCCACCCGGCGATGCTGCTCTACCTGGACAACGCCAGCAACGCCAAGGGCCACATCAACGAAAACTACGCCCGCGAGCTTCTGGAGCTGCACACCATGGGCGTGGGCAGCGGCTACACCCAGGCCGATGTGCAGGCCATGGCCCATGTGCTGACGGGCGTGGGTTTCAGCACCCGCGATGCCGATGCACCGCCGCCGCGGATGGACCCCGAGCTGCAGGCCGATTACCTGCGCGATGGCTTTTTCGAGTTCAACCCCAAGCGGCACGACTATGCGCCCCAGGTCTTGCTGGGCCAGCCGCTGCGAGCCAAGGGCATGGCGGCGGTGGACGAGGCGCTGGACCGCATCGTGGCCTCGCCCGCCACGGCGCAGTTCATTGCGCGCAAGCTGGCAGTGTTCTTCATGAGCGACAACCCGCCACCCGCCTTGGTGCAGCGCACGGCAGCGGCTTTCTCGCGCAGCCATGGCGATATGGCCACCACCTTGCGTGCGCTGCTGACCGCGCCCGAGGCGCTGGCCCAGCAAGGCCAGCGCTTCAAGGACCCCATGCACTATGTGCTGGGCGCCGTGCGCCTGGGCTATGACGAGCGCGTAGCCAGCGATGTGCGCCCGGTGATCGGCTGGATCAACCGCCTGGGCCAGCCCCTCTACGGCCATGAAACGCCCGATGGCTACCCCGTATCGCAATCGGACTGGGCCAGTTCCGGACAGATGGCCGCGCGCTTTGATGTGGCGCGGCAGATTGCGACACGCAGTGCCGTGCTGTTCCGCGCCGAACCTCAGGCCGCGCTGGAGCAGCCGCCGTACCCGGACCTGGCGCAGCGTGCCACCGCCCAGGCGCGCGTGGCCCAGTGGAGCGCGGCATCGCGCGACGCGCTGGCCAAGGCGCGCAATGTGCCCGACTGGAATACCTACTTTCTCTCCGCCCCCGAAATGATGGTTCGCTGACGAGGTACGCCATGCAAAGACGCCACTTTCTCTCTGCCGCCGCCAGCCTGCCGCTGGCCTTCAGCCTGGCACGGGCCCGCGCAGCAGCGCCCCGCAGCGATACACCGCGCTTTTTGCTGGTGTTCTTGCGCGGCGCCTACGACAGCAACAGCCTGCTGGTGCCCACGCACAGCGACTTCTACTACGCCGCGCGCCCCACGATCGCCATCGCACGCCCGGGCGAGGCCAATGGCGCGCTGCCGCTGGATACGCGCTGGGGCCTGCACCCGGCGATGGAAGGGAGCGTGCTGCCGCTGTGGCGCAGCAAGCAGGCCTGCTTTGTGCCCTTTGCCGGCACCGACGACCTCTCCCGCAGCCATTTTGAAACCCAGGACTCGATCGAGCTGGGCCAGCCGCTCGATGCCCACCCGAGTTTGCGCAGCGGCTTCATGAACCGCCTGGCGCAAACCTTGCAGGGGCGCAGCGACCTGGCGCCGATGGCGTTTACCGCGCAACTGCCGCTGTGCATGCGCGGGCCGGCCCGCATTGCCAATACCGCGCTGGCCAATGTCGGCAAGGGCGGCGTGGATGCCAACCGCAGCCGCGCCATTGCCGCGATGTATGCCGGCACCGCACTGGCGCCTGCCGTCAACGAAGGCTTTGAGGTGCGCGCGGCCGTGCTGCGCGGCATGCAGGAGGAGATGGACAAGGCCGGGCGTGATGCCATCAGCGCCAAGGGCTTCAGCCTGGTGGCCCAGCGCATGGCCACTTTGATGCGTGACCAGTTCGATCTGGGCTTTGTCGATGTGGGCGGCTGGGACACCCATGTGAACCAGGGCAATGCCAGCGGCAACCTGGCCAACCGGCTCGATGACCTGGGCCGGGGCCTGGCCGCCTTTGCGCAGGAGATGGGCGCCGAGCCCTGGCGCCACACCGTCGTCGCGGTGGTCAGCGAGTTTGGCCGCACCTTCCGTGAAAACGGCAACAAGGGCACCGACCACGGCCATGGCACCGCGTACTGGATATTGGGCGGCGGCCTGTCGGCGCAGGCCGGTGGGCGCATTGTGGGCGAGCAGATCAAGGTGAGCGAGGCGAATCTGTTCCAGAACCGCGACTACCCCGTGCTCAACGAGTACCGCAGCGTGCTGGGCGGCCTGTTTGCGCGCATGTACGGCCTGTCAACGGCGCAGCTGCAGCAGGTGTTTCCGCAGGCCGCGGTCAAGGACCTGCGGCTGGTTTGAGGCTGCAGGCCTCGGTGGTTTTAAAACTCACGCCCGCTGGCCATGGCCTTGCGGTGCCGGTCGACAAACTCCTGGTAGGTGTCAATGCCGCGCAGCTGCAAGATGGTGTTGCGCACCGCCGCTTCCACCAGCACGGCGATATTGCGGCCGGCCACCACCTGGATGACCACCTTCATCACCGGAATGCCCAGCACATCCTGGGTCAGCGGTGCGGCGGGCAGCCGGTCGTAGTCGCGCTCCATGGTTTCCTTGCGCACCAGGTGCACGATCAGCTTGAGCCGCATCTTGCGGCGCACGGCCGTCTCACCAAAGATGGCGCGGATATCGAGCAGGCCGATGCCGCGCACTTCCAGCAGGTTCTGCAGCAGGTCGGGGCATTTGCCCTCGATCGTGGTCTGGTTGATGCGGTACAGGTCCACGGCGTCATCGGCCACCAGGCCGTTGCCACGGGTGATCAGCTCCAGGCCCAGCTCGCTCTTGCCCAGGCCGGATTCACCGGTGATCAGCACGCCCATGCCCAGGATGTCCATGAACACGCCATGCATGGTGGTGCGGTCGGCGAAATGCTTGGACAGGAAGGCGCGCAGCACATCGATGACAAAGGCGGCCGACTCCTTGGTGGAGAACATCGGGATGTGCGCGCGCTCGCACATGGACAGCAGCTCGTCAGGGGCGCCCTGGCCATCGGCCAGCACCAGCACCGGCGGCTCCAGGGTCACGATGCGGGCGATGCGGCGGCGGCAGTCTTCGGTGGTGGAGTTGGTGAGGTAGGCGATCTCGCGCTCGCCCAGCACCTGCGCGCGGTAGGGGTGGATGTAGTTGAGGTAGCCCACCAGGTCGGCGCTGGAGCGGGCGCTGCGCACCGCCACTTCGTCAAAGCGGCGCTCGGAGGCCCCCAGGCCCGCCAGCCATTCCCAGCGCAGCGAGGCACGGAACTCCTCGAACAACACATCTGCGCTTACGACATTGGGTTTCACGGTGCAGTCCTTTCAAAGCCAGAGCGCGCAGCAAAGCCACCCGCCAGTGTGAAAGACTAGCAGGAAAAACGGGGTTCAAGGCAGATACGCGTGCTTGCTTGGGCCTGCTGGCGCAGGCGTGCGGCGTTCAGGCGTGGGCGGTCGAGGTGTTGTTGGTAGACGATTGCCAGGTGTCGATCATCTGGTGGAGCTGCTCGGCATTGGTACTGGCCTTCATCTGCTCGCGCAGGCTGGCATTGGACAGCAGCTCGGCAATCTCGCCGAGGATCTCCAGATGCTGCTGGGTGGCCGCTTCGGGCACCAGCAAAAAGATCAGCAAGTTGACCGGCTGCTCATCAGGGGCGTCAAAGCCAATGGCGCGCTCGAGCTGGAACACCGCCGCCATCGGGGACTTGAGGCCCTTGATACGCCCATGCGGAATGGCCACGCCATGCCCCAGACCGGTCGAGCCCAGTCGCTCGCGTGCAAACAGGCTGTCGGTGACCAAGGCGCGCGAGAGGCCGTGCAGACTCTCGAACAGCAGGCCCGCTTCTTCAAATGCACGTTTTTTACTGGAAACATCCACACTCACTAGCACTTGAGCTGGAGGCAAGATAGAGGCAAGACAGTTCATAGTGGAGTGCGGCTATATGGCTAGCTACTGGAGAGCATGATCAAACGAACGCAGCAACACCTGGATGCAGGTGTTGCTGCACGTATTATCGGTCAGTACTCAAACAGAATCTTTTTCCTCAGCAAAAAGCAGAGGGTTTACGCCATTGCTTGCCGCAACGCATCGCTGTAGTGGGATTGAACACGTTGCTTGTGACGGGCCACCATACGGTCCAGCCTGTCGACCAAAGCATCTACCGCGGCGTACAAATCGTGGTGAGAGCACTGAACACAGAGTTCATCACCCTTCACCCGCAGATTGCACACCACACGCTGCCGTTTCTCCTTTTCCTTCTGCTTTTCCACCGAAAGTAAAACTTTGGCATCCACCACCTGGTCAAAGTGTCGCGTAATGCGCATCAGCTTGGATGTTACATATTCGCGCAGCGCCGGGGTCACCGCCAAATGGTGACCACTGATCGTCAGGTTCATGAATAAGTCTCCTTCTGCAAACCGAGAAAAGTGACTGAGGCCGTTTAAAACCCAAGCCACCCCGAGGGGGAAACACATGCATGCGTGTAAACCATGATGCGCCCGGACCTGCAAAATTGCAAGTCTATGACAACCCGGTTCACTGGGTTTCTGGGCCGGGATGGCCGCGCAAGGCCGCCGCGTTGGTTACAAATGCGCCGCGCCGTGCTGCAAAAAATGGAGGGCCCATGCGCGGCGCATGGCGCTTTGGGCGCAATTGCAACCAGTGGCAAGCAGCGCTGACTTGGTGCGCCAGCACGTAAGGGCCTACGTGTTCGAGGCGCTGCGGCGCCCAATACTGCACTGCAATCCAAGGCATCCCGGCAACCCGGGCGAGGTCATGGGGGGTGACGACTACAATCGAGCGCTTGCCTTGCCGAGGTTGCGCGGCTGTCCGTGCCTTCCGTTTTCCCGCAGGGTGCCTGTCCATAGTTCTGCATCACCATGACCCAGCCCGTACCTTCTGCACTGCATACCTCCAAGCTCCATTCCCTGCCCCTGCTGGCCCGCGGCAAGGTGCGCGACAACTACGCCGTCGGCAACGACCGCATCCTGATGGTGGCCTCGGACCGTCTGTCGGCCTTCGATGTGATCATGGGCGAGCCCATTCCGGGCAAGGGCGCATTGCTGACGCAGATGGCGCTGTACTGGTTCGACAAGCTCGGCGACATCTGCCCCAACCACCTGACCGGTGAGGCGCCCGAGTCCGCCGTGCAGCCCGATGAAGTGGCCCAGGTGCATCTGCGCTCCATGCTGGTCAAGCGCCTGAAGCCCGTGCCGATCGAGGCGGTGGTGCGTGGCTACCTGGCGGGCAGCGGCTGGAAGGAATACCAGGAATCGCAAGCGGTCTGCGGCGTGCCCCTGCCCGCTGGCCTGATCAACTCCGCCAAGCTGGCCGAGCCCATCTACACGCCAGCGGCCAAGGCCGAAGCGGGCGAGCACGATGAGAACATCACCTTTGAGCGCACCGTCGAGATGGTGGGCCCCGAGCTGGCCGCGCAGATCCGTGACATCAGCATCGCCATCTACAAGAAGGCCGCCGCGATTGCGCTGACCAAGGGCATGATCATTGCCGACACCAAGTTCGAGTTTGGCCTGGATGAAGACGGCAAGCTGGTGCTGATGGACGAGGTGCTGACGCCCGACAGCTCGCGCTACTGGCCGGTGGAAGGCTATGCCGACGCGCTGGCGACCGGCGCCAACCCCCCCAGCTATGACAAGCAGTTTGTGCGCGACTGGCTCGAGCAGGCCAAGGTCAATGGCAAGCCCTGGGACAAGACGGCCCCGGCACCGCGCCTGCCGCAAGAAGTGATCGACAAGACCGCGGCCAAGTACCGCGAAGCGCTGGAGCGCCTGACTGCCTGACGGCTGGGGGCCTGATGGCCCCGCGGGCTGGTATGTGCTGCGGCCCGCTCAGGCCGTGGCGCTCAGTCTGACGTCCGCCTTTTTCAGCCACAGGCGCAGGCTGTCCACCAGGTCTTTGCGGCTGAACGAGCAGCTTTCCTCGTCAAACAGCGCGCTCGATTCGAGCCGGTCGAGCAGCTGCAGCAACACCTCCTGGAACTGCGCAGGCAGCGCGCCGAGCAAATCGGTGTAGCCGCGTGCCTGCTGGCTCAGGGCCGCCGCATCCATGTGGCCGGCCTCGAAATGGTCCAGCCCGTCTTGTAAGGCACCCAACTGGCGCAGCGCAGCGGATTGCATGGTGGTCTCCTGGTGGCTCAACATGGCTGCAGTGTAGAGGCCTTTGTGCCGGCCGAGCCTGGGATTTGCCAGGGGCCATTGGCCGTGCAGCCTCGCCGCCCGGGCGCAAATGCCCGACAATAGCCCCCATGAATGCCCTGAACATTTCGGAAACCATGCAGGCCCTGGGGCTGCAGGCCAAACAAGCCTCTGCCCAGATGGCTAAAGCACCTTCTGCTATCAAAAACAAAGCCTTGCTGGCGCTGGCACGTTTGCTGCGCGACCAGACCGAGGCCTTGCAGGCCGACAACGCCAAGGACCTGGCGCGCGCGCAGGCCAACGGCCTGTCTGCGCCCATGGTCGATCGCCTGCGCCTGACGCCCAAGGTGCTGGAGACCTGTGCCCAGGGCTGCGAGCAACTGGCGGCCATGGCCGATGTGGTGGGCGAGGTGGTGGGCATGAAGCAGATGCCCAGCGGTATTCGCGTGGGCCAGATGCGTGTGCCCCTGGGTGTCTTCGGCATGATTTATGAAAGCCGCCCCAACGTGACCATCGAGGCGGCCAGCCTGTCGATCAAGAGCGGCAATGCCTGCATTTTGCGCGGTGGCTCTGAAGCCATCGACTCCAACAAGGCGCTGGCACGCCTGGTGGAGCAGGCATTGCAGGAGGCTGGTTTGCCCGCCACAGGCGTGCAGCTGGTGCAGACCACCGACCGCGAGGCCGTGGGCCAGCTGATTGCGATGCCAGAATTTGTCGATGTGATCATTCCGCGCGGCGGCAAGGGCCTGATCGAGCGCATCAGCCGCGAAGCCAAGGTGCCGGTGATCAAGCACCTGGACGGCAACTGCCATACCTATATCGATGCGCCTAGTGATCTGGACATGGCCGTCAAGGTGACGGAAAACGCCAAGACGCAGAAATACAGCCCCTGCAACGCGACCGAAAGCCTGCTGGTGGCGCGCGCCGTGGCGGCAGATTTTCTGCCCCGCATTGGCGCGGTGTTTGCGGCCAAGGGCGTGGAGATGCGTGCCGATGCCGAAGCGCTGGCGCTGCTGCAGGGCGTGCCCGGTGCCCGCCTGCAGGCGGCGACCGAGCAGGACTGGTCCGAAGAGTACCTGGCCGCCGTCATCAGCATCAAGGTGGTGGCTGGGGTGGACGAGGCGATTGCCCATATCAACCACTACTCCAGCCACCATACCGATGCGATCATCACGCGCGACCACATGCATGCGCAGCGTTTTTTGCGCGAAGTGGATTCGGCCAGCGTCATGGTCAACGCCAGCACGCGCTTTGCCGATGGTTTTGAGTACGGGCTGGGCGCCGAAATCGGCATCAGCACCGACAAGTTCCATGCCCGGGGACCGGTGGGTATCGAGGGGCTGACCTCGCTGAAATACATTGTGCTGGGCGAAGGTGAAGTGCGCGGCTGATGCCGGTCGCTCCCAGCTGCTCTGGCTCGCTGGTCGGTGATCTTTGCTGACCGGCCGCCTCTTGCCCACGTTATGATGCGGCCATGCCAGGCCGCTCCCTAGCGGCTGGCGCCTCATGCTATGAAAATTCTGATCCTCGGCGCAGGCCGCGTGGGCGAGAGTGTCGCCGAAAGCTTGCTGAGTGAAAAAAACGACATCACCGTGATCGACACGGATGGTGTGCGCCTGCGCGATCTCGAAGGCCGCTTCGATCTGCGTGGCGTGGTGGGCAATGGCATCAGCCCCGAGGTGCTGGCCGAGGCCGGTGCGGCGGACACGGACATGCTGATCGCCTGTACCTCCCAGGACGAGACCAATCTGACCGCCTGCAAGATCGCGCAGGTGCTGTTCAACATCCCCACCCGCATTGTGCGCGTGCGCTCGGTGGCACTCAAAAGCCATGCCGAGCTGCTGTCCGACACCGGCTTTGGGGTGACGCATGCCTTCTGCCCCGAAGAAGCGCTGATGGGCTACATCGGCAAGCTGGTGACCTACCCCGAGGCGCTGCAGGTGCGCGAGTTTGCCCAGGGCCATGTGGCGCTGGCGTCAGTGCGCGCACGCGGCGGCGCGCCGGTGGTGGGCTTGAGCGTGGCCGATGTGCGCCAGAACCTGCCCCATGGCACCGTGCGTGTGGTGGGCGTCTACCGCCGCTTTCACCACGAGGCCGACCGCCTGGTGCCGACCGAGGGCAGCACCCGCATCGAGCCGGGCGACGAGGTGTTTGTGCTGTCGGACAAGGAGCAACTGGGCGATGTGCTGGCAGCCTTCAACCGCCAGGTGGGTGAACAGGCCGAGGTGGTGCGCCGCGTGATGGTGGCCGGCGGCGGGCGTGTGGGCATGCGCCTGGCGCGCGCGCTGACCAAGGAATCGAGGCGCTTCCAGGTCAAGATCATCGAGAAAAGCGAGGACCGCTGCGTCTACCTGGCCTCGCGCCTGCCGTCCGATGTGCTGGTGCTCAAGGGCGATGCCACCGACGAGACCTTGATGGAGAACGAGAACGTCGAGGATGTGGACCTGTTTGTGGCCATCACCGATGACGACGAAGACAACATCATGTCCTGCCTGCTGGCCAAGAAGCTGGGCGCCACCCGGGTGCTGGCGCTGATCAACCGCCGCACCTATGCCGACCTGATGCATGGCACGCAGATTGACATTGCGCTGTCGCCCGCCCAGGCCACCTTGGGCGAGCTGCTCGCTTATGTGCGCCAGGGCGATGTGCAGGCCGTGCACAGCCTGCGCCGGGGCGTGGCCGAGGCGATCGAAATTGTGGCGCGGGGCGATGCGAAAACCTCGCGCGCGGTGGGCCGGCGCGTGGGCAGCCTGCGGCTGCCGCGCGATGTGCACATCGGCATGATTGTGCGCGGCCTGCCCGCGCCCGATGCGCGCAACACCAATGGCAGCGAGACCGCCGAGCGCGATGAAGAAGAGCGCAATGACGAGCAGGTGGAGGTGATCGTGCCCACCAGCGGCACCATCATCCAGAGCAATGACCATGTCATTCTCTTCTTGCCGAACAAGCGCCTGGTGCATGAGGTCGAGGCCCTGTTCCGTGTCGGGGTGACCTTTTTCTAGGCCCGGCCGATGACTGATCTTCGACCCGTGCTGCGCGTATTGGGCATTTTGCTGCTGATGTTTGGCGGCACGATGGCCGTGCCCGCGATCTCCTCGTGGTGGCTCGATGACGGGGTGTTTGGCGTCTACCCGCTCACGATGGGCATCACCTGGGCCTGCGGCCTGGTGCTGTGGTGGATGGCGCGCCATGAGCAGCGCGAGCTGCAGGCGCGCCACGGCATCATGCTGGTTGCCTTTGTGTGGATGGTGTTCCCGTTGTTTGCGGCGCTGCCGCTCTACCTGGGCTTTGAGCGCATCGACCGGGCGCTGAGCTGGCAGCATGCCTATTTTGAAGCGGTCTCGGGCCTCACAACCACCGGCTCCACCGTGCTCAACCATGTGGATACCTTGCCGGTGTCGCTCAACATCTGGCGCACCTTTCTGCAGTGGATGGGCGGCATGGGCATCCTGATTCTGGCTGTGGCCATCCTGCCGATGATTGGCATGGGCGGCAGCCAGCTGTTCCGCGCCGAGGCCGCCGGCCCGGTGAAGGACACCAAGCTCACGCCGCGCATGGCCGAAACCGCCAAGGGGCTGTGGGGTGTGTACGGCCTGTTTTCCGTACTCTGCGCGCTGGCCTACTGGCTGGCCGGCATGACGCCGCTGGACGCGGTGATGGTCATGTTCACCACGGTGAGTCTGGGCGGTCTCACCCCCCATGACGCCAGCTTTGCCTATTTCAATTCACCGCTGATCGAGGGCATTTGCACCGTCTTCATGCTGCTGGCCAGCTGCAACTTCGCGCTGTATTTTGTGGCCATCCGCAAGCGCAATGTCTGGGTGCTGTACCGGCAGCCTGAGTTCCGCGCCACCATCGGCACCTTGCTGGGTGGCGGCTTGCTGGTGGCGGCACTGCTGTGGTTCAAGGGGGTGTATGGCCCGCTGGAATCGCTGCGCATGGGCGTTTTCCACACCGTATCGGTTGCGACCACCACCGGCTATGCAGCCGTCGATTTCGGGCTGTGGCCGCCTTTTGCGCCGGTCTTCATGCTGCTGCTGTCGGGGGTGGCCACCAGTGCGGGTTCGACCGGCGGCGGTATCAAGATGATCCGCATGCTGCTGCTGCTCAAGCAAACCCGGCGTGAAATGCGGCGCCTGGTGCACCCCAATGCAGTGCAGCCGGTGACGGTGGGCGGCCTGGCGGTGGATGAGCGGGTGATTTTCTCGGTGCTGGCCTTCATGCTGGTGTACTGCGCCACCATTGCGGTGCTGACCATGGCCTTGCTGTTCACGGATATGGATTTGCAAAACGCGCTGGGCGCCGTGCTTGCCAGCGTGAACTGTGCCGGTGTAGGCTGGGGCGATCTGGGCCCCAGCAACAATTTTGCCGGGCTGACCAGCTTCCAGCTGAGCGTGACCACCTTGGGCATGCTGATGGGCCGGCTGGAGATTCTCAGCTTTCTGGCCCTGTTGACGCCGGCTTTCTGGAGAAGGTGAGTGCTTGCTAGGTAGGGCGGCAGCAAAGTTCTGGTGACTTTGGCCCTCAACTCTCTACAATTGGTACTCAATTGTTTTTTGCTCGTTTTTTTTGAGCCCTCAAACAGTATTCATTTATGGTCCCGAATCTCATAACAGCCCTAACGGGGCCCATCAACGAATTGGAACAGCGCATGCTCGATGCCATGCCCGCGATCGAGCGCTGGTTCCGTCTGGAGTGGATGGAGCACACGCCTCCGCTCTATTCGTCGGTGGATATCCGCAATGCTGGCTTCAAGCTCGCACCGGTTGATACCAACCTGTTCCCTGGCGGTTGGAACAACCTGACGCCAGAGATGGTGCCGCTGGCTGTGCAATCGGCGATGGCTGCGATTGAAAAGATCTGCCCTGAGGCGCGCAACCTGCTGATCATTCCCGAGAACCAGACGCGCAACCCGCAGTACCTGGCCAATCTGGTGCAGCTGCAGCATATCTTCTCGATGGCGGGGCTGAATGTGCGCATCGGCTCGATCGATCCGGAAGTCAAGGAGACGATCAAGCTCAAGGTGGGCAACAAGGAGCTGGTGATCGAGCCGGCGCTGCGCCATGGCCGCCGCGTGGGCCTGAAGTATTTCGACCCCTGCACCATCTTGCTGAACAACGACCTGTCCACCGGCGCGCCCGGCATTCTGGAAGAGGTCTACGAGCAGTTTGTGCTGCCGCCGCTGCATGCGGGCTGGAGCGTGCGCCGCAAAAGCCGCCATTTTCAAAGCTATGAAGAGGTGGCCAAGCGCTTTGGCAAGCTGATGGGGATCGACCCCTGGCTGATCAACCCGATGTTCAGCAGCCGCAAGGGCGTGGACTTTACCGATGGCAGCGAGCATGCACTCGATGAGTTGCGTGAAGATGTCGACGTGATGCTGACCAAAGTGCGCCGCAAGTACAAGGAATACGGCATCAAGGAGACGCCCTTTGTCGTCGTCAAGGCCGACAACGGCACCTATGGCATGGGCGTGATGAGCGTGCATGACGCCAAGGAGCTGCGTCAGCTGTCGGTCAAGACCAAGAACCAGATGTCGCTGGTCAAGGACGGCCAGCAGGTGCACGACATGATCATCCAGGAGGGTGTGCAGACCGTCGAGCGCATGGACAAGGAAGCGGCCGAGCCGGTGGTCTACATGATTGACCGCTATGTGGTGGGCGGCTACTACCGCGCCCACTCGGACAAGGGCGCCGAGGACAACCTCAATGTGCCCGGCGCGCATTTCATCCCGCTGTCGTTCGAGCACGGCATCTCGCCGGGCGATTCGGTGGGGGCCAGCGCGCCCAACCGCTTCTATATGTATGGCGTGGTGGCGCGGCTGGCGATGCTGGCGGCCAGCTATGAGCTCGAGGCGACCGACCCGGACGCCGAAATCTACGACTGAGCCGGTCGCGGCCTTCCTTCAACCTCTGATTGCCGCCCGCTGCTGATCCGCCATTCGGGCTTGTCCGGATGCGCGGCTTCACTCTGGGCGCAACAACAGGCGCACAATGCAAACCAATCCACTACAAGCATGCCTGATGCGGCATGGCACAAAGGCTTGATGTGCAACACAACAATAAATCCGCACTGCCCGCGCTGACCCTAGGCGCCATCGGGGTGGTGTATGGCGATATCGGCACCAGCGTGCTGTATTCGCTCAAAGAGGTGTTTGGCTCCGGCCATGTGCCTTTCACCCACGACAACGTCTACGGCGTGCTGTCCATCCTGTTCTGGACCTTGACCTTGATCGTCTCGCTGAAATACGTGGTCCTGGTGCTGCGGGCGGACAACAACGGCGAGGGCGGGCTGATTGCCATGCTGGCGCTGGCCTCGCAAGCGGTCAAGGACAAGCCCAAGCTGCGCTCGGTGCTGATGCTGGTCGGCATCTTTGGCACCTGCCTGTTCTACGGCGATGGCGTGATCACGCCGGCCATCTCGGTGCTCTCGGCCGTTGAAGGCCTGGAGGTGGTCTCGCCCGGCTTCAAGTCCTGGGTGATTCCGCTCACCTTGGTGGTCCTGCTGCTGCTCTTTTGGGTGCAAAAGCGGGGCACGGCGGGCATCGGCAAGTTCTTCGGGCCCATCATGGTGGTCTGGTTCCTCTGCATTGCGGCGCTGGGCATCTGGAACATCGTGGACCACCCGCAGGTGCTGTGGGCGCTCAGCCCGCACCATGCGCTGGGCTTTATCGGCCGGCATCCGGGCATCAGCTTCATCATTCTGGGCGCCGTGGTGCTCTGCGTGACCGGGGCGGAGGCCTTGTATGCCGACATGGGCCATTTTGGACGCAAGCCCATTCGCCTGGCCTGGTTCAGCGTGGCTATGCCGTCCCTGGTGCTCAATTACTTTGGCCAGGGCGCGCTGGTGCTGGAGAACGCCGAGGCAGTGAAAAACCCCTTCTTCATGCTGGCGCCCGGCTGGGCGCTGCTGCCCCTGGTGCTGCTGGCGACGATGGCGACGGTGATCGCATCGCAGGCGCTGATCACCGGCGCGTTCAGCGTCACCAAGCAGGTCATCCAGCTCGGTTACCTGCCGCGCATCCAGATCCTGCACACCAGCGTGCGTGACACGGGGCAGATCTACATCCCCTTTGTGAACTGGAGCCTGTTCCTGACCATTGTGCTGGCAGTGATCCTGTTCAAATCCAGCAGCAATATGGCGGCGGCCTACGGGATTGCGGTGACCCTGGATATGACCATCACCACGGTGCTCACCTTCTTTGTATTGCGCTATGGCTGGAAATATGCGCTGTGGATGGCGCTGGCGCCGACGGTGTTCTTCTTCTGTATAGACATCACTTTCTTTGCCTCCAATCTGCTCAAGCTGTTCGATGGCGGCTGGTTCCCGCTGGCCATCGGTCTGTGCCTGTTTGTCGTGATGATGACCTGGAAGCGCGGGCGTGAGCTGGTCTACCAAAAGCTGCATGCCGATGGCATCGATCTGCAGTCCTTCCTGCAGATGGTGCTGCAGGCGCCGCCCACGCGGGTGCCGGGCACGGCGGTGTTTATGACGTCTGATGCCCATGTGGTGCCCACGGCCTTGCTGCACAACCTCAAGCACAACAAGGTGCTGCATGAGCAGAACATGTTCGTCAACATCGTCTACCACGAGGTGCCCTGGATCGGCCTGGAAAAGCGCGCGGTGATCGAGCCGCTGGGCGGCGACTGCTGGCGCGTGCAGCTGAACTACGGCTTCAAGAACGATGTGGATGTGCCCAATGCGCTGCACCAACTGCGCGGCCATGGCTGCGATACCGGGCAGATGGTGACCAGCTACTTCCTCTCGCGCGATGTGTTTGTGCCCACGGACAAGACCAGCGCTGGCATGGCACCTTGGCGGCAGAAGTTGTTTGCCCAGATGCACCACAATGCAGCAGGTGCGGCAGAGTTCCTGCTGCTGCCGAGCAACAGCGTGGTGGAGCTGGGCTCGAAACTCGAAATTTAACCAGCCAGGGCTGCTCACCCGCTGCGCGCACCCCGGGCCAGCGAACACCTTGGCGGCGCGAAAGGGTGTATGCGGTTTTTCAAGGACATGAGCGCATCGGCGCTCATCGCAGGCTTTGTCACGGTGCTGGTGGGCCTGACCAGCTCCATTGCGATTGTGTTCCAGGCGGCGCAAAGCTTTGGCGCCACGCCGGCGCAGGTCTCGTCCTGGGTCTGGTCGCTGGGCATCGGTGTCGGTCTGTGCTGCTGGGTGCCCAGCATCTTGCTGCGCAAGCCGGTGGTCGTGGCCTGGTCCACGCCCGGGGCCGCGGTGCTGGCCACGGCCGGCGCCACCGGGGCGTTTGGCATGGGTGATGCCATTGGCGCCTTCATCATCAGTGCGGTATTGATTGCGCTGGTAGGCATGACGGGCTGGTTTGAGCGGCTGATGAACCGCATCCCGATTGCGATTGCCTCGGCCTTGCTGGCGGGCGTGCTGACCCGCTTTGGCCTGGATGCCTTTGCCGCCGCGCAGACCAATACCTGGCTGGTGGTGGCCATGCTGGTCACCTACCTGCTGGGCCGGCGCCTGCTGCCGCGCTATGCGGTCATGCTCACCTTGGCAGTCGGCATTGTGGTGGCGCTGCTGCAGCACAAGATCCAGTGGTCTGCCGTGCAGCCGGGCCTGACGATGCCGGTGTTCACCATGCCCAGCTTCAGCTGGCAGGCCGCCATCAGCCTGGCGCTGCCGCTGTTTGTGGTTACGATGGCCTCGCAGAACCTGCCGGGCGTGGCCATCATCCGGGGCTCGGGCTATGACCTGCCTATCTCCAAGCTGATCACGATGACGGGCCTGGCCACCTTGCTGCTGGCACCCTTTGGCGCCTTTGGCATCAACCTGGCGGCCATCACCGCCGCCATCTGCATGGGGCCGGAATCCCACCCCGACAAGGCCAGGCGCTATGCCGCCGCTGTGGTCTGCGGTGTCATCTATGTGCTGATTGGCTGGTTCGGGGTCGTCATTGCGGGACTGCTGACCGCATTCCCGCATGAGCTGGTGGTGGCAATCGCCGGCATCGCGCTGCTGGGCACCATCGGGGGCGGGCTGCACACGGCCTTGCAAGGCGAGCAGTACCGCGAAGCGGCGCTGATCACCTTCCTGGTGGCGGTGAGCGGCGTAACAATAGCCGGAGTGGGATCGGCCTTTTGGGGCGTGGTCGCAGGCAGCCTTGCGCTTTTTGTGCAACATTACGGCAAGCGCCGCTCGGCTTGAGCGCGCCCAGTTCTGTTCGTTTCTGCTTGCGTGGCCCTCTGGTGGGCAGGCAAGGCCATTGAATACACAGGGCGGCCCCCAGGCCGCCGACCCACACCATGCATATCCTCTTTGTTGCCGATCCGATTGAGTCCTTCAAGATCTACAAGGACAGTACCTTCGCGATGATGCGCAGCGCCCAGGCGCGCGGCCACCGCATCACCGTCTGCGAGCCGCGGCACATCCGCTGGATCAGCGGCGAGAAGGTCTCGGCCCAGGTGCGCGACATTGTGCTGACCGGTGACGAGACGCGCTGGTTTGACGAAGCATCTGGCCGCCGGGCCGAGCTGGCCGAATTCGACGCCATCGTCATGCGCAAGGATCCGCCCTTCGACAGCGAGTACTTCTACGCCACGCACCTGCTCGGCCAGGCCGAGCGCGAAGGCGCCAAGGTCTTCAACAAGCCCGCCGCCTTGCGCGACCACCCCGAAAAGCTGGCCGTGATGGAATTTGCCGAATACGCGCCCGTGACCCTGGTCACCCGCAGCGCGCAAGATATCCGCGACTTCCACGCCGAGCACAAGGACATCATCTTGAAGCCCCTGGACGGCATGGGCGGCATGGGCATCTTCCGCGTCGGTGCCGATGGCATGAACCTGGGCAGCATCATCGAAACCTTGAACCTGGACGGTGCCCAGAGCGTGATGGTGCAAAAGTACCTGCCTGAAATCACCAAGGGCGACAAGCGCGTGCTGATCATTGGCGGCCAGCCCGTACCGTTCTGCCTGGCGCGCATCCCGCAGGGCAATGAAGTGCGTGGCAATCTGGCCGCTGGCGGCAAAGGCGTGGCCCAAGCGCTGGAGCCCGAGGACCGGGCCATCGCCGAGCACATCGGCGCGCGTCTTGCGCCGCGCGGCTTGCTGCTGATCGGTCTGGACATCATTGGCCACCGCATCACCGAGATCAATGTCACCAGCCCCACCTGCTTCCAGGAGATCGAGCAGCAGGCCGGCTTCCCGGTGGGTGACATGTTCATCGAAGCGCTGGAAAAGGCCGTTGCAGGCGCCGTCTGACACACGCCTGCAAAAAAGACGGACGTTTTCCTGATGCCCCGGGAAAACGCCTATACAATAGCGTCTATCGACAGCACGATGCCTTGCAAAGCTGCCAGACTCGAAAGAGGGCGGTTCGCAAGGTTTGTTTTTTTGAGGTGCTGACAAGGGGTCTGGCGGAAACGCTGAAAA